>Ga0136641_1000287_pt1 | contig 21510 bp, 27 predicted proteins | sample EliLak1302023Y_FD_115312 | JGI IMG/M metagenome (GOLD analysis project Ga0136641, IMG submission 115312) | Freshwater microbial communities from Elizabeth Lake, Yosemite National Park, California, USA - 13020-23Y | ecosystem: Environmental > Aquatic > Freshwater > Lake ...
ATCTCCACTATGCAAGATAATGCAAGATAATCCAAGATCATACTACTGTCTTACGCCGTAAGATATTACGAATAGCTGAGAGTTTCAGAGTATTTTTTTGAGAGAGAGAGAAATTTAAGATCGGATACAACTCCAAAATCAAATGCCTCCTCACATCAAAGGCCTCCAAATCACTCGTGCACTCTTTTATTATCTCCATCATGAATGCATCATAACCACCGTTTGATTCAATATACTTTCGTATTTGTGGCCCAATAAGAGTCTCATTGGACCAGATATCGGATATCTTACTTCCAGTTACACCCACATACATAAGATCATTTGTTGCCTTCGAAATAATGCTAAATACCAAGAGTGAATCCATCTTACTCCTACTAATACATATACTCTAGCCTCTTAGGCAAACACGCAATCTCTGGGTTAAAACTATAACACCTTACTCATAAAAGGATGCAGACAGGCATTCTCAAATCAGAATACAACGATAAAGATAAGCTATACTACACAACGCTCATACACACGCATCCGCTACCACTTATATGTAAGACCCTCACAATTGAATCAGTAGATGCAATCCTGCACCATATCAAAGAAGTAACACTGCACTCCTCAGATATCACACAAAAACAACAGGTCGACTCACTTATCCAACAACAAAAGAACTTGCTCGCCACAAAGTTCAAACAAATCGAAAGTGACTATGAAGACCAGATTAAGAAACTCTATAAAGATATCGAAAAACTCAAGCAACAGGCCGAAAATGCTAACCGCTCCGCCGAGTTCCTGCAACACCAACTCACATCCTCTCAGAAACAGATTATTGAGTCACTTGAAACAAAATACAAGGAGGAAAAGAAAGAGATAACCGCACGTCAAAAAGAATACGAAGCCCGCGTAGAAGAAAAGCATCGTGAAGAGAAACGAGAAATCATCGAACGTCAGAAAGAATATGAAAAAAGAATGATCGATACTCTTGAGAAAGATCTTATGCATGAACGTCAGAGCAACCTCGATACTAAGAAGAAAGTCCTTGATCTAGAAGAACAAATTGCCAACAGAAAGCTCATGCTGGCAAATAGTTCTACACGAGGTAAGACTGGAGAACAAGACTTTCAGACCCTCCTCAAAGATACCAAAAACTGGGATCTTGTAGATCAGTCCAAAGAAAAGGATAGCATGGACTTCTTACTCCTACTCAAAGGTATTAACATACGGTTTGATGTAAAGAATCATGAATCCAGCCTGATTCCTGAATTAGATGTCGTGAAAGTTAGAAAAGACTTGCGTATTCATCCTGAAACAGATTGTGGTGTTCTTGTTGCCATGCACCAAGATGTTTATTACAATAAACAACGGATTGATGAAATTGTTATCGAGTGGACGAACACACAACAGCTTATCATCATTATTCCACGCTTCCTGAGTCTCGATCTCAAAATCACACTCAACTGGCTAGAAACTATCTTCTCCTGCATCAAACCTTACAGAAAGATTCTCGCACAGAATGAACTAAACTTTGAAGTCGCCCTCAACAAGGAACGTGAGAAAAATCTCAGCGTTGCATCCATTCTTGAGATTGCCATGACAGAAATTACACAAGATATCAAGAATCTGAACCGAGATAAACGTACTGCACTCGCCCACATTAATATAATGGGCTCTACAGCTGAAAAAGCATTTTCTTCATCGATAACACGAATGCAGAATATGCTATCTATTCTAAAAGATGAGGACGTACCTGCAGCTGAAGAAACTGTGGAGGTGACACAAAAGAAGACACGCTCACGTGCAAAGAAGAACTCGATTGATCTTACGACTGTGAATCCCCAAGCCTAAGCTGACGACGCTTCGCAAATGTAGATAAGATACCAAAGCTCTTTGCCTTCTCTGATACGGCAATATCCGAGCAACCCGCCTTCTCACGAGCCACCCACGAAAAGGTCTGACCCTCGACCTCTATCCACTGCTTCAGATTCTCCTTCGTTAAGACATCTACCGAAGTAATCCCCTTCGCAGAAAGCTCCAGACGCTTCTTCTCCTCCATCTCCTTCTGCCACTTCTTAATCTCCTTTGAATCACGATACTTCTTATCTTCTATCTGAACTGTCTTTGTATCCTCAGACACAACAGGTACTGGAGCCTCAGCTGGAGCCTCAGCTGCTACAGCCTTCTTTGATGATACCTTCACCGTTTTAATAATCGTGGAGAGATCACCAGAATTAGTCTCTGGAATGACTACAGGTGCTGGAACAGGCACAGCTGCTGGAACCATCACATTCTTCACCTCAACAACAGGAGACACTGTCTTACCAAAGTAAGCCTGCAAGAAAGTATAATCATCCTTCATAATCTCCTGCAAGGTATCTGAAACAGTCTTCAATCCATTCTCAGCAATCAGCACACGAAGTGAAACCTTCAAAGATGTCATTTCCTATGCTATGAACCCACGCGCTGTTTAACCCTTAATTTTTTACATCAATCATAACGTTCGCTGGAGGAGCCTCTGCCTCAATCACAACAGGAGGGGGATTCGTCTTCGCAAACTCAACAACACGCTTCCGCTGCTCTAAAATCGTCTGGAAATCAGCCTCATTCACTGAAAACAAGGTCGACGCACCACCCGTGAGCTTCGGCTTCGAAGCCATCAGCTTCTTGCTTATCTCCTCCTCCAACTCCGTCTTCTTACGCTCCAAAGAATCCTCCACCGCAGATGTAATCATCTTATTCAAATCAGGAATAATCTCCTGACGCATCATCTTCTTCTTATTCAACAAGAACAAGGCTGCCTCAGAAGTCAATTGACGCAAACGTGTCTCCTTGCTATTAAAAATACGCGTGTGCTCCAGACCGTGGCAAATGTCTGGCCGACGCAGCGTCTTATTATCCTTGAATTCATTCTCAAAAGCCTTAATCACATCATCAGGAATGGGAGGACTCTGCTCGATCAAACGATCCAAATCCGCACGACAGATCTTCAGAAAATCCAAAGAGTCCATACGCTCATTCGGATTCAAGGCCAACTCCACCGCTATCAAACGCTGAAACTTGCCCCAAGCCACACCTGCAACGCGATTACTCTCACTAAGCTGAGCGAAACGTAAAAAGTTATTCAAGGTCGTCATGATCCCCGCAATCAAACTGAGACCGCCAATGCCAAAAGTCAGATACTTCTGAATCTCAGGATCCGAACTAATACTACTCAAACCCACGTTCGCAGTTCCCGTAAGTGTCGATAAAATAATCACAGGGATCGTCATACCCATATTACTAAGAGTATACTTCTTCTCCGCCTTATCGTGCATCCAACGATAACAACCCGCAATATCCGCCCAATCCGCCATCAAATCATCCTGCTCCTTGGACCAGCCATTCATAAAACGACGCTTCACAGGACCATCGCCTGGCTTCTTAGGTGATTGAGAACCTGAAGGAGAAGGCTGGTTTGAACTCTCAGCCCCCCCACTAATTAAAGGAGTCTCTGACATCTACTCTTAGACGTAAAAATTTACGCAGACTCAGTCCACTCAATATCCTCCAACCACAAGCCCAACTTATTCAACTGCTTATCAGGATGAAGCTCCTGAGCGCGAGCAAATGAACTCTCGCTAACCTTCTTGTAATATGTCTTCTCCATGAGAAGTTTGCGAATTTGCGCCACCCACTCACTTATATTCTCACGCTCTACGAAAATACCCGCATAACTACAAGCCTCACGTAAACCTGGCGTGGGATTCGCTAAAACCGGAATACCAGAAGACATAGCCTCCACCGCTACACGACCCCAGGACTCCTCCGCACTCGGCACCAACAGAATCTTTGTCTGCTCGTAAATTTCCTGAATCCGAGGAGTGTTCGGAACATACTTGATATTCGAAATCGAGGTATCCTTAATCTGTGTATCATAGCCACCCACCACACCCATAAACTCCACATCAGGCATCCGACGAGCAATCTGAATTAAGATATCGCCACCCTTGTTCTTATTCAAATTAATCAAGGTCACATACCGACGACGATCACTATCCGTCGTGCGATAGTCCTTCCACGTCACAGGAGGATAGACAACCATCGAATTCATCTCAAAATGACGATATAACTCCTGAATCCATAAACTATTGTGAATCAAATGCAGATTCGACTCCGCAATATTCATCAAGTACTTGCGAAGATAGAGCTCCTGCATATGATTATGCATAACCAAGACCACAGGACGCTTCGCCTGATTAGCCGTCAAGACCGCGTGATTCGAATAATCCAAATGAGAAATAATCACACTGCTGTGACGCACAGCATAATCAATCTTGGCCTTCTGATCGAAAACAATGATATTTACACCCTCAAACTCGCGAATAGGAAAGCTGGGGACAATGACATTGACCTTATAGCCACACTTCTCAATCAAATACTTATTCATGGCATGCGCCATCCACTCCGCACCCGCATTGTGAACGGGAGGATACATGTGAATGATCCACGTAATCGTCTTGCGATCCTCCTCCGCTACAGGACGAGGCTGGTAGTCCTCTGAGACAAAGGAATGAGGAAAATACTTCTTTATAATCCGTGCACGCTGGAGCCACATAAATCCAACAGCCACCAGAAGCACTAAAAAAAGTGTCAAGACCGGAAATGACTCTTTACTAATTTCTATTGGAGAAAGCCCCATCCTACTTAGCAAACTTCTTCTTTTTCTGCTGTAAATCATTTTCATAAATACGCGCCGCCGCCTGCTCCGTCAACGTCTTTGGATCCAGTGCCTCTGGTAAACTCACAAACTTCGGCTTGCCCTTCCCTGCCGTCTTCTTAAACATATACATGCCATAAGGACCCTTGCGAAATTCATAAGGACCCATACGATACTCATATGCCGTTGACTTCTTCTCCACTTTCTCAATGATCTGTGCCAGTGTATCTGTAGCATCGATCGTTACATTCACAGAACCCCACCGACAATACCAACCATAAGGACCCTTCTTCTTGAATATCTTGTCACCCTTGTACTCCCCTATCTCAATCTCCTCTCCCACCGCCTTCGTCGCCTTCTCCTCCTTCAGCTCATTCAAGGTGCCCTTGTATGAATTCCACGTATCCTCACAAACCCGCTTCCAAGGCTCCGCACCACTGGCAATCTGATCCAACCGAAGCTCCATTTGCTTCGTAAAACCATAATCAAAGAGCTGCGAAAACTTCGAGACACAAAAGTCCAGAACCGTCGTACCCAACTCCGTCGGTATCAAACGCCCCTTCTCTGCAGAGACCTTCCTCTTCGTTAACAACCGCAGAGGAGGCCAGACACCCAACTGCGTAACACTATACCATACAAGTTCCATCTCACGAGCAGGAATATCCGCCTTCTTTGCATAAGCCTTCTCCAAAACGGTAGCAACTAAGCTCGCAAAAGTGCTGGGACGACCTATCCCCTTCTTCTCTAATTCACGAACCAGCGTCGCCTCTGTGTACCGAGCCGCCGCACGTGTCAATTCTGGCATGGCCGCCAGACGCTTCCATCGGATGATCTCGCCCACCTTGAGAGCTATAGCCTTCGCCCACACAAGTTTCGAAGACTCCTTCTCCTCATCCCCATCCATCTCATCATGATTCACGCGAGATAAAGCCACCTGCTTCCAGCCTGAGAAGATCGTACGACGCCACTGCGAACGCCACACAAACCCATCAGGATCGCCCTTGGCGGTAAAGAGAACCAAATGCTCCTCAATCTGACAGGCAGACATCAAACTCTGCGTCGCCCGCTGCCAAATTAAACGATACAACTTCACCGCCGTCGAATCCATCGACTCAGGCACAGACTCCGTCGTAAAATGAGTTGGACGAATGGCCTCGTGGGCTTCCTGTGCTCCTGCCACCTTGGCCTTCGCACCCTTTACTGCCCCCACAAACGGCGCACCAAATGTCTGCATGATATATGCCTGTCCCTCCGTCACAGCCTCCTCAGATAAGACCGTGGAATCTGTCCGCATATAGGTAATATATCCCTGCTCGTACAACTTCTGCGCGGCCGACATCGTCACCTTCAAAGGAAACCCAAAGAGAGCACTCGCATCCTGCTGAAGCGTACTCGTAATATACGGAAGAGGAGAAGACTCAAAACGCTTTATCGTCTTCGTGGAGGTAATTGTTGCCTCCGCAGTATCGTGGATATTCTCCAAAAAGGCCGTGGCAGAGTCCTCGTCCTCCAACCGATCATGAAGAGAAGCCTCAAAGTCGATCGAGGAATGCGACCAGTCTCCTGAGACCTTCCACGAATTCGAAGACACGAAATTTCCAATCTCACGCTCTCGATCCACCAGCAAACGAAGAGCTGACGTCTGACACCGCCCAGCAGATAGAGAGGGTCCCACAAACTTCCACAAGACTGGACTAATCGTAAACCCCACCATCATATCGAGAACTGAACGAGCCTGCGAAGCCTCCACACGAGCCATATTCAAACGACGCGGATTCTGAATAGCCTCCTTGATGGCCTTCTCAGTAATCTCGTGAAAGACAATCCGTGGCGTCGTCTCCACATTGAGATTCAAGAGAGCCGCCACACTAAAGGAAATAGCCTCGCCCTCACGATCATCGTCAGAGGCTAGAAAGATCTGACGCGCACCCACTGCGGCATCGCGTAGACTCTTAGTCTTCTCTTTAATAAAGGTATATCGCAACTGAAAATCATTCTGAAGACCAATGGCATCAAGACTCTCCTCCAGAGCACGAATATGACCCATGGTCGCTACCACCTTCCAACCTGGGCCCAAGAAGCCCTGTATCTTTCCACATTTCGCTGGCGATTCGACGATGACTAAGGCGTAGGACATCTGTTACAAACACCCTATACAAGCGAAAGGTTTTCAACTTTACTACGTAAATTTGATGCCGTTAACAAATACCCTTACCTAATAAATGGCTGATGCCCCACCGCCCTGCCAAATCCTCGATGATGCAGAACTGGAAATGAGGAAGCCAGAATCAATGGAAAGACGTCAGTGGATCGATGCTTCCGCATCCAATACCCGACCCTTTGAGAAGTCCTTTATAAAGAATACAAATTTCCCCTTCATCTTCAATAAACAAAAGAAGGTAGCACCCGCTCCCAAACCCGAGGACCCTGTGAATATTCTTGCCAAGGTAAAGGGCATACTGAAAAATAGTGGAGATCGACCGACAACCCCACCCTTTGGTCCTGATTAAAATGTGAGTTACGTATAGAAATGAACTTTGAGGCACAGAAGAAGATGACAGAAAAAGAGCTGAAGTTTGCGAAGAATCGCAATAATGCCAAGCGCAACCTGACGCGCCGTCTTGCGCGTAATCCTACGGCTGCGGAGATCATGGGTCTCATTGCGGTCCGTCGTCAGGGGCGTAATGAGAACCAGTTTTTTGGTGATATCATGCAAAAGGCTGAGGCCCGCGCAGCGGCAGGTGCAGAGGCAAAGGCGGCGGCAAAGGCAGCCGCTGCAGAGGTTCGCATGAAGCAGCAGGCCATAATGGCTGAGGAGAAGATGCGTATCCAGGCCGCCAAGGAGGAGGCCAAGCTCATGAAGAAAGCAGAGTCCAAGGCCGAGAAGAACGCGGCGCGTGCTCTCGTCCTTAACATGAAGAAGATGCAGAAGATGCAGAACAAGACGGCCAAGCTCGAGACGCGCAAGCTCGCTCGTGACGTGAAGGAGCTGGCGCGTCAGGAGGCCAAGAAGCAGTTCTCGATGGCGGAGGACCAGGCGCGTGAGAATCTCACGCGGGCTCTCGGCAAGCCCCCTCGTGTTGCCAACATCCGTCGCCTGGCCTCACTGCGCCAGAAGGGTGTTGAGCTCTCCGTCAATGACTACCTCAAGGTCAAGAACTACGCGGGCACACGCAAGGAGGGCCCCAGAAACAGCCTGGAGCGCTTTTTTGCTCTTAACAACGTGAAGCCCGACGTAGACCCCTGCGCCGCCTGCGAACTGCGGAAGTTCCTCGAGAAGGAGGAGGATTAAAGCGAGCTGTGCTTATAAGAATCATCAAATTGATTTTCGCGTAGATACACATATCCATGCGATAATAAAAGATTTCTTATCTCAGTGCGACGCGGTTCCACAAAATTGTGCTCGACATCAATCAGACCAAATGTATAACGAGAAAAATCCGTGGCCCGCAAGATTTCAAACTCACTTCCCTCCGTATCCAGCGACAGATAATCAATAAAAGAAGGAGCCTTGGCCTTGTCGAGCAAGTCTGTCAAGGTGAGCGTCTTCACAACAATCTGCTTTTTATCCCGATTCACATATTCCTTGTGGACGTCCAAATGATCGCTAAGACCCGACATTAGATCATAATTATTGGCTACGTCGAAGAGTAGATTCTTGTAGCTCAGGCTGTAAATCGCCGCATCACAACACAGAGAATTGGGCCTGTTCTTTACTAAGAGCTTGAAAACCTCGGGATTCGGTTCCGCACAGATGCCCTTCCACTCATAGTTCCGCTCAAGCAAGAAGGTGTTCGAGAATTCAATACCGTCATTGGCACCAATATCCACGAAAAAACCACCTTCCTTATTATTGTAGAATTTCAGAACTTCCATATCTTGTCCCAGCTGTGATGTACTCATTGATTCGGAAGCAGATAAGATATTGCAGTTTTTTACCGCAAGATCGGCACCAGATGTTTGAAGACAATCTCCTCAAAACACTCGATCAGAAGATTAGTATCACCATCAGCAGTATGAAGAGTCATGCCAGAGGGTGGTTGAGATCCATAGAGAAACTCATATAACTCCGTAAGAGTGGGTCGCTTCCATATATCTCCTGGCCTCGGATACTTGGATGGCAACTTACAGATATCCTTCATGCCCTCCATAGTGCAAAACTCATTGCGCGGCCACCAGGAAAAGCTCTCCTTGGGATCGAGCCGATAAAAGGCCGCCTGAATAACGGGCTTATCGAAGGCCAGATTATGCGCGACAATCATATCAGCCATTTTTGCTGCTCTTACAAAACGCTGGAGGATCGACGCTGGTTCAGGTGCGGTCTCAATGAGAGAGCGAGGAATCTTGTGAAACTGCGCGGATTCAGCGTTCCATTTCACATCTACAGGAAGACGCAAATATGCCGTTTCTGAGTCGAGAGTCTTCTTACCCGCCTCAGAATATTCAATCACGACCCAACTAATTTGTAGGACATGCGGCCATTTGCTCGTATCAGAAGGCAAGGCCTTCCGTGACAGCGGCAGCCCATTCGTTTCTGTGTCGAATAGCAGAACCTTCATTCTTTTGCAAAATAAAAATGGTTTATGCTCGTTCAACTTTAATCATAATAGTCAGCATACTCTTCCTCCTCGTAGTATGAGTCATTCTCACACGGATCATCATCCTCATAATCGTAATCCTCGAGTGCGAAGAGAGCTACCACCTTCTGACGACCCACCTTTTGAGAGAGACGCTCATAGAAACCATGCGCGTAAGACAAGGCACCACTCGGAGCAAAGCCACGAGACCAGGTCGACGCCGTCTGTTTCAGACTCAGATTGGTCGTAATACCAATAAAGGTCTTGCCGTCCATAAACTTTGAATACACATAGCTATTGCAAGATGCAGAAGCCATCTGTGTTGACATTCTTACGAATACCCTCCACAGCAAGGAAAAGGCAGTTCAATTTTTTTTACGCATAGCGCTTCTTCTCCGCCTCAGACAAGGCACGCCAACGCTTGCCAATCTCCTTCGCCACCTGCGTCACATCGCTACGCATAGAGGGATACTCAGCCAGAACATCCTTGCGGATCTTGCTCGCAAACTTCATATAGCCAGAAAGCTTACGCACCTTCTTCGTCTGGGTGGACTTCTTCGAGGAAGACTTACGAGTGGAACGCTTGGAGACCATTGTTCTACCTGTGAAACCTATTTTTTACGCGGAGAATGAGAAACCATGGATTTGTCACACAGAATAGAGGGATGACAATTATCAATGGTATTGAAATAGATTTCATTCAGGTTGAACGAGATGAGACACGCAACGCTATTGTTAATAATGAGCCACTCGATACCGTTCTTCACGTAGTGGCCGTGATTTCAAATCCCTGCCAATTTGCTCGGCGCTACATCTTAGCCCGGGAATTTATGAAACGTATGGAGCGTGAGAATAATATTCGTCTCTATTTTGTTGAGCTGGCGTACGGCGACCAGGGCTTCCACGTAACGGAGGCCAAAAATAAACGCCATCTGCAATTGCGTGGAGAGACCCCACTCTGGCACAAAGAAAACATGATTAATCTCGGTATCAAGAAACTTCTGCCCGCCTCGTGGAAAGCCGTGGCCTGGATCGATGCCGACATCGAATTCGAAAACTCCTCCTGGGCCCTGGATACGCTGAAGGTTCTCAATGGTTTCAAAGATGTCGTGCAGCCTTTCAGCCATTGTGTCGATATGAATAAACAACGCGCCGCTCTGGGAATTTATCCCAGCTTCGGATTTCAATACGCGAAACAAAGAGCCTATGGTGGGACGCAGATCAATATGTGGCATCCTGGATATGCCTGGGCCTGCACGCGGAAAGCCTATGAGACCATGGGAGGACTGTACGATCTGAGTATCTTAGGTTCTGGAGATCACAATATGAGCTTTTCTTTTATTGCGAAGGGACTCAAGAGTATCAACGAGCTGGCTACCGACGGATACAAGGCCTCCGTGGAAGCCTTTGAAGATCGCGTGAAGAATCTGCGTCTTGGATACGTGCCTGGTGTGATTCTGCACCACTTCCATGGTCTTAAGAAGAATCGTAAGTATATAGAACGCTGGCATATTCTCATCGATAATGCCTTTGATCCGTACAAACATCTGACGAAAAACAAGGATGGCCTGCTGATACCGACCCCAGAATGTCCTCCCAAGATTGTGAACGATATTCTGCAGTATTTTAAGGAACGGAACGAGGATGAAGGCTACGCACATGCTTAGAAGCTTTGTAAGTGACGGCTATACCACTTGAGAATCTGCAAACGAGTGAGGAAGGGATCAAAACTATCTGGATTGGGAATATCCGCATAGGCCGCAGGCGTCAAGGCCCGCCAATTCGCATAGCCGCCCACGTCAAGACCATACTCGCTGAGAATATCAATCAAGAGACCGCGCGCATTATAATCGTAAATGTCCTTCTCCAGAGCACGGAAGCTCACGCCCATATTTAAAATCTCCTCTTGAGAAATCTCCACAGGATACTTCATGATAAGCTCAAGCATCTGGCGCAGAGTATCCTCGAAATCTTCGCAATATCTGTAGCCACGAAGAATAGCCTTAATGAGACCATCCAGACCCTCCTGCGGAGAACGACCTGCCTTTAAAAGACCTCGCACAATCTCCACATCCGCGTCGCCACCCTGATTATCAATAAGACGAGAATACAAGGGATACACTTCACGGAAATAATCTGTGCTGAGAGACAAGGCCAGAGCTTCGTAGTAGTCCGTCCAGGTTGTGAAAGGATAATCCATCTTTGTCTAGTCTATGGCTAGGTTTTATGCCTCGTGTCCCAGCATCTCGCGATTCATCGAAATAAGAGTCTCCTTATGAAAGAGCCAATAGATAAATACTGTAGTATCTATGATTCCCAAAGAAACTGGGTAGGGTAAGAGTAAGAAAAGATACAGATGCGCTAGCGGTAGCAAGAAGATTTTCCGTCCACACAACCGTTGCCAATACGCCTCACGATCATTCACAGAAAAATTATAAGCAAACACGAGAGTATAGAGAGCGTAAAAGATACAATGAGATCTATACACAAAAGGTAAGATCTCTTCTGGAGCTGGCCTCACGATATAGAAATGTAGAGTATGAATAAGCGTATTCATATAGAGTGGATTTTCTACGATGAGACGCTGTAAGATAAGCGGACTCGGAATCAACTCAAATAAATAAATATACCGATGATATTCTGTCTTGCAAAGCATGCAGATCCCATCGTGAAACGTATCTAATCTGTTCCATTTACCCAGACATACCTTGTGAACGTAGGCAATAGACCCCTTACATTCACAAGGTAACAAGAGAGGATTTCGTAAAGTTCCTCCTTCATCTAAACAAAAACGACACACAGGCTCGTCCATCTGCCTACTGTATATAAAAGACCATGGCAGAATCATCTTCGGACTCGGCCTCCGCATCTAATTCTTCGAATCCGAGCTTCTTGTAAAAGGCCACGGCGGATGGAACAGACTCAAGATAGATATGAGTAACACCAGAAACATGCATGGATAGGTTCTTAATTAAATTAACTAAGAGCTTACCATACCCCTTCTTCTGTTTCGTACACAGACTGTGGAGCACCAAGGCATCATTGTCGTAGATGCACGATGCAAAGCCTACGATCTCTATTGAAGGCTCAAAAATAAGAAGAACAAACCCTGCGCGTCGAAGACCACATTCCACATATTTCTCCGTAAACTCCCCCTGGCAGAGCTGGGTTATCTCAGAAATAAAAGGAACATTTACCTCGCGATCCATATACCAGCGATATAAGTCTCGAAGAAGTGGCCTCTTTGTACGCACCTCAGGGAGCGGATAGGAGCCTGGATGAAAGGCGTAGATACGAACAACCTTCTTAGAGTGTTTGAGTTCTTCACGGATGGACTCAAACTCCTCGTAAACAGAGGAAGGAGCGTATTGATAAAAAAAACATTCGTGACTTTCGCGAGATGGTTTTGAGTTTGGGAGACCCATTCTACCTAGATCTGACAAATAAGATGGGGCACAGCAAAAAAGTTTTTTGTTTTTTTTGTTTTTTTATCCTTACGCCAGCATGATCTCGATTGCAGTGTCCTCGATGACCTCCACAATCCCACCCGCCGTATCCTCGCAATTGATGTACTGCTCGTCATCCCAGAGATTGCTCTTATTCTTCATCTTCGTGATGACGTCGAGCGTGAAGAGCTGCCACTTGAGATACCCACGCTCACCCAGAGCAGTCAAATAGGCCCCTATCTTACGAGAATCTTCGGTCGCCTTGGGCTTCTTGGCATCATACTCTAATTGATCGCAGCAGAGCTGCAAGATGTACTGTACGTTCTCGAAGAGACCATCATTCACAGCCGTCTTCCAAAGATGCTTGTGCTCGTTGCTCTCACTAAGCGCCAGAGAGAGAAGACGGTTATTCAGCGCATCCTGCGAGAGAGGTCGCTCCGAACCAGCCCACTTATTCTCATATATCTGAATATTTCTCTTTGCGTGCGCCAACTGGTTCTCGTGATAGTTCGCCACGTTCTGCCAATGCTTGATAAGCTGAAGAAGAGAAGTCATCTTGTCTTTTGTGATACCATCTGCCTCAGGCGTTCAGCGCATCAATTTTTTTGCTCGTCTTTACTGTGAGAGGCCCACGCTGCAGATTCACATGAAAAAAGAGTGTTTTTCTCTTTTTGTCTTTTGTTTTTTTTGTCTTTTGTTTTTTGTTTTTTGTTTTATTCTTGTTGCTGTGAGCTTAGAGGCCGAGGTCCTCAGGGCAGACGAACTTGCGGTCGAGCGTCTTCTTCGCCTCGTCGTAGCGGCCCACCCACTGCTGGTCGAGCGTGATGACGTCGCCTCGCAGATTCTTCTTGTAGTCCACCTTCTTGAAGACGAAGGGCGCAAAGGCGAGGTTGGGGTTGTCCTCCTCCTCAGCCTCATCCTCCTCGTCCTCCTCTCCTGCAACCACAGGTGCAACAGGAGGCGCCACCGCGACAGGAGCAGGGACCGACGCCGTAACCGCGCCCCCCTTCTTGGCCGCCCGCTTCGCCGCCGCGGCCTTCTTCGTCTCCTCGCTCCAAGGCTTGCGAGGCTTCTTAACCGCCTCCACGACGGCAGGCGCGTCGGACTCCTCGGCCTCCTCAGAGTCCTCCCCCTCCTCCTTGGGGTGCGTGGCCTCCCACTTCGAGATGGAAGGCGGGTTCGACTCCCAGTTGCGGAAGGCCTCGACGATCTCCGCATCCGTGCACGAGTCCATCTTGCTCTGCTCCTTGAGAGAGGATGCCGTCTGCGTCACCTCCTTGGGGAGAGGCTTCCGCGGTGCCCCCTTCGCATTGAGCTGACCCTCCATGAGAGAGACCAGCACCAGACGAACACGGCTCGTAAACTTGATCCAGGCAGAAGGCTCACGCTTCGGCGCGTTCGGGTCCTTCTCCTTCTTAGGCTTCTTGGCCTTAGTCGTCACGGCAGAGGGCGCCACTGCCGCCGCAGCAGACACCATCGAGACCGTGAGACCCTGCTTGCTGGCAAGCGCCAGAAGCGACGGCAGCTGCTCGGCGCTGATCGAGAGAGAAAGCGTGCAGTTCGCAGACATTGTATCTGTGTGTTGTAGCTTTTGAGGTGCTGAGAGGTACAGCAGCAACTGCATTCAATTTTTTTTTGACATTGATTGCAACAATCCAAAAACAATGCTCTTCCCAAGAACAGGGGCTCTGCAATCGATTTTACAAAAAAATTGAAGATAACTCTCGCGCGCGTACTCCGCCCTCTTATGAGGGCTATTTACTCTGACATGTACTCTTGAGGAGGCTCTGAACCACCTCACAGAGCCCTCAGTAAAATTGAGGAGGCACGCGCGCGCGTACGTATCTATCCTCTACCATGAACTCCCTTATCCATGAAGAGATGCTCGCGACGATGTGTAAGATCGAGTATCTCCAGCCTGTAACCTGGAACTCTTGTGATCGCATCCAGAAGAAGTTCTATGCAGAGCTTTGCATCAAGAATAAGTTCATCACCCCGCGGCACGGTGATCTCATCTACTGGCTGGAACCCAAGTTTGTCATCCTCTTCTGGCATGAGGTCGAGGGCATCATCTTTCCCTTCGAGGAGATCGATCCCTTTGGTTCTGTACCGCCCTGCTTCCGCGTGGGTCACAGACCTGGGGAGTTTCCGCCCAACCACTGGTTTGGCCTCATGAAGCACAGTGATATGATCTTCTTCTCCAAGGACCTTCTGGCGAAGATCATTAAGACGCTGCAGAAGATTGATGACTACACGTGGATGACAACGGTCATCTTCAATAACACGGTCTACTCTGTGCGGTCGAACACGGACTACCCTGGCGACATCGCCTCTTATGACGGTAACAGCATCCACGCAGGACTTATGTCCGTATAAAAAATTGAAAAACATTACTGCATCAAAAACACTATCCTTAAGATGTTCGCACCAGAAGACCTCGATTCAAGCATGGATGCAGATGAGATACATTACAACAAAGTCACAGATATAGTTGCTAATATGAATGATAAAATTCTCGAAGCAGATAAAAGTGAAAAAGATTACTGTGAGATATTCTTTACTGACCTCTCAGATATGGTGTTTAACGATGTCTACAGTTATGTGTTAAACATCTATCCTGGAGTGAAAATCAATCATGTTAAATTGCAGAGTAACAAGGGTAGGTCCTCTTTGACTCTGGTTAGCTTGGATCGTTTGACACTATCAGCATCTTTGCGGAGCTCATCTCGCTATAAAATTGACAAACGATGGTAAATACAAGTTGTTATCAACGAGATGTTTACCGCAGAACATCTCCGTGCAATAACGCAAATTCACCGCGAAGATCAAAACCATCTTAGTCAAATAAAAGAGATTTGTGAAGATATTCATCGTAAAGTCATAGCCGCAGCTGAGAGCGGAAAAGATTACTGTGAAATACACTTTACTGACTTGACAGATGTCGTGTTTGAAGATGTCTTCAGTTATGTGTCAACCCTCTATCCTGGAGTTAAAATCATTCGTGTTAAATATCAGATTGACAAGAGCAAATCCTCTTTAACTCTGGACTGGCATGAGCCTATCTTTTCAAGTACAGATGAAGGAGAGGCATGGTTCCGTGATGAGTATGCACGTGATTAATAAAATTTGAAAAGAAAACTATTTACTTACTTTTTTACCTCGCTCAATATGGAAGAACTTCAGAAAGAACTCGACGAACTACATCTGGAAAATAAGACTCTTACGATGGAAGAACTTCAGAAAGAACTCGACGAACTCCGTCTGGAAAATAAGACTCTCAAGATTGAACTCGCCTCTTTGAAACAAAAGAATCTTGATGTGGACCTCGCCTCCCCACTCGGTATTCTCGTAGAACTCGGAAGAAATCAGCTCCGAATTCAGAAAGAGGCCAATGTTTCCTGGCTCAATAAACCTCTTGAATCAATTCAGAATCTGAGACCTGATTATTCTGGAAAAGTAGGTGAGCTACTTCTGAATCGCCTCTGTGAGATCGCAGGTATGACCGTCTCTTACACAGGTGATTCAAACATCAAAGCAAGCGACGGAACCTACGATGTCAAGATCAAATGGGACACAGAAAAAAAAGATGAGGTTAAGACAGCCTGGCGAGGATCGAATGGAGGATTTCAACATGAATCTCTGCGAGCCAAGGGTTGCGATCAGACTATCTTTATTGATATTGTTCCAAATGCATACTATATTACTGTTCTCGAGAAATTCGACATGACACAACAACATCCCGTGATTGGGCGTAAGCCCCATCTGAGAAAGGGCACAACCGATGTATACAAATTTGACTTTGGAGAAGTCAATATCCAGCGAGCCATTAACTCCAAACTTAGCATTAAGGTAGATGCCTCTACACCCATGACAGATGTCATTGAATTTCTCAAGCGCTTTCACTAATCTTCTTATAGATCAGTGAAGTTCGTAAATTATACGCTGAATTAGTCGATAAAAAGCTCACAGAACCCCAGTCAATACTTCGTGCACGAGCCTCCTCTGTCACCCTATCAACAAGAAATACAAGACCATACCCTTTTCTATTTGGCAGTGACTCAAAGCTATCATACACGCGCATGGCCTCCTTACCAAAACATGTTGAAGGCAAATAAATATGACAAGAAGATAACATCGATTTATTGCGGGTGGTCGCCTGTGTCCCCCCGTCAGAAAGAGAATAAATCTTCAAACGATCTACAGGTGGACTCTCAATAAGATACCTCTCGTTTTTTGTATGCTTAGACCATATCTGAAAGACACAATGAATAAGAACCTCTGAACCCTCAGGAGTGCGAAACATGCCTGATAACTTTTCAGAATGAATAAGTGAAAGACCAATAACCCGTTTTCGTGGAGATCCCTTTCCATCACTCTCAAACAACTGGGGTAAGATAAAACACACATAATCTGCAAAGGTCGCTGAGTGATTAAGAAACTTCAGTGCCAAATGACCGCGAAGACCAAAGGGAGGATTCCCAAAAACAATATACTTGCACGAAGGTGCCGCTCTCCAAAGAAGATAGTCCTGTTTCACCACCTCAGGATGTCGCGGCTCAATATCAAACGCCAGACGATGAGGAGGAAGAACACAAAGGAAACTTCCAGCACCCGCTGAAGGCTCAATAAAGAGATACTGAGAAAGAGACACATGAACCTTCTGACAAAACACCGACCAGCAATGAGAAACCATCGCAGAAGATGTAAAGAATTGAGCTTTCTCAGCTGAAGAGAAAGACTCATACGAAATCTCACGACCCAGCATTTTAAGAAGATCAAAACGATACTCAGCAGGAACAGACTTATTTAGTAACCATCGCTCGACAGTTCCGACAGCAACATTCAAGAGATTAGCCACATCCTTTACTGTAACAGACTTCAAAACATCTGCAAGAAGTTGCTCCATGATTGCATCTATTAATCACACAAACTAACTCAATTTTATTTCTAAACTCTGGGTCAGGGATGAGCCATGAGTTGGAAAAACATAAAAAATACAAGCATAAATATGGGTGCATGGAAAGATTCTGGGGACTGGGAATCGAAGAAGAAACATATTTTCAGTTTGTTAAACCTCTCCATGTGGCAGCACCCATCTGCCGCACAGCACACAAACCAGAACGGTATAGCGTTGATTATTATAAAACCTTCAAAAAAGGTTATTTAAATGATTTTGACTCTTATTTTACAGATTTACAAGGCTTCTATGATCTGCCGTTTTTCTTCAATTCACACAGTTTCCTTAAGATTGATAACTCAGGAAACCATGCGCTCACATACGAAAAAATTCCAAAACCAAATAATAAATATCAAGGGATATCCTTCTTCGAAAAACTGCAAGACTGGAATCCTCAAATCTTCAAGGATGAATACGAACGCTCCTTCACCTTCGACGGAGATACCATTGAATTCATCACTCAAGAGTTCTATCAGGCCCGCATAGACCTCGTTATACAAGAACTAATCTCGCAAAAAGAACGCTTCTTATATTCAATCAACCAATATCTCGTCACAAATAAGATACACCGAGAAAAAGGACTCCTTAGATATCCGCCACGTAATCCAGGGTTTGCTGTCTTCCATAGCAATCCGTCCAATGTACTTATGTTTAATAATGGAACATATCATATCAATATCACTCTGCCTACCATCCTCGATAATGAGTCCAAGATCCTTCTGCCTCAACTCTTCCGCAAACAACATCAGTCCATGATTCGTCTCATTCAATGGCTCGAACCTCTTCTCATTGCCGCCTATGGTTCACCTGATCCGCTCAGTGAGATCTCAAAACGTTATGCCAAGGGATCACAACGCTGCGCTATCTCACGATATATCGGCGTAGGAACCTTTGACTCGGAAAAGATGCCTGAAGGAAAGATACTCCAAGTCGAGCGAGCCACACATCCGCTGGCAACGAACCCACTCTGGTGGTATACTCGCTATCATAAAGAATCTGCATATCTTGCTCTCGATCGTATCGGACTGGATATCAATTACAAGAAACACTATAATCACGGTATCGAGATACGTTTTTTTGATTGGTTTCCTGAAGATAGGTTGAGGGATCTGCTGGAACTCGTCGTCTATGTGGGAGAATACTCCTACATCGGAGAGATACAGAGCTGCACGGCACTCGAAAGCTGGAATGATACCGTACTGGGGGTCTTTCAAGAAGGTCCGCAACATAGATTATCTAAGGCTGCGCTGGCTTCTTATGAAAAGATATTCCGCTGTGAGCTTCTCGGCAACGCACACACAGCACTCGATGCCCTGTCAATCATCACAAAATCACTGAAATCTCGCTATAAACACTCATTTCTGGCAAAGCTGTTTATTCACGGCGGCGACGAATCATTTTGCGAGACTTGCGTGTAGCACGCTTGCCGCCCTTCACGTTCCACTTGTACGTAAGGTTGTCCTCCGTCACGTCATAGTCCGCTTTCACGTGCTCCATCGCCATCGTCACGTGGTCCTTCATGAGAGCCAGCTCGTGCTTCTTCTGGTTCGTGTAGTGAGAATCATCGATCTTCTCCTGGATCGCGCGAGCCAGGTGCTTCATGCCAGAGGCCGTCTTGCTCGCATACATGCGTCGGAGATAGACATCCTTCATGGCCGCCAGGTGGCCCACCGCCTCCATCTCCTTCTCGTACCAGTTCTTCAGATCAATCATAGGAACATCGTAGTGGTGCTCGTTTGTCTTGGGCGTGGAGATTGCCGAAAGGGTCTTATCCTCTGGGGTGTTCTTCTCCGCCGATAGCGTCTTCATGAGCGTGTTGGAAACAAGGTTGAGGTTGTTGTTACGCAGGTTCGTGAAACGAAGGTTGCTATTATTCTTGCGCGCGCTGGTGTTCTTACGAGTGTTGCTGTTCGACATTCTATATTTATTGCGGAGAAATAGATGAGCGGGATCTGGGTCGTCCTTGTCCTAGCCGCTGTGGTCGCCTCCAACTACGCCACCAACGCTCTCGGTTCCCAGTTTTATGGGAAATCAACCGTGAAAATCTATGACCTCATGCACGAAAATATTCCAGATCTATCGGCCTATAGTGAACTCAATGATCTGCTCGTCGCAGGTCTGGCGGCTTCCGTTATCTTCGTACCCCAGCCTCTTCTCATTCTCACTGAATTTGCCGATAGCTTCCTTCTCATTCTTATCATTCGCTGCTTCACGATTGTGAGTACCATTCTTCCCAAGGAGTCTGGTTGCCAGCCCCAGAACTCGTGGATTCAACTTCTGAAAGGACAATGCTACGACAAGATCTTTAGCGGACATATTAGCTTCGTCTTCCTAGCCACCCTCATCTATCTTCGTGAAAATCTCATCTCCTTCCCCGTCTTTGTTCTTCTCAATGTCGTGCAGGCCTCCAGTATTCTTCTCACACGTTCGCACTATACGGTTGATGTGATTCTGGGTCTGGTGATAACATACTTAGTATGGAAATCGAAGCTCCGCCTCTCATCCTTTTTCCGCTCCTAAACTAGATGTCCTATGTCAACTCTGTTGTCGATAAGGTGTATGTAATCAATCTCGATAAGGATGTAAAACGGATGAAGAAAATCGGCGATGAACTTCGTGCAGCACACATCGATTTCGAACGCTTTCCTGCCGTTCTGGGAAAAGATGTCGTAGCGGATAAACGTCTCACAGGCTTTTGCAATGACTTCTGCACCGACGGAATCAAGGGCTGCGCGCTGAGCCATCATACGATATGGGAAACAGCCATCCAGCACGGATATGAAACCGTTCTGGTTTTGGAAGACGATGCCTATATTCCACCCGATCTCAATGAGAAGCTACGCCATCTGCTCGCCCGTATTCCTGCCGACTGGGATCTTCTGTATCTCGGCTGCCGTTTTTACTGTAATGACGAGCATCTGGTTCCGCAAATCAGCAATCGTCTCATGGGAACCGTGCCTGAGACACACGATGAAGATATTAAAAAAGTCAAGGGGAGCATTGGCGCACATGCCACCATCTATAAGACGGCCTTTCTCAAACGGCACATCGATGAACCCGTGAATACCCACATTGATCTGGAAATGCATTCCTGGGTCCTGAAACACGGAGCCAAGGCCTATGGACTCTATCCTGAAATTATTCCTGTAGGTGAAGAACATACGAATAGTAATCTATCTGAGACCTTTCCACCTCTTTTTACGAGTCTGGCAAATCAGATTTCGGTGGCCGATAATATTCCGCTGGGATGGAGTGTATCTGAGAGCTTTCTAAAGGTGGGTGGCATGAATCTCAATGCTCTAATTCTTATTATTGCTCTAACAGCTCTGCTACTGCCCTTGCCCGCTGTAGGTCTCATCGCAGCCTGGCTCACAGTCGAGGGACTGGTGAGCCATAACCTGAGAAGCTGGGGAATTTATATGCTCTGGCTGGCTGCGGGTCTGGGTCTCCGCAGAGTGACCTTTGGTATACGTAAGTGACCTTTGGTATACGTAAGTGACAGTGAGTAAAAAATTTGAAGTCGGGACCTTGCTTCGGATATCCCTAACAATGACGTTCGGCTATTTTAAAGGCGCGCGCGTAGCGCTCATCCATCATAGAAGAAACGAGGAAGGACAGGTGGGAATGCCTCTTCTGTGCCGACTCCGCTGGCCGCCTCCGCAACACTATTTCAGCTTTCTCACACGGACCGTGGAAAAAGGATTTCAAAGCCTTGATCTCTGGCTGGAGTTCGATCATGTTAGAGATATCTGGACGCGCAGACGGCATAGGAGAGCCAATCCCATGCTGAAGGCTCTTACAACCTTTCAACGCCTCTATCGTATGCGAATTGAGTCTCGCATTCGA
>Ga0136641_1000288_pt1 | contig 21466 bp, 18 predicted proteins | sample EliLak1302023Y_FD_115312 | JGI IMG/M metagenome (GOLD analysis project Ga0136641, IMG submission 115312) | Freshwater microbial communities from Elizabeth Lake, Yosemite National Park, California, USA - 13020-23Y | ecosystem: Environmental > Aquatic > Freshwater > Lake ...
CTACAAAAAGTCGATAACCTAATTGCGTAGGTATTCTTCCGGCTGAAGTATGCGGGCTTGTAATAAAACCAAGATCTTCTAGGTCTTTCATGGTATTTCTAATGGACGCAGGACTGAGGTCCAAGCCAGATGATTGAGAAAGCGTTCTCGACCCCACAGGCTGCCCATCATTAATGTGTTGCTCAATGAGGGTTTTTAAAAGAATTTGGGCGCGTTTATCTAACATGATTAAATAGAGTTATTCATATAAATCGATATGCTTTAAAATAGTCTGCAAAGCCTAAATTTCAAGGTGCAATAAGGCATTCTAACACGCAGCAGTTTTGTAAATGAATGCCTATATACTAAGTTTTTCTTTATTAAATTGCTATATATTCTTTCGTCTTAAGTATGCTTTAATTCAATTATGGAAAGTCTCTTTAAATCAGTCGCAATTATTGGAAAATATGAGAGCGACATTGAATCTTCTGACATTAAGTCGCAGCTTTTAGAGCTTGCTCAATATTTGTCTCAGAAACGGATCAATATCTTTATTGAGGCCAAAACACATCAGTCCGGAAATTACCAAGCATTCAAGTCGATTCAATTAGAAGATATTGGAAAGCAAGCCGATCTTGCGATTGTTGTGGGTGGCGACGGCACCATGCTTGGCGTTGCCAGATCTCTTGTAAATTTTAATATTCCATTGATAGGCATTAACCAAGGACGTTTTGGATTTTTAGCTGATTTAAATACAAGTAATATGCTTGAATCGATTGATGAAATATTTCAAGGCTCGTCTTATAAAGATAAAAGAATGCTCTTTAATTCTAAAATTTTTAGAGACTCAACATGTATCTACGAGTCCTTAGCGCTTAACGATGTTGTGGTTCGAAGTGGTTCCCGTTTAATTGAATTGGAAGTGTCCATTAACGGAAGTTTTGTCCACAAGCAACGTTCAGACGGACTTGTAGTTTCAACACCCACAGGGACAACTGCTTATGCACTTTCTGCAGGCGGATCCATCTTTCATCCCGAATTAGAGGCGATATCGATTGTGCCCATTAGCCCTCATACATTAAGTAATCGCCCCATTGCTGTAAATAGCAAAAGTACGATTGAAATTGATGTGGTAAATATGGATGAGTCTTACTTAAGTATTGATGGACAACTTAAAGTCCAGCTTGAGCTTCATGATCGCGTAGAAATTAAACGCGCAGAAAAAATGATTACACTCTTACATCCTAAAGATTATTGTTACTTCGAGATGCTAAGAAAAAAATTAAATTGGGGTTAATTTAAAACTATGTTGCTTAATTTATCTCTTCTTGATTTTGTCATTGTTGACAAAATGAGCTTAGATTTTAAACCTGGTTTTTCGGCGCTAACTGGAGAAACAGGCGCTGGTAAATCTATTTTGATCGATGCATTATCTTTGGCGCTTGGGCAGAGAAATGAAGGCGGAGTTGTGAGGCTTCATCAAGATAAAGCAGATATTAGTGCAATCTTTGATATCCAAAATAATAATGAAGTGATTGACTGGCTTCATGAAAACGAACTTGAATCCGATAATACTGAGCTTATTTTAAGAAGAGTGATTCATGCTGATGGTAAGTCTAGAGCTTTTATCAATGGCAAAGTAGCAACACTTCAACAGTTAAAGGAATTAGGAGAATCATTGGTCGATATCTACAGCCAAAACTCTCATCATTCGCTCTTAAAATTAAGTTCGCAAAGACAAATATTAGATAACTTTGGCGGTCACAGCGATCTCGCAGCAGAGGTATATCGTCTTTATCAAACATGGCATAAGCTTCATATACAAAAAATTGAATATGAAAAGAATGCTCAAATTTATAGCGACGAGTTAGCGGAATTAAGAGATAAATTAAGAGAGTTAAAACAATTTGCATTTACTTTAGCCGATTGGGAAACTTTGCAGCAAGATCACTCTATGATGTCTCATGGCAGCGAGCTCATTGAAAATATAAACTTTTGTATTGAAGTGTTAGAAAAAGACGACACAGCAATTTCAAATCGACTTTATTTAGTGCAACAAAAAATTTCTCACTCGATTGCTATTGATGAGAAATTAAAAGAATCTTCTGAGCTGATTGATTCTATTTATATTCAAACTGAAGAGCTGGTTCGATCTCTTAATCGCTATTTGCAGAAAGTCGATTTAGATCCTGAAAGGCTAAAAGATATTGAGGCGCGGATGCAAGCCATCCATAATTTTGGAAGAAAGCATCGTATTAAGCCTGAAGAATTTGAAGCTACATTAATGAGTTGGCAAGCACGCATGGATGAGCTCGAATCTTTTCAATCAGATGAAGGTATTGATGCAAAGGAAAAAGAAGCCCTTGAAGCATTCAATCTGAAAGCGGATCTTTTAACACAAGCGCGTAAAAAAGCAGCTGAGACTTTAGGCCACAACATTACTGATGCTATGCAAAAATTATCTTTTAGTCACGGCCGTTTTGAAGTTAAATTAACCCCACAAGAACCTTCTCTTCATGGATTGGAGCAAATTGAATTTTTAGCAGCCCCTCATTTGGGTGCTGAAGCTAGACCTATTCATAAAGCAGCTTCAGGCGGAGAGCTCTCTCGTTTAAGTCTTGCAATACGTGTTGCCTCAATTTCTAAAGCAAATATGCCTTGCATGATTTTTGACGAGGTCGATGTAGGAATTGGAGGTAGTGTGGCGGAAATTGTAGGTAAGCTTTTAAAAGAATTAGGCAGTCATGATCAAAGACAGGTTTTAGTGATTACGCATCTCCCTCAGGTAGCATCACTTGCAGTTCATCATTACAAGGTATCTAAAACGCAAGAAAATAATCAAACGCTTAGCCATATCCAATTAATGGATGAGAAGATGCGGGTTGATGAAATTGCTCGCATGTTAGGTGGTATATCGATTACGGATACAACGAGAGAACACGCAAAAGAAATGCTTCAGGTTTAAGCTTTGTGGGGGCAGGGGGTTTTATTACATTCAGCATAGATATAAAGCGAATGCTCTTGAATGGTGAATCCTTTTTTAGTGGCAATTATTTTCTGCCTTTTTTCAATTTCGTCGTCACAAAATTCTTCTACATGTCCACATTGCATACATACAATATGATCGTGATGTTGAGAATCACTCAATTCAAACACAGCTTTATCGCTTTCAAAATGGTGACGCAACAAAAGGCCGGCCTGTTCAAATTGGGTCAATACTCGATACACAGTTGCAAGACCCACATCTTCACCAGATTTAATTAAAAGCTTATACACGTCCTCAGCAGAAAGATGTCTTGCCTCACTGTGCTCAAAAAGACTCAAAATCTTAAGTCTGGGAAGCGTTGCTTTAAGCCCTGATTTTTTTAAATCTTTATGATCTTGTCCCATGGAGTCGCCCTAAAAATTACATCATGAAGCATTTTGAATACTGCCTAGCATGTTATATTAATACGCATTATGTTTAAAGTTATAAAAATGCGTATATTTCTCCTTGTTTTAAGTCTTTTACTCACCGCGTGTTCTTCTTCATTACCCTCTATTAAGCCTTATAAAATGCCGATTCAACAAGGTAATTTAGTGACCTCAAAAATGATGATGCAATTAAAGCCAGGCATGACAAAAACACAGGTACGTTTTGTGATGGGGACGCCCCTGATCACAGATAGTTTTCATAAAGACCAATGGGATTATTTTTATCAAATGGAAAAAGATGGTGCGATCATTGAAAAAAGAAGAGTCATCTTGATATTTGAAAAAGATTTACTAGCTAAGGTCAAGGGTGATGTGGTTCCTGCTCCTGTAGCTGCAGATAATGCGAATGACATGCGTCGAGAAGTAGTGCCTGTAAAAAATAATGAGAGCAATCAAGCGCCAGTACAAAAAGAAAAAAGCATGCTTGATCGATTAAAATTTTGGGAAGAGGATGACAAGTCGTTAGAGAAAGTAATCCCCACTAAAAAAGAAGTGCCTGTAGAAGAAAGAAAACTTGCAGAGCCGGTGAAAGCAACTGAGCCTGAGATGAAGAAACCTCAGGCAGAAGCAACACCATCAAAAGTTGAAATGAAAAAAGAACCTGAGATCAAACTCCCTGAGCCTACAAAAGTGGAAAATACGAAACCATTACCTGCAGAAACTGATCCAAGTTACTTTGATTTAATGTTAGAAAAAATAGGATTCTAAACATATGAATAAAATAAATATTCTTATTGTAGGAGCCTCAGGCCGCATGGGCCAGAGCCTTATTCAAGAAATCTCTCTAGATGAAGAGTTAGTCCTAGCAGCAGCAATTGATCATAAGTCGAGCGATAAACTAGGGCGTGATGCTGGCGAAGCTATGGGAATAATAACGGGCATTAAAATTGATCATGATATTGAAAAAGTCATTTCATCTGCGGACGTACTCATTGATTTTACGAGACCTGAAGCGAGTATGGGCTATTTGAAATTATGCGAAATACATCATGTGAAATACGTAATTGGTACGACTGGATTTTCAGATCAAGAAAAGAAAATGATTCTCGATACTTCAAAAAAAATACCTATTGTTTTTGCCCCCAACATGAGCGTGGGCGTTAATTTATTAATTTCACTTGTTGAAAAAGCAACTCAACTCTTGAAGGATGATTTTGATATTGAAATTATTGAAGCGCATCATCGACATAAAATTGATGCACCTTCAGGCACCGCCTTAAGATTAGGTGAGGTTGTTGCAAAAGCAAGCGGTCGAGATCTTAAAAAAGATGCGCAGTATGAGCGTTTTGGCAATACAGGCGAACGTCAGCAAACCACCATTGGCTTCTCAACCATTCGGGGCGGTGACATTGTGGGCGACCATACTGTGCTATACGCAGGAACAGGTGAGCGTATTGAATTAACCCATAAGGCTTCTAGCCGTGCCACTTTTGCTAAGGGTGCGCTCAGAGCTGCTAAGTTTTTATCACATCAAAAAACAGGTCTTTTTGACATGCAAAAGGTCTTAGGACTCAGCGACACTTAATCCATTTATCGCACTTTAGCGCGTTGAAATAAGGCGCTAAATCGACTATAATATCTTCGATATTTGAAACGGGAGCTGCTGAAAACTTCTCCCGTTTTGTATATCCAGTACCCAAACCTTTGAATTCGCAAATACTGGAGAACCATTTTGTCGCGAAATATGTCGGCAGTGTTAGTGCTTGCAGACGGAACTAAGTTTCGAGGTATTTCAATTGGTGCTCCAGGTTTAACCACAGGTGAAGTTGTTTTTAATACTTCCATGACAGGTTATCAAGAAATTCTAACTGACCCTTCTTATACGAAACAAATCGTTACGCTCACCTGTCCTCATATTGGTAATGTAGGCGTTAACCAAGAAGATATCGAGTCTGACAAAGTCTATGCCAGTGGTTTAATCATTCGTGATTTAGCGATGATTGATAGTAACTTTAGAAGCGAGCAAACACTTTCCGAATATCTAAAAGTAAATCATATTGTTGCGATTGCTAATATTGATACAAGAAAACTTACAAGACACTTAAGAGAACATGGCTCTCAAGCAGGCTGCATTATGGCTGAGTCTGAAGATGATCAAAAAGCACATCAAGAAGCTAAAGGCTTTCCAGGACTTTCTGGTATGGATCTTGCGAAAGTGGTGAGCTGCAAAAAAGCTTATACATTTGATCAGGGTGAGTGGGCATTATCTCAAGGATATAGTAACCACAAAGAATCTTATTATCATGTTGTAGCATTTGATTACGGCATCAAGAAAAATATTTTAAGAATGTTAGTTTCAAGACGATGCAAAGTGACCGTTATTCCTGCGCAAACGAGCTATGAAGAAATTGTTCGCTTAAAACCGGACGGTGTATTTTTATCGAATGGGCCCGGAGATCCTGAGCCATGCGATTATGCAATCCATGCCATTCAAAAATTAGTGGATGACGGCTATCCAACTTTTGGGATATGTTTAGGACATCAACTTTTAGCATTAGCGAGTGGTGCAAAAACATCCAAGATGAAATTTGGACATCATGGTGCTAATCATCCTGTTCAAGATTTAAAAACAAAACGCGTTTTTATTACCAGCCAAAATCATGGCTTCACTGTTGATCAAACATCATTACCTAAAAATTTAGTTGCCACACATCAATCCCTCTTTGATGGAAGTTTGCAGGGCATCGAAAGATCAGATAAGCCAGCGTTTAGCTTCCAAGGTCATCCTGAAGCAAGCCCAGGTCCGTCCGAAATGAGTTACCTATTTGATCACTTCATTGATCTCATCAAAAAAAAGAAAAGTCATCATGCCAAAGCGTAAAGATATTAAATCTATACTTATCATTGGTGCAGGGCCGATTGTCATTGGTCAAGCATGTGAATTTGATTATTCTGGTGCGCAAGCATGTAAAGCTTTACGAGAAGAGGACTATCGAGTCATTCTCGTAAATTCTAATCCGGCAACCATCATGACAGATCCTGAGATGGCAGATGCAACGTATATTGAGCCGATTAACTGGCAGATCGTCGAAAAGATTATTGCAAAAGAAAAACCAGATGCACTCCTACCAACCATGGGCGGACAGACTGCGCTTAATTGTGCGCTTGATTTAGATAAGCATGGCGTTCTAAAGAAATATAAAGTCGAATTGATTGGCGCATCAAAAGAAGCGATTGATAAGGCTGAAGATAGACAAAAGTTTAAAGAGGCCATGACTAAAATTGGCTTAGGGTCAGCAAAGTCAGCCATTGCGCATAGTCTTGAAGAAGCAATACAAGTTCAAGCAGGTATTGGTTATCCAGCGATCATTCGACCATCATTTACAATGGGCGGAAGCGGTGGAGGCATTGCATACAACCGTGAAGAGTTTGTTACAATTTGCGAAAGAGGACTTGACGCATCTCCCACCAAAGAACTTCTTATCGAAGAGTCTTTACTTGGCTGGAAAGAGTATGAGATGGAAGTGGTTCGCGACTCGCAAGATAACTGCATTATTATTTGCTCCATTGAAAATTTAGACCCAATGGGTGTCCACACAGGCGACTCTATAACAGTAGCTCCCGCACAAACGCTTACTGATAAGGAGTATCAAATCATGCGTAACGCATCGATTGCAGTCCTTCGAGAGATTGGTGTTGATACAGGTGGCTCCAATGTGCAGTTTGCAATCAATCCAAAAGATGGACGTATGATTGTGATTGAAATGAATCCGCGCGTATCTCGCTCATCTGCATTAGCTTCCAAAGCTACTGGATTCCCCATTGCAAAAATTGCAGCAAAATTAGCAGTAGGTTTTACATTAGATGAATTAAGAAATGAAATTACAGGTGGTGCAACCCCAGCATCTTTTGAACCGAGTATAGATTACGTAGTTACCAAAGTGCCGCGATTTGCATTCGAAAAATTTCCACAAGCTGATTCAAGACTCACAACACAAATGAAATCTGTGGGTGAAGTCATGGCGATTGGAAGAACTTTCCAAGAGTCCTTTCAAAAAGCATTAAGAGGTCTTGAAATTGGTGTGGATGGTTTAGATGAAAAAACAACCGATCAAGATCTTATCATTAAGGAAATGAGAGAGCCGGGACCAGAACGCATTTGGTATGTGGGTGATGCATTTAGATTAGGCATGTCGATTGATGATGTGTTCGGACATTCCAATATTGACCCGTGGTTCCTCCATCAAATTAAAAATATCATTGATGTCGAAAAAGACCTGTTAGGGACTTCACTTAAAGATTTATCTAAAGAAAATTTGTTTCACCTAAAACAAAAAGGATTTTCTGATAGAAGACTCGCAACCCTTTTAAAAGTAAAACAAGAAGACGTAAGAAATTATCGTCATAAGCATCATGTGAGACCAGTATATAAGCGCGTAGATACATGTGCAGCAGAATTTTCAACAAATACTGCTTATATGTATTCAACCTATGAAGAAGAATGTGAAGCTAACCCGACAGATAGAAAAAAAATTATTGTCTTAGGTGGTGGACCGAATCGTATTGGTCAAGGTATTGAGTTTGATTATTGCTGTGTGCATGCAGCTCTAGCGTTACGAGAAGATGGTTATGAAACCATTATGGTGAATTGCAATCCTGAAACGGTATCCACTGATTACGATACTTCAGATCGACTCTATTTTGAGCCAGTCACACTTGAAGATGTATTAGAAATTGTTGCTATTGAAAAACCATTTGGTGTCATTGTGCAATATGGCGGGCAAACACCTTTGAAGTTAGCAAAAGACTTAGAAAAAGCAGGTGTACCGATTATTGGTACAACACCCGATGCAATTGATATGGCAGAAGATCGTGAGCGTTTCCAAAAAATGCTGCAAGCGATTAACTTAAAACAGCCACCTAATCGCACAGCGAGGACACCTGAAGATGCAATTCGTTTAGCTGAAGATATAGGGTATCCCCTTGTGGTGAGGCCTAGTTATGTTTTAGGTGGCCGTGCAATGGAGATTGTGCATGAGCAAGCACAGCTAGAGAGATATATGAGGGAGGCAGTCAAAGTCTCCCATGAGTCTCCTGTGCTTCTCGATCGATTTTTAAATGATGCGCTTGAGGTAGATGTCGATGCTTTATCAGATGGTACCGATGTCATCATTGGCGGCATCATGGAACATATTGAACAAGCAGGCGTGCACTCCGGTGATTCCGCCTGCTCTCTGCCACCTTATAGTTTGTCTAAAAAAATACAAGATCAATTAAGAAAACAAACAGTTGAGATGGCAAAAGCGCTGAACGTTGTCGGTCTTATGAATGTGCAATTTGCAATTCAAGGCGATGTGATTTATGTTTTAGAAGTTAACCCAAGAGCCTCTCGAACTGTTCCTTTTGTCTCGAAGGCGTGTGGACTTCAGCTAGCTAAAATTGCAGCACGCGCTATGGTGGGTATGAGTCTTAAATCACAGAAAGTGACTAAAGAAATTGTGCCTACATTCTTCTCTGTCAAAGAGGCGGTGTTTCCGTTTATTAAATTCCCAGGTGTCGATACGATTTTAGGGCCTGAAATGAAATCAACAGGCGAAGTGATGGGCTTAGGTAAAACATTTGCAGAAGCTTTTATTAAATCTCAATTGGGTTCATCAACAAAGTTACCTAAGGACGGAAAAGCTTTTCTCAGTGTGCGTCGTGAAGACCATCATAAAGTGGTTGAGATTGCAAAGTCATTAGATAAATTAGGTTTTCAGATCGTCGCTACAAAAGGCACTGCAAAAGCTTTGATAGATGCAGGTCTAGATATTATGCCTGTCAATAAAGTCGCAGAAGGTAGACCCCATATTGTTGACATGATTAAAAATAATGAGATTTCTTTTATTGTGAACGTGACAGAAGATAAGCGTGCGATTTCAGACTCATATGAGATCCGCAGATTCGCCCTACAAAATAAAGTAACTTATTACACGACCATTGCAGGTGCTAAAGCTGCATGTATTGGCATGAACTTTGTGGAAGAGATTTCAGTGAATTCTATCCAAAGCTTGCATAAAGAACTCAGTTAAAATACACTCAATTTTTACAAACCACACTCCATCTAAAGAGCGTGGTTTTTGTTTTAATAGGAATGAACATGCTTAAACAAATACCCATCACCATCAAAGGCGCTGAACAACTTAAAGAAGAGCTCCAACGCTTAAAAAGTGTTGATCGCCCCAATATCATTCAGGCAATTTCAGAAGCAAGAGCGCAAGGTGACTTGTCTGAAAATGCTGAATATGAATCTGCTAAAGAACGTCAAAGTTTTATTGAGGGCCGCATAGCAGAAATTGAAGCTAAACTTTCTACTGCCATGGTCATTGATCCATCATCGATTGTAGGCGAGACACAATGTGTTTTTGGGTCAACTGTTGAAGCTCAAGACCTTGATACTGAAGATATCTTAATCTATCAAATAGTAGGTGACGATGAAGCTGATATTAAAAATAAAAAGATTTCAATCAATTCACCCATTGCAAAAGCATTTATTGGTAAAGCGGTAGGTGATATTGCTGAAGTGAACACACCTGGCGGTGCTAAGTCTTACGAAATATTAGATATAAAGTATCTATAAATTAATCTTAAATTTGTATTAAACTAAAAACACTATGAAACAGTGGTTAGAAAATTTAGCAGTCATTACCGCAACCTTTTGGATAGGTGGTTTATGGGTTGTGGGTTTTGTGGCGTATGAATTATTTAAAATGATTCCTGAGGCTCAACTCGCAGGCAATATTGCAGGGCAGCTTTTCAAAATGATGGCTTACGTGGGCATGGTAAGTAGCATCTATTTACTCATTCAGCGTGTTTATCAATATGGGACGAATGCATTAAAACAAGGTTTTTTCTGGTTTATTTTGCTCATGCTTATCTTGATTCTTGTGAGTCATTTAGGCATAAACCCACTTTTAGAAAAATTTAAATTAGAAGCAATGCCAAAAGACGTGATGGAAAGTGTATTTGCGGATCGATTTTCCACATGGCATGGTATTTCGAGTATTGCTTACTTGCTTGAATGCTTCTTAGGTATTTTTGCGATACTAAAAATTAGATAGTTACTTAGGCAGCAAAATCTTAGGTTCAGTAGCTGCGCGATAAACAATGACTTGAAGACCGATATGATGCACGGCTGTTGCTTCAAGTGCCTCACATACTTCACTTAACATTGATTCTCGAACTGACCGATCATCATTTTGGATTTTAATTTTAATCAACTCATGAGCATTAAGATTAAGATCAATTTCTTTGAGCACAGTAGGTGACAAACCCTTATTGCCAATTCTAACTACTGGATTTAATGTGTGGGCTAAGCTTCGAAGGTATGCAATGGCTTTTGAGTTCAAAATGAAGGAATTCGTTGATAAAGAATCGATTTTAACAGATGAAAAGAACAAGAACTAGCAAGGCCTGGATGCAAGAGCATGTCAATGATGCTTTCGTCAAACAAGCACAAAAAGATGGCTTTCGATCAAGGGCCGCTTATAAACTCATGGAAATACATGAGAAATATCGTCTCATTAAGCCCGGGATGAATGTCGTGGATTTGGGCTCCACTCCGGGCAGTTGGTCTCAAGTGGTCTCAAAACTCTTGCAAGGAAATGGCCATATTATTGCCATGGATTTGTTGCCTATGGACCCCATTCCAAGGGTTGATTTCATCCAAGGTGACTTTAGAGAAGAGGCCCCCTTAAAAGAGCTGGAAAGCTTCTTAAATAATTCGCCAATAGACCTTGTAATTTCAGATATGGCCCCCAATATTACAGGTATTAAGACAGTCGACCAGCCAGGCGCGATGTACCTAACCGAGCTTGCTTTAGACTTTTCTTTAAAATGGTTGAAACCAGGTGGACATTTTCTTGTCAAAACCTTTATAGGCGCTGACTTTGATGAATTAGTCAAAAAGATGCGTCCTGAATTTGAAAAAGTGATCACAGTTAAGCCTAAAGCATCCCGTGATCGAAGTAGTGAAGTTTATTTGTTAGGTTTTGCAAAAGCTTAAAAAGTGATAAAGAAGTAGTGGAATTAGGTTTAAAATTAAATGATTAAATTAGATGATACGAGGTCATCCATCAATTGAATAACAACACACTAAAAAGCATTGCCATCTGGGTCGCGATTGCACTCATTCTCATGACAATTTTTAATCAGTTTTCAGGGTCTTCGAAAACTGAAACATCACTTGTTTACTCTCAATTTATGGAGCAAGTCAAAGATGGCAAAATTGCCAAAGTTGAAATTGATAATCACAAAATTAAAGGTACGACGAGCGAGGGTAAGAAATTTAATACGTATGCTCCCACAGATCCTTGGCTAGTATCCGATCTTTTAAAAAATAATGTTGTGGTTGAAGCCAAACCTGAAGAGCAACAATCGGTGTTAATGAGCATTTTTATTTCATGGTTTCCGATGATTCTTTTAGTAGGTGTGTGGGTATTCTTTATGCGTCAAATGCAAGGTGGCTCCAAAGGTGGCGGTCCATTTTCATTTGGTAAAAGTAAAGCAAGACAGCTTGATCAAACCAACAATCAAACAACATTTGCTGATGTCGCAGGATGCGATGAAGCTAAAGAAGAAGTCACAGAGATTGTTGAGTTCCTAAAAGATCCAACCAAGTTTCATAAATTAGGTGGCCGTATACCGCGAGGTGTCCTTATGGTGGGACCTCCGGGAACAGGTAAAACATTATTAGCGCGCGCTATTGCAGGCGAAGCTAAAGTCCCATTCTTTACTATTTCAGGATCTGACTTCGTTGAAATGTTTGTTGGTGTGGGTGCAGCGCGTGTGCGTGATATGTTTGAGCAATCTAAAAAAAGTGCACCGTGCATTATTTTCATTGATGAAATTGATGCGGTAGGCCGAAGTCGTGGTCAAGGCACAGGTGGCGGCAATGATGAGCGCGAACAAACGCTCAATCAACTTTTAGTTGAGCTGGATGGATTTGAAGCGAATTCAGGTGTCATTGTAATTGCAGCAACGAACCGTGCTGATGTGCTTGATAAGGCACTCTTACGTCCAGGACGTTTTGATCGCCAAGTGATGGTTTCACTTCCTGATATTAAAGGTCGCGAAGAAATTCTATTGGTCCACATGAGAAAAATTCCAGCGGACCCTGATGTGAAAGCAAGCATTATTGCAAGAGGCACGCCTGGTTTTTCAGGTGCAGACTTAGCTAACCTTGTAAATGAGTCAGCATTATTTGCAGCACGTCGCAATAAACGTACGGTAGATATGCAAGATTTTGAAGACGCTAAAGATAAAATCTTTATGGGCCCTGAAAGAAAGTCGCTCGTCATGCGAGAAGAAGAGCGCATGAATACGGCTTACCATGAATCTGGTCATGCAGTGGTAGCAAAACTATTACCGCACGCTGACCCTGTGCATAAAGTAACGATCATGCCGCGTGGTTGGGCACTTGGACTTACATGGCAATTACCAGAGTTTGATCGTATCAGTAATTACAAGAACAAGATGTTAGAAGAAATCTCAATCCTCTTTGGCGGACGTATTGCTGAAGAAGTCTTCATGAAACAAATGTCGACAGGCGCATCGAATGATTTTGAGCGAGCCACAAAATTAGCACGAGACATGGTAACGCGTTACGGCATGTCAGATAAATTAGGTACGATGGTTTATGTAGGACAAGATCAGGATTCATTCTTTGGTGCTATGTCATCTAAAACAATTTCTGAAGCCACACAACAAAAAGTAGATGCTGAGATCCGACGCATTCTTGATGAACAATATAGTGTTGCTAGAAAACTGCTCGAAAAAAATCGTCGCAAAGTTGAAGCTATGGCAAAAGCGCTGCTCGAATATGAAACGATTGATGCTGATCAAATTAATGACATTATGGCAGGTAAAAAAGTGCGACCGCCAAAACCTAAACAAACACCTAACCCACCTAAGATTGACAAAGGATCGTCAGGTACTAAGGTAGCCGTGGTTCCTCAACCAAGCGCTAAGGGCTAAATGAAACAAAGGCTAGTTTATCTAGCCTTTGTTTTTTTATCATGCTTCAGTTAAATAAACATTCCTATGATTTAAATCGCCCGCTTATTATGGGTATTTTAAACATCACACCCGATTCATTTTCAGACGGTGGTCAATATCTAGATTTCGATCAAGCTTTAAAACGCGCTGAAACCATGATTGAAGAGGGTGCAGACATCATCGATATTGGTGGGGAGTCCACTCGGCCTGGATCAGATCCTGTAAGTGTGGATGAAGAGTTAAAAAGAATAACACCTATCATCAAAGCTTTAAATAAACATTCCAACATTGTAATTTCGGTAGATACATATAAACCCAGAGTCATGGAGCAAGTTATTGATATGGGCGTTGCGATGATTAATGATGTGTTCGCATTACAACAACCTGGCGCTATCGAAGTCATTAAAAAATCGAATGTAGGTATCTGCTTAATGCATATGCAAGGGACACCTCAGACGATGCAAGTTAATCCGACTTATGAAGATGTTGTGAATGAGGTGAAATTATTTTTAGAAGAGCGCGCAAATAGTTTGATAGCGGAAGGTATTCAAACTGAACGCATTATCTTGGACCCAGGATTTGGCTTCGGAAAAACATTTGAGCACAATATGTCCCTCCTACAAAATCTTGAATCATTTCAGACCTTAAAATTTCCTCTTCTTGTAGGTCTTTCCAGAAAATCATTTATCCGAAAAATTTTAAGCGGTGATCACGACGATCATTTATCAGGCAGTATTTCCGCGGCTATCCTTTCAATACTAAAAGGAGCTAAAATAGTGCGAGTTCATGATGTAAAAGAAACACAAAGCGCTATTAAGATTATGCAAATAGCTCAGGGCAAAATTTAAATATGACAAGACAGTTCTTTGGAACAGATGGTATTCGAGGTGTGGTAGGGCAAGATCCTATTACACCAGATTTTTTTATTCGTCTAGGTTTTGCGATTGGGTCAATCCTAGTCAAAAATAATACTGATAAAAAAATAAAGCATCCAAGTGTTGTGATTGGCAAAGATACCAGGGTGTCAGGCTATATGCTAGAGTCAGCCCTTGAAGCAGGTTTTATTGCAGCGGGTGTTAATGTCTATTTAACTGGACCTATGCCAACCCCTGCGATTGCTTACCTTACAAAAGCATTAAGATCACAAGCAGGTATTGTTATTTCTGCATCCCATAATCCATTCCCTGATAATGGCATTAAGATTTTTTCTGAAGCCGGTGAAAAATTATCCGATGTATTTGAAAAAGAAGTTGAGTTAGCCTTAAATCAGCCTATTAAAACTGTTTTACCTCACGAGCTCGGAAAAGCAAAGCGTGTAGATGATGCAACAGATCAATATATTGAATTTTGTAAACGCACTTTCCCTGAAACACTTAATCTTCGAGGGCTAAAAATTGTTCTTGATTGCGCACATGGTGCCACGTATCACGTGGCTCCTAAAATATTTTCTGAGCTTGGTGCTGACGTAATTACGATAGGTAACGAGCCCGATGGATTTAATATCAACTTAGATGTAGGGTCCACAAATCCTCAAACAATTAAAGAAGCCACCTTAAAACATAAAGCAGATTTAGGTATTGCCTTTGATGGCGATGGCGATCGTGTCGTCATGATTGATCACTTAGGCCATGTTGTGGATGGTGATCAACTTGTGTTAGTGATCGCGCGAGCTCTTAAACAAAAAAATCAATTAAAAGGCGGCGTGGTTGGAACGCTCATGACGAATATGGCAATTGAAAAGGCACTGAATGATTTAAGTATAGAATTTGTAAGAACTCATGTGGGCGATCGTTACGTATTAGAAACCTTACGTGAAAAAGGCTGGTCGATTGGTGGCGAAAATTCAGGCCATATACTAACCCTTGATCAGCATTCGACCGGGGACGCCATCATTGCGTCTCTACAAGTTTTAAAATCATTGCGACTACTTAATCAGTCGCTTCATGACGCCACGAAAGACTCACCGCTTTACCCTCAGGTACTAATCAATGTTGAGACAAACAAAAAAATTGATCTAGAAAATAATAAATTAATTCAAGATGCTATAAAAATTGTGGAGTCTAAGTTGAATGACAAAGGTCGAGTTCTCTTAAGGCCTTCAGGCACTGAACCTAAAATTCGTGTAATGGTTGAGGGTGAAGATTTGAAGGAAGTAAAATTTGCTGCTCAACAAATTGCAAAAGCAGTTGAGGCTGAAGTTTAGCCGAATTTACCCGTAATGTAATCTTCTGTTTCTTTCTTGCTTGGATTGGTAAAGATTTTATTTGTCTCATCAAACTCAATCATCTCACCTAGGTACATGTAAGCTGTGTAGTCAGAAATACGTGCGGCTTGTTGCATATTATGTGTTACTACTAAAATTGAAAGTTTATCTTTCAAGCCTGACATAAGCTCTTCAATATTTACTGTTGCAATTGGATCAAGTGCTGATGTAGGTTCATCGAATAACATAATTTCAGGATCTGTTGCTAAAGCACGAGCGATACAAAGACGCTGTTGTTGACCACCAGATAGATTAAAAGCCAAATCCTGCAATCTATCTTTAACTTCATTCCAAAGTGAAGCACCTTTTAATGCCTCCTCAACTTTGTCATCTACCGCAGATTTTGATCTTTCTCCGCGCACTCTTAATCCATAAGCTACATTTTCATAAATAGACTTTGGAAATGGATTTGGTTTCTGGAATACCATGCTGATACGCATACGAACTTCGATGGCATCTACACCTTTAGCAAGTACGTTTGTATTGTCTGGATGAAGCAGAATTTGACCCTCATAGCGATTACCAGGATATAAATCATGCATACGATTAAAGCAGCGTAGGAATGTAGATTTGCCACAACCTGAAGGCCCAATAAGCGCTGTAATTTTTTTCTCATACACAGGAAGACTTACATCTTTTAATGCCTTGGTGCCGTCTGCATAGAAAAAGTTAAGATTCTTTGCTTCTGCTTTAATGTTGAGATTATTTTTTGCCATATATTTTCCTGTAGATAAAATTTACCACTTAATGTTTTTTCGAATACGATAGCGCAACCAAATGGCTGTTCCGTTCATCACAAGTGTGAGCATGATAATGACCGCACCTGCAGCAGCAGCATTGATGTGAAATGCATGTTCAGGTCTTGATAGCCAGCTAAACATTTGAATCGGGAGTACTGTGAATCCTGATTGAAGCCATTCAAAAGAAATAAATGGAGGCTCCAATGTTAAAGGTGCTGGAGGTAGGAACGCAATAAAGGTTAAGGCTCCCACGGTAATGATAGGTGCTGTTTCACCTAAGGCTCGTGCCATACCAATAATAATACCTGTGAGGATGCCACCAAACGAATATTGAATCACGTGGTGTAAAACGACCTGCCATTTTGTAGCTCCCACAGCGTAAGCCGCCTCGCGAATGGCAATAGGAATGGATCGAATGGCTTCACGTGTCGATACAATGACAATAGGCAACATTAAAAGACCGAGCGTTAGTCCTGCCGTGACAATCGTTTGACCAAGATGGAATGTGTACACAAACAATCCAAGTGCCAACAAGCCGTAGATGATGGACGGTACACCTGCAAGATTGGTGACGTTGATCTCAACAATATCAGTGAACCAATTCTTGGGCGCATATTCTTCTAGGTATACTCCTGCTGCAACCCCCATAGGTACAGCGGTGATGAAGGTGATTAACATAATAAGGGATGAGCCGACCCATGCTGACAAGATACCTGCGTTTGCAGCCCGCCTTGATGGGAAGTCGGTAAAGAATTGATAATTTAACTTAGGGTAGCCATCCATCACAAGATCTACAAACAGAATAAGCAAGGTGAGAAGCGCGAAGGATATGGTCAATAAACCAATAGATGAAAAAATAAAGTCGTTACGTTTATGCGCACGAATCATGGTGCGAACTTCTTCGAGCGTTTTAGGCTTGATTAAAGTTTGTTCTGCATCTACTTTGCTTTGCTTCATAAATTAATACCTCTCCGCAAATCGTTTTCTTGCCATGTGACCTAGTATATTAAATACGAAGGTAATCACGAATAGGACCATACCGGCTGCAAAAATACTCTGATAACCTAGGCTTCCATGCGGTAAGTCACCCATTGCTACTTGCACAATATAAGCTGTAATGGTTGCAGCACCTTCTAACGGATTGAATGTAAAGGTCGGTTGTTGGCCTGCTGCGATTGCAACCACCATAGTTTCACCGACTGCGCGGCTGATACCTAAAATGTAGGCCGCAATAATGCCAGATGTGGCAGCAGGGGTTACGACACGAATAGCTGTTTGAAATTTAGTGGCACCCATTGCATAAGAGCCTTCGCGCATTTGCATAGGAACGGCTCGCATCGCATCTTCAGCAACAGAGGCTATATAAGGGATAATCATTACCCCCATGACGATACCAGGCCCCAACATATTAAATGTAGGCAAATCTGGATTTAACTTTTGGAGGAGAGGTGTTACAAAAAGAAGCGCGAAGTAACCAAAGACGACTGTAGGTACACCGACTAGAAGCTCCAATACAGGCTTCACCGTCTCACGCGCTTTGTGTGATGCAAATTCAGAAAGGTAGATCGCGGCAACTGTACCTATCGGAATTGCGATGCTCAGGGCTACAAACGATGTGGTGAGTGTGCCTGATATAAGGGGAAGAATGCCGTAGTGGGCATCTTCAAAGAGCGGGCTCCATTGCCTACTCGTTAAGAATTCAATAATGCTGACCTCTTTAAAAAATCCTGAGGCTTCAGTAACTAAAATATAAACAATGCCTATGGTAATAAAGGTGGCAGCTAGGGCTGCAAACATGAGAATAATTTCGATAACGCGCTCAACAAAGTTTCGCTGAATATTCTTAGCGAGCCTTTTGCTGATCGGTGGATCTTTTAATAGTTGAGTGGTTGCCAATTTATTTTTTCTATGGAGTAACTTAAAAATTATTGTAGCGTTTCAGAGTTAAAAAAGGCGGCAGTAGCCGCCTTTTTTAGTCATAACTTATTACTTTAAAAAACCTTTCGGTGCTTAGTCCTTAATACGCTTGATTAAGTCTTCAATTTTCACGCCAACTTCTGGAACACCACCAAAGCCTGAACCAGACTTCTTAGATTGCCAGTGTTTTGACACTGCAGCGTATTCGCCAGAGTTAAGTGGCACGTATTTCACTTCTTTTACTAACTTAGGTGCGTTAGCGAGATAGTATTCTACGAATGCTTTTACATCTTTATCGAATGCACCTTTTGTTGCGTTCACATAGATGAATAGTGGGCGCGCGAGTGGTTGGTATGTGCCATCCATGACTGTTGCTTCTGATGGCAATACAGCTGTTGTTTTATCTTTAGCTACGATACCTACAGCATTGAGCTTGTCTTTATTTTCAATGTAGTAAGCTAGACCAAAGTAACCTAAGCCGCCTTTGTCACCTGTCACACCTGTGACTAAGACGTTGTCATCTTCAGACGCAGTGTAGTCTGAACGTGATGATTTAGCTTTGCCGTTAATTGCTTCTGTGAAGTAGTCGAACGTACCTGAGTCAGCACCTGGGCCAAAAAGCTTCATCGGTTGGTCAGGGAATGATGCATTTACATCTTTCCAGTTTTTAACTGAGCTGCCTGATGCCCAAATTTTATTGAGTTCAGCAACAGTCATTGTCTTAGCCCATGTGTTACCTTTGTTTGTGACAACAGTTAAAGCGTCATAAGCAATTGGAAGTTCGATGTATGTGATACCGTTTTCAGCACACATATCGATTTCTTTTTTAAGGATCGGGCGTGACGCATCTGAAATCATTGTTTCACCGCGACAGAATTTTTTGAAGCCACCACCTGTACCTGAAATACCTACAGTCACCTTAGTGCCTGTTTTTTTTTGGAAGTCTTCAGCAACCGCTTCAGTAATTGGGTAAACCGTTGAAGAACCGTCAATTGCAATGGTTTTAACTTCTGCGTTGACGCTGTATGAGAAAGCAAAGGTTGAAGCAACTAAAGCTGCTAAACCTAAGCTCTTGATTTTGTTCGATTTCATTGAAAGCTCCTGGATTTGTTTTAAGTTAGTGAAACTTGAGCTAGTTTATGGACTAATTGTGACAGATCTATGACAAAGATTTAACTAAAAATTTATATGTATAATTCACTGTTTTAGCAGATAAAAAGCCCATGGACGCAGAAACGTTAAACCTGATTCAGCACCGACTCGATGGATTAAATGAACGCCATCAAGCACTTAGGGGGTACCTTTGACTTTGACGTCAAAAGGTCAAGATTAGATCAGATTTCAAAGGAGCTTGAAGATCCAACTATTTGGAACGACCAGGGGAGGAGTCAGACTTTGGGCAAGGAAAAGCGTGAGCTCGACTATATTGTGAATGGATTAAGTAATCTCGCAACTAATTTAAAGGATCAGTGTGAGTTATTTGAGTTAGCTCGGAATGAGAATGATGACGAGACACTCAAGGTTGTTTTAGAAGAAAGCAATACGCTCGAAAAAAATGTGGAGGCGATGGAGTTCCGTCGCATGTTCTTTCATCCGATGGATGCGAATAACGCTTTCATTAACTTCCAGTCAGGCAGTGGCGGTACTGAAGCGCAGGATTGGGCGAATATGCTTCTTCGCATGTATATAAGGTATGGAGAACGAAAAGGATTTAAAGTAGAGGTACTTGATATTTCGGATGGTGATATTGCGGGTATTAAAAGTGCGACCTTAAAAATATCGGGTGATTATGCTTTTGGGCATTTAAGAACCGAAACGGGTGTGCATCGATTAGTCAGAAAATCACCTTTTGATTCTGGCAATAGACGCCACACATCTTTTGCAAGTGTGCAGGTCTATCCAGAAGTGGATGAATCGATCGAAGTAGATATTAATCCAGCGGATTTAAGGATTGATACCTATAGAGCGTCTGGAGCAGGGGGCCAACATATTAATAAGACTGACTCAGCGGTTCGTATTACGCATATTCCCACGAATACGGTGGTGCAGTGTCAGGACGATCGATCACAGCATCGCAATCGGGCGGAAGCCATGAATATGTTACGCGCGCAACTTTATGCGCTAGAGTTAAATAAACGTAATGAAGAAAAGCAAGCGCTCGAGGATGCTAAGACAGATATAGGTTGGGGACATCAAATTAGAAGTTATGTGCTCGATCAATCACGCATCAAAGATTTACGTACAAATGTTGAAGTAGGTAACACACAGGGTGTGCTTGATGGCGACCTTGATCCATTCATTAGTGAAAGCTTAAAGCAGGGAGTGTAAAAGTTGCAGGAAGAAAATCAACCGATAGAGCAAAATGAAAATCACGTCATACAAGAGCGTCGTGAAAAATTAAAAAAAATACGAGAGACGGGCGTTGCATTTCCGAACGACTTCAAGCCCCAACATTTTGCAAAAACCATTCATGAGGAATTTGACTCACTTGAAAATGACGCGCTCGATCCTAAAGCCGTTGAAGTAATTGTTGCAGGACGCATGATGTTAAAACGCGTCATGGGTAAGGCAAGCTTCGCGACACTTCAAGACGGATCGGGACGAATTCAACTTTTTATTTCAAAAGAAAATATTAAAAGTGATGACGCAGAAACTATTTATGAAAATTTTAAACACTGGGACTTGGGCGATATCTTAGGTGCGACGGGTGTTTTATTTAAAACTAAAACGGGTGAACTTTCTATTCGCGTGAATGCGTTAAGACTCCTCACAAAATCCATTCGACCACTCCCTGAAAAATTTCATGGCCTAGCTGATCAGGAAGTGAAGTATCGTCAACGCTATGTTGATCTCATCATGAGTGACGAAACAAAACAAACATTTTTAACGCGATCAAAAATCATGAGTAGCATCCGTGCTTTTATGGTGAAGCATTGTTTCAATGAAGTGGAGACACCCATGCTCCATCCTATTCCAGGCGGTGCAGCAGCCAAACCATTTATCACACATCACAACGCACTTGATATGCAGATGTATATGCGTATCGCCCCTGAGCTCTATTTAAAAAGATTAGTCGTCGGTGGTTTCGATCGCGTGTTTGAAATCAATCGCAACTTTA
>Ga0136641_1000290_pt1 | contig 21414 bp, 39 predicted proteins | sample EliLak1302023Y_FD_115312 | JGI IMG/M metagenome (GOLD analysis project Ga0136641, IMG submission 115312) | Freshwater microbial communities from Elizabeth Lake, Yosemite National Park, California, USA - 13020-23Y | ecosystem: Environmental > Aquatic > Freshwater > Lake ...
AATTTTTAATGGTAAATGATTTACACCACTCTTGAATGGACAGATGTCAATGGTCGTAAACAACCCTGCAATGTCAACTATAGCTTACATAAACGGCGATTATGTCGCGTAAAGCAAACAATAGTTTGCTTCCATACCGCATGACGTTATCCATCCATCATTAAACGAGAAACTCCCTAGCTTCATAGGAAGCTAGAGAGTCCTTTTCCCATTACCCCAAACGCCGCGACCATTGCTGGTGGCAGTCTTGGTGAACTAAAAAGATATTGTTGACATGATTTATCGTCAACTTCATATTTACCCCGTTCTGAATGGTGCAACATTTGAACGAAGATTTTACACGCAGGTTCAATCCTGCTGAAAGACCCTCCTTGTGTTGCACCACTCGGAGGGTTTTTCTCCATCTAGGGATTATCCTCAAGGGACTGAGGGTGGGTGTGAATGCGTACCACATGACCCAATAGATCGGCTCTGGAGAACCAAAACTCCTAACCCGATTGAGATGAGAAGAAGCGTACAGCATCCAGCCTAGCAGGGTGTTGTGGTTTCTTTTCCTTACTCTTTCCTTTCCTCGCAGGCTTGCGGGGGGATCAGGGGGTGTTTCCTTTCTCCTTCGGTTTTCTTTGACTGCGCTACCGAACTAGGACTTGAACCTAGAAACTCGCCTCCAAAGGGCGATGTGTTACCATTACACCATTCGGTACTAGCAACTACACCGCTGCGGCGATAATGAAGACGCAAGACTAGCAAGGTATGTGTCAACATCAGTAAGCCATTCTCCTAGCTCTATTCCATTATCCTGCCTGTAGTTTGCAACCTTCTGATAAAGCTCCAGCCTAGTTGAAGCAGTAATGTAATGACTTCCATCACAATAATTCCACCCAGTAGGAGGAATGCTATTTGGCTCAGTAAATTTCAAACTCCACAAGAATGACCGCAGATCACTAGAAACATAACCGATTGGGATTTGAAGCGTATTTACCCTAAAATTAATAATTGCTAGGTACAAATCATAAAGAGTAAATGCCTCAATTCTCCAAAAGTTGTCCTGCATGAAATACCAATTATCAATCTGAACATCTACTGATGACTGAATGGTCTGATCAAAAAGCAATGACACCACAATATGATACTTTCCGGCCTTTGATGGAAGAGTCGTTACACCATTGTATGTTGTCACATACGGAAGATTTGCAGGACTTGTGACTATTGTTGAAACAACAGGGTAATGTTGATAATATTCTGCCGTAATAGAAATGCTGTTTTGCTCTGTCTTGATGTCCCAAAGATTCGCAAAAGTTTGCCTTCCTGTGCCGGAATTATCTGAAGAATTATCTGAAACTACAAACCCATAAGGAGGATACCCTTCATAAGATCCCATGACGGCATCTACTGAAGACTGCGTTCCAACAGGAAATCGTTCAGCATACGCACCCGTAGATTCTACAACTTTGCATCCTCCAGTACCATCAGCTTCCCAAATCCAATGACCATCAACAAGGTAATCAGGTGCTGAACTAACGCCTGATTCAACAGCGTTGGAATCAAAAATTCCTTGGCTATAAAGAGGTTCATCCCAATCAAACAAGGCGTATCTCTTGTATAGATTGTTAGGATTTTGATACCCTTGAAAGTAAAGTGCCATAAAGCTATTCAGACATATCAACAAACTCCAACTTGTCAACCAAGCTCTGGATATCACGCCTCCTCTCGCTCTTCTCAGGCTTAGGCTCGGTCATCGTTGCACTAGCACCACCCCGCTGACGCATCAGGTAGACCAACATCGACAACGAATCCAACTCGTCCGGCGATTTGCTCCTAGTCCGCTTGCAATACTCTCCTTTGCTCTCAACCCTAACAAGCCCCTTGCCCTTCTGCTTGTAACGCCTCGCCGTAGCCTGCCGGATCAACTCCTCATTCCTGAACGAAGGGCTAATCTTCAGGTATTCAAACTCAAGATATTTCGACAATCCAAAAATAAGCTCTGTCACAACTCCGTTGTACAACTCGTTGGCCTTCTGGCTGTCGTCGCCAAGGATATGCGTCTCGCTTGCTGCCCATGAGTAATTGACTCCCATCACCTCAGTACCGAATAAGCTACACAGGCTGTCATGGATTCCCGCGCCGTTTCCTGTACGATCAACACATAGCCAATTAGCTCCGATCTTCATTGTCTTCGCAAACTTGATGATCGCCTGTGTCTGCTCTAATGTAGCCTTCTTTGGGAACGGGATCTGCGAGTCCAGTTGCAAGCAAGTCCTAGTCTTCGGGTACTCATGGAACTTGCCGGACTGATCTATCCAGCCATCACAAAGCCCAAAACGCCCGTAAGAACACATCACCTGATCGTTACCCTCCAGAGCCAAATCAAACGCTGCCAGCGGCACGACTGGGCCAATAAATCGTAGATTACCAATTGCGTTGTCCATCATAGCCGGAGTGATGATTCCCATTGCCATGCCTTCCTCTGGGAACCATCCGCGAGCCATCGTCATAGCCTCGGCTGTCCGGCCTCGTCCCATGTACCCCATAAATCCCTGATATGTCTGGAGGCCGGCGTATATGATCCGCTTCTCGATCACGTTCTCACATCGCGCAGCGTCTAGTCGTAGCACCCTATATCCTTCACGGCTCTCCCATTCAAAGTCATCCTCGCAGTCTACGCTACCCCATCCATTGATAGGCTCACATCGTTGACCGAATGCGCTGGTACGATCTTTAGGGTTCGACGCGCCAAATATCTTGATGTGTCCCTTATAGCTATCGGTGTCGGATGTGGACAAAATGTTGTTGATGCCTTCCCAGACTCCTGAAGGGATCTCTTCAGCTTCATCCAGTACAACGTGCGTCCTGCTCAGTCGTCCCCAGATCGGATGCTCATTCCCAAACCTCGGCACAGGGTGAAAGCCACGAAGTGTACCATGTCCAGATTCTCCCTTTGGTATGGCTACCAGATGGATGCCCTGCTTGCTGTCGTTCGTCACCTGTATGCTGTTAGCCTTGTCTTCTTGATCGGTGATCGGCCTGACTAAAGCAGTCCTGTGGAATGTCTTGATGTTCGCAAAGATGTTCCGCTCTGCGTGTTCACGGGTGAGCGAGATCACCTTGATGCTGGTGTAGGCTGGGTCACGCCACCAATCAAGATAGAACCATGCGCCTGCTCCAAAGCTCTTACCCATTGCACCTGCCCCTTGGATCATAACCTTGTCGTAATCAAACAAGCATCGCCATGTGTCACGGGATGAGCGTGGCCTCCAGTCGTATACGTTACTTCCCCAAAGAATCGTTGCGCCTGCCTCAAACTGATCGTTATCAAGTAGGTACTGAACGTACTGCCGGACGATTGACTCTGCTGTAGGAATGTCGATCTCAGTCAGGTTGATAGCGTTCTTGGTGGTCGTGTTCATCAAGATGTACTGAGCTGCGTACAGGATGCCGGACTCCTCGTCGCGTTCTGCCTCTTTGCGGATGTTGAGGGCGTGCTGATGGAATACCTTCTGACTTAATGGCGGAGTGATACGATAACCCGTATCGGGCTTGGATTGATTCATAGCTGGTATTAGCTAGCCGATATGCTAATGATTGGCAACCGCCATGATGAACAAATACGATCAGCTCCAAGTTCACACATTGCTGGAGGCTACAAAGCTCGCCGCCAATGGGCAGGAGTTCTCACACCTAATTAAGTTGCTAACGCCAGAGTACGCAATGCGCCTGCAAATCTATGTCCAGCAATTGCCGGAGGCGATCCAAGAGAAGACGATCTATGGTCGCGCCCACTTTAGGGCAGAGCCTGCCAGCAAAAAGAAAAGGTAGAGCTTCGTGGTTAAGGGCGGCTGCTCTGACCCGCGAACAAAACGCTTAAAATGCAGAAAAAGCGTTCCCTCGGCACTCACGACTTGCCGGAGTTAGTTGATTATTGTGCTGATAACATCAGATAAGATTAGTCATGAATAATTGTTTTACTCTGATAATCTGTCTTTTCTGTGCTAATGTCGATTATTTGCCTTAATTCATCCAATTGCTTAAAGTTGGTAGGCTTAATGTCAGCCTCCAGATACGGCGTAAAGTCATCCTGCTGTCCTTCCGGCGGCGCAGGCAGCGTCTTTGTTTCAGGATTGATCCGCTCCCACTCAGCCTCCAGCGCGGCGTTCGGCTTGCTGTTCCTGCCTACCATGTTGAACTCTAGCTTCAAAGTAGGGCCTGTGTTGACCTGATGCTGCTCCGGCGCGAACTCTCCGGCAATCTTGCTGTCCATCTGCAAGGCAGCTAGGCGGTCAAATATTGCGTCGATCTGCCCTCCGGCCTTCCTGATCACCTTGGTAGGAACCTGTCCTTCTATCATCCTCCTAAGTATGTCACGCTTTTCTCCAAGTGCCATCGCGTACTGGGTATCAACAAACTCTTTGATCTCAGCAACTCGCGCCTTTACGTCTAGTTGGTTGGCTAGCTTGCAGGCGTTCGTATTAACAGACTGCGGCTTCTGTTCTGGATAGCATTTACGGAATGCCTCTACCTGAGTCATGCCTTGTGTCAGCAGTCGGGCGAAGCGTTCGTGTGTTGGATTTTTAAGAGCCTGCATAGATAAGCGGTGTTGTTTCCCTCTAATAGTTAATACCTGAGTCGATTAGTTTGTAATGACCAGTTGTATCTTTCGCAATGAAATAGTCTTGACATCTATTTGATGAAAACCCCTTAAATATCCCCGTTATTGCATTCTTTGGATCATCAATTGACATAAATACCGTGTTTTAAATTTATGAAATAACAGGTGTCAATCATGGTTCCTCCGTTGCATGATGCGGATGTTTTTCTACGCTCTACCCGCATGGGATGAATGAATCTACCTGTTTCGTCGGTTAACTTAAACATGAAAACTCTGTTATCGTTGACTAGGTATAAGAATCCACAGAAAGGTACTGATAGATGCTTTGCTAGTGTTGCTGCTGAGTTGAGCTTATGTTGCGAGATCATCCATTCGTTGTTTAATGGAGGTTCGCTGAATGATTGGAGTGACTCTCTGCGGCATTTGGATTCAAACAATGATATTAGCTTATTGTTTTTGACGATGAAGCCGTCTATGAGAGCTGATCGTTTGATTGGTGTGTGAAAGAATTGAAGTGATGGGTATGATTGCTTGATGATTTCAATCATACGATTTTCTTCGTGTACTGACTCCTGCCCTCTTGGTGTATTGATATCTAGGCTCATTACAAGTCGTCCTCGTCTGGATCTGATTCAATGAATGGTTTCATTTTTATTCTTCGTGTACGACTTCTTGTTTTGCTGTTTGGTATCGTTTTATTTTACGCAATTCCGTTTCTGCTAGGTGGAATGATTCCATATATGTAGGTGATTTCATGGGTCTGTGAGTCAACCAAAACCACAGAAACTTATATTGGATAAAATACTTATCGGATTTGGTTTTTATAATCTTGTATTTTGTATTCATTATTTCTTTAGCTTTTGGATCATCGCGGAGCCTTGCGACCTCGTTGTCGGGTGTCTGTGGTTGGTTCATTTTGTTAGTTCCTCCCAGAGGGTTCTGAAGGCGATCTCTGCGGTTGCTGGCACGACTCCGTTTCCGAGGAGTCGCAACTCGTCAGTTCGATTGTCACAGGAGAGGTACAGCTCGGCATCACCCACCCAATCGGTAGACCCATCAGGGTTTCCACCCAACGGGGGTTCAGTTTGGCATTCTTGGCTTCCCCAATGACTGCCATCTGCTCCTCTATGTTTGCGTGTGATGGTATCCATTTGATTTTGCCCCCGAGTGTTTGCTCCTCCTTCTCCCATCTCTGATTGCCGTCTCTTGTCATTTGAGTGCGCGGCGTCATCCAATTTGCCCCCCCCAAGTTTTGGGATTTTCAACCACTCTTGGTGGTTCCCAACCGAATTGGTGTTGGCTGGGTCGGCTAGGCCAGACATTTTGAATGATTCCATCCTGCGAAGTATGCGTCCCCCTTTGTCTAGTCTCGCCAGCGTTTCCCAATTCGTTCCTTGATCCAGACATTCCCCCGCTGTGGGAGTGGGCCAGTTCACGGGGGTCGTTACCGCATCCCTCAACCTCGCTCCGTATTTCGGAGCATCCTCCTTACTGTGGTTGTGGTAACTGCGGAATGATCCGTTCACAAATTCGGTTTTGTAAGGCCCTCCCATAACATCCATCACCGCTGCGGTGGGCCATGATGAAGACTCGCTTCCTCTGGTGAGGTGCGCCAACTTCAGCCGCGCTGAATATGCCTGCCGTTGCTTTGTAACCCACTCGTTCCAACTCCCGAAGGACATGGAGCAAAACAGGGGTTCCTGCTGGATCTCTCCAGTTGTCTCCTGCAAGTTTTGCGGAGAGGATTCCTTCAACATTTTCAAGGAAAACAAGGGAAGGTCTGCATCTTCTAATGCCGTCCAGAATGTACGGGAAGAGGTGGCGGGGATCTTCATCTCCGTTCCGCTTGCCGGCGCAGCTGAATGGCTGACAAGGGAATCCGCCAGAGAGGATGTCCACCTTTCTGCAAAACTGATCCCAAGGGAAGGTTTTAAGATCCGTCCAGATAGGTGCTGAGTCCAAGAGTCCCGCTTCCATTTTTGCAACCAAGTTCGCGCAGGCGAAGGCTTCGATCTCACTAAAAGCGATTGTGCGCAAATTTGGGATTGCTCGTTTGAGTCCGAGATCAATGCCTCCGTACCCTGCACAAAGGGAGATATGTGTAACTTGCGAGGTAGTATCCATATTGGTGGTTGGTTCATTTGTCGATTTCGTTGAGTTGTTCACGATACCTGTCGGCTAGGCGATGAGCCGTGAAAGCTGTCAGTTTTGGGTTTTGAAACGGCACTTTCTCCAGTTCGTTAAGGACTTTGTTTAGTAGCTCTCTAAGCCTTGCGACCTCGTTGGTTTGTTCTGTTGTCATATTATTTATATACAGGCCAGATGTCTCCACATCTTAAGCATTTAACGTAACGAGTGTTTGAGTAACGCTTGTGAGATTGAAGGATGAGGGTATGCCCTTTGAGTAGGCAGATTAGTTGTGTTATTACGTTCATTAGTTTTGTTTTTGTTTTAAGTATTCCTTTTGGATGTGGGGAGGCCATTCCTTAAATGATCCGGCAACTTCCACATTGTCATAATTTTCCACTAGCCATGAAATGGCATCCTGCTCGTCCACCTGCGATGCCGTTTCTTGAGCTGTAGATGCCCCTAGAACTCGTTTTGATGACAAAGCGGCGTAATCCATGCCTGAGTCCTCCCAACGGCGTTGATTTAGCCATGTAGACGGGTGTGGAATGAAAGCACCCTTTTCTTTAATCCATTCCGGCGACTGCTTTGCCTTTTGAACTGCCTTCAGGACGATTTCGAGATCAGGCAGGTCTGCTTTTGCCCATGCCGTCTCTGCTGCACCTCGTGCTGTTTTACGAGGGTAAGCATTCCAAAAAATCAAAAACTCTGGCGAAGTCTCTAGTTTTTTCTTTTTATTGGTTCTGGTTATTGGTTCTTGGTTCTTGGTTAGGATCTGATCCGCATCTGATTTCAGATCCACATCTGATTCTTCCTCTGTAAATGACCATCGTGTTAGATTAGCCTTGCGTGCGCTGTTAGCCTTCTTATGGTATTTTTCTATTTCCTCATCACATCTGTCATGTCTATATCCCGCATCTGATTTCAGAAAGAAATCACATACGATAGTTGTTACATCTGTGATATGATCTCTCATGCCAATCAAACGTGCAATCGTATCAATCTCTAAAGGCAATGGAGCCTCTGTCAAATAATACAAATCAATCATCCTGCGATAGCAAAGATCCTCCATCGGAGAAAGATAGTGCGTTCGTTTCTTATAATCTCCTAAGTGAAATGGGTAGAAATTCATGTTTTTATTTATGTTTTGGTTTATTAATTAATGAGAGTGACCTCACTCCGGCTGAAAATAGTGCAAGCTGGCAGGCATGGCAATAGTAATTGTGTCCCCACAGATATGCCCTGCCGCCGATAGCTTTTGCACCTGCTTTCTTGAAAGCCATGATTTCAGCATGACCCTTTTGTTGGCAAATGCTCCTGCACTTCTCATACCCTTCGCCCTCCTTTCGCGGGCAGGATGACTGCGGGTTGTCGCAGTCATTGCGCCCCATGAATACCTGACCATCCATGGATACGATAGCACACGCTACTTTAGCCTTCGCACAGGTCATCAGTCGTTTTTATTTAGCTCTTTGTCTAGCTTGTCAACAATGTCACAGGCGTGCGCCATGCCAGCCGTCCATCCGGCCTGAAATGCCACCTTCTGGTATTCTTCGTGCCAGTGCTTGAATTCGCTCTGGTCGATGAGTGTTCGCACGCCTTCTGTGGCGTACCATGCTTTGAATCGGTCGTAGAGTTTCATTATCCCAAGATTGTTTGCTTGATTATTACCTCGCCTTTGTAGATTGCCATTGCCTGCACAACAGCAAATCCGCGAGGATGATTAGGGTGCTTTTCTGCAAGACGCTTTGCCTCATCTGCTGCTTCCAAAATATCATCGTATCGAACAGTTGGTGCTGCATCCTCCTTCTGGTATCCGTTGCTTCCTAGCTTGATAACCATGTAAAAAGGTCGCTGGTCAATGATGTCTGCTTGCAATGGCTTCTGTGTCTTGTAGTTAGTGTTTGTGTTCATAAATTAGTTTTTTACCTCTCTGGCATCGACGATCATTTGCCCCCATTCCTTGGAGTCAACAATCATCTTGTTTCCTGTGGATTTACTAACGATGAATGCCTTAAAACAGCGTCCATCTTTTAGTTTAATTGTGCATTTTTTCTTTATGTTTGTTTTCATATTAATCTACGACTGAGCAACGGAGATTGAACGCGTCTTGGAGATCAGGCTCCTGATCCATGATGAGTCTGGCATATGGTGCGCGGAAATCGTTGGAGAGCTTATACTCTTCTTCTCCGGCTTCGACTTTCATGTAGTAATTCCATCGGAGAACTTCATAGAGCATGGCTATTCCCAGCTTTCTGTTGTGGTTAGATCCCTTGCGCCGGAACTCGCGTGCGAGCCGGACTAAGTTGTTATAGACCTCTGGGTTATCTGTGTGGAACTTTTCAAACCGCTTGTAAATGCGGCTCTCCGGCGGCTCTGGTTTTATTGGAGGAAATTCCAGTTCAGTCTGTGTGTTCATCTGAATTTATAGATTGTATTGATATTGCGATTTTAGGTTGTTCGTTCTTTGCTGCAAAACATTTACTGGCATGAAGCGTTGTGATCTGTGCATCGTCCTCCCAGAAACCAATCAGGGCATCCGTAAGGCACTTGCATAGGTTGTCGGTGTCCGGCTTCTTGTCGCATGGAATGCGTCCCTGATTGTGTTTTTTGCCGTTGAGTGCCACGGGACGCTTCATCACAAATGTGAGGGTGAGGCAGATCGGGCCTTGGATGGGATTTACTGGCACATGCGGATTGGCATAAAATCCGACTACCTTGATCCAGTCCTTAGCCTTCTTGTCTTTGTAGAAGACAGGGCGACCACCCATCACCATTACTTTCCTGCCAGAGTTTTGTAAACTCACAGGCAATACGGGAATCGTGAAGGTGATCGCCATGTTGTTCAGTAGTTAGCCCAGATATCGTCTTGGCAATCAGCGCATCGGTAGCGGTTGTTGTGAGGATTGCTCCTATCCTGCTTCACATAGTACACGAATTCTCCATCAAGTACTCGAATGCCGGATATAGAATCTCCACAATCGTCGCAGACAAATACATCGTTGTCTTTAACGCCTTTCTTAGGAACTACAGCGGACATATGCTAGAACGGCAATGGGTCTTCGTCTCTATCGTCCTGCGGCGTAAACTTGCGGATCGCACCAGCAGGCTTGGGGCCAGAAGACACCACACGTTGAGGCGCGGATGACGGCTGACGAGGTTCGCTGATGGAAACGCTGAATTTCTTAACGCCTGACTGAGTCTCGCCTTCCCAGAGGCTGATCTCAATGATCTCTCCCTTCCACATTGCTTTTCCTCGAAAGTCAGGGTGAGTGTCTTGGAGCTTATAGTCGTTGGGAAAGATGCTCCCTTTCCCTTCTTTGTGTTCGTATGCCATATTCGTGATTAGTAAGATCGCTCGGTTTCTTCCTCTTCATTTTCCTGTGCATCTGCCTTTTCACATTCATCGATTATTGAATCAATGGCGATGTGAAGGACTCCGCGAAGCAATGAAAGGTCATCTGTTGTTTCAATTACTCCCGCATCTACTAGGAATTGGATCTTATCCTCAACCTGCTCAATTGACTCGGAGATGTTATCCTCCAAAGTTAATACTACATCATTAGCAAGTGCTGTGATGATTGCCACCTGCTCTTCCGATAGTGTCGTATTTGACATATATGTGTTGTTTTTGGGTTTACTTATTTTGCGCGAACCATCATAGGCTCGCCCGTCTTGCTGACAAGCACACCCTCTAACAATTCTTCAATCTTGGCTTTCGCCTCTTTCGATTTCATGTCGTTGGTTGTGGCAAAAACTTTTTCTAGCTGAGGTACGGAAACCTTGCAAGCGGTAAGGAAAAGATCATGTGCAATTCCTAGCTTCTCAAAAGCCGCCATAGGGTTTTCAATGCTACGGCTGGTGCGTCCGGCCTGCAACTTGCATCCGTCGATTTCTTGGCCCTCTAGGAGCCGTTTCTTAGCCTCTGAGCGGAGTGCTTCAATGAATCCTTCAACGACATCAGCTTTTTCTAGGTAATCAGCGATGACCTCGTTGGTGAGTGCCGGAACCGCTGATGGTGAAACTACCAGCTCGTTGGTAACTCCTTGAGCTTCTGGGCAGATCGCTTTAGCGCGACAATACTTGCAAGCATCCGGCGATGGTGTGCGAGGTGCATTAGGAGCAAGAGCTGCGTCAACAATAGACTGGATCTGCTCATCAGCAGCGGCAAGATTTTCTTCGTCGTATTCCGCAATTGTGTACGGAGCCGCTAAGGGTTGGATAATGGCGACAAAGATCCGCTTCAGCGCAGGGTAGTTTTTTTTAACGAGCACACTATAAGCCCGAAGTTGTAGGTTAGACTCAGCATTTCCCTGTGGGTTACGTCCTGTCTTCCAGTCCACGACAAGAGCCACTTGCTCGCTGAAGAAATCAATTCGGTCAACCTGACCTGACCATGTTTCACCATACCAAAAGCGTTTTTCTAAAATGCTATGGGTGACTTCTCCTACCTCGTCCGGCATTGATGCGTAGACTTCATTGTACTGGTAATTGCAACGATGAACAATCTCTTGCTCTTCGTCTGTCAAAACGATTTTTGTATCACCAGAGAGTACAGCATGGATGCGGTTGCCAATCTCGGCATAGATGCTTGACTCACCCTCTGGGCAAGTCTTCTCTAGTTGGTACTTTCCAGCGCAGTCGGCATATCCCTTCATGCCGCTGCCAGACATCTTTTCCTTACGTTCGTCGGTCATATTATTTGTTGAGGCTGAATTCAATAACCTCTGGAAAGATTGACACGAGACGATCAGCGACCTTCTCTGGCAGATCTGAAATAAACTCAGGAACATCTTTCATTGCTTTGCTCAGGCAGAATGATCGAACCTCGTCCTCTGTGACTTTGTTGGTGTCCATCATTGAAAACAGCATATCAATGGCGTTTTGAGGCAGAACGGGAGCCGGAGATGGCTTCTTGGAGAACTCAGGTTTTGCTATAAGGGGCTTCGTTACGGCCTTGGAAGGCGTGCTGGCGGATACACCGTCATCGTCCTCGTCGGCGCAAATCATCAGCACCGCGCTGATTGAGTAGCGGCGGCTATAGCTGATGGCACTGCCGCAGGCCATTGGATCGTTGCTTTTCACGGGAAGGAGCAACTTGCTCTCAATGCATTCGCCTGATGAGTGAATGACACGGGTGACGACTCCAGCGGTCTGGCTGTCGCTGTCGTACTCCGGAAGCTGGACAATGGCTAGGCCATTCTTGGCGAGTACAGGACGGGTTGCGTCAATGATCGCATCGAGAGAGGCGAACTTGGACTTGAAGTGAGGATTCGTCTTGTCCTTTTGGACATTGCGAAGCTCTGCGATGGCTGCGACGAGCGCGGCGTTTAGTTTGGTGTTCATGTGTGTGTTGGCTGTGTGTGAGGTGATAATTATTTGCGGCTTTGGTATTGGTGTCGAGATTAAATTTTAGGGTGACGCGCATCCCAGTCGATCATGCGGTCTTCACCATGGGCTTCATCTTCTGCTAGCGCGTCCGCAGCCCGTTCGACCCATTCAGCGAGCGTCAACATATTCAGGTAGCAGATGTAGACCGACTGACCGATCTGGTGGCCTTCTACGAGACCAGTGAAGTAGGAGTAACCGTCACGGTTGTTCTGGATCTCAAGACCCAAGTGGCGGATTGCTTTATTAATGGTGCGTTTATTCATAGATGTATTCCTAAGCTGATTTGGCATGGCTGTCGAGGATTATTTTGAGGCGGCAAAGCGGGCCTCCAGTTCATCCCAAGCAGCTTGGTACTTCTTGCTGCCGTTGCGACCTCCTTTGTTCTTCGCCCAAATCTCGCGCATGATGTGTTCGGCATGCTCTGAAACATACTCGCCCTTCAGGATACTCGATGCAACGCTCTGGCAGAAACCCTTGCCGTTATTGGCGTACATCTCAAGCCACTCGCGACCAAAGGCAGTGATGGTCTTGGAATTCGCGGAATCCCTAGCGGCCTTCTCCGCTGCAATAATAGGGGCTAGAAGAGCCTCGCAGGTATCGATCTGACGCTTCAGTTCCTCGTTTGAGGGATAGCGGTTGGAGAACCAGCGGACATACTGCTCGTCCTCGACCAGAACATCAGCAATCTTGCGTCCGGCGTGCTTGCCGCCGTCGAAGACGCTGGCATCGAAGCTGGCGAGGGCTTCCTCGCGAGCGGCTTTCTCGGCGTTGATCTGCTCGCGGCTCTTCCTCAAGCGGATAGCCTCTGGATCGATACCTACCTTCTCGGCGCACTGCGTGCCGATGAAGCGAACCTCGCCCAAGACGCGGATGATGACATGGTGCATGATGCCAGTTCCGCAGTGGCTACAGGTTCCGGCATTGCGAGGCATACCAGCCATCGCATTGTTGTAGGCGGAGGGATTGTGTTCAGCCAACGTTGCAGGTGGCATGGAGAAAAAGCCAATGACTTGAGCGTTTGCTAGGGTGTTTTTCATGGATGTGTGTGTTTGATGTTTGTGTGATGTCTTATTGACGAGATCAGAATAGTACCAAAGCCGCTTCAGTGTCAATAGGGTACGACACTTTTTTTGCAAAAAGATTCAGACCCTGAGAGTTGCCTCTAGAGCTAGTGTTTAAGCCTGTTCAGGCTTAGGCTGGTTACGCTTCTGTGCGTGCCATCCACCTTTTTTTCCATTTTCTGCAATTGCTGCCAGCTTTTTTTCAGACTTAGAAGATCCGCCCTTGCGACCGATTTCTTTGAGGTACTCGCGCACCTCAGATGGTATTGATGTCATTAGTATTTATAGGTTGTCTTTCCGGCCTTCTTCTTAGCGACCACCGCTGGAGATGGATGCCATTTGATTTGTGATAGATTTTCTCTCAGCACGGCGCGGTTTACAGGGCGTTCATAATCGCCCTTTCCACCACCCCAACCAAATTGATTCTTAGGGATAGGTTCACTCACCTGCTTGAACGCTTCCCAATGCAAGCCCACTTCTTTCGGCTCAATCGAAGAGGCGAGTTGGGATCATTTGCAGCAGCCGGATGGTCTTTCATTTGTCCGGCACTCCTCGCGCAATACGAGTCACCTTTTTTAGTGTGAGGAGCGATAGAATACCCTTTGGCTCCGTACCTGATCGTATTTTTCTTTCCAGTATCAGGATTGGTAACAACCTTTTTGAATTTTTTCTCGCTCATTTCTTTTTTGATGTTTTTACGGATTGCTTGAAAGCCTTGTTTGTTGGCGCACCCTTGCTACCTGCTGGACGCATCTTCTCACCTGATCCAAGGCGGATGCGCTCTTGTTTAGCGTGAATGTTGTACCAAAGACCTTTTTTCATTTCATCTCCTCCATGGCCTTAATTTTAAGCCACTTTGCCAAGCCTCCTAGCTTGCTATTGAGACTCTTCCTAGTTTTGGGGCTGATCCTGCTGTTCATCAGTTCGTGATGCGTTTCTGTCTTCAGTATGTGCCTTTTCAGGTGTGGATTTTTGTGTTCCATAATGTTTACGAGTGTAGGCTATTGCGGCGGATGTGCATTCGTTCTCCTGCTTATGCGTTATCATTGTTTCGAGTCGAAAGAGCATGCCGCCGAAGGATGTCCATGCGCTGAGGATTGGCCTTCTTAACCTTGTCGTCGGCAGGCATGGTCGCATGGCTACGAGATAGCTTCACTACCTCAGAACCTTCAATTGCTTTAGAGATTCGTGTGAATTGGTTGTTGGCTTTCATTTTTTAGTTGCTTTAGAAGACACACTCTTTTTAGGGAGTGTGTCCTCAACGGGGGGATAATTTTTAGGATTCTGTGTTTTGGACATCAGCAGGAACGGCCTCAGCCTGACCCTTGATGATAAGCTGCTCCAGCAAGGCGGCTCCGACCATCAGGCGAAAAGCAAATAGTTTGCTCTGATTGATGATATCAACGAACACATCGTCCTTGGAGATCGTGCTGAGGTCAACTCCGGCGATTGCCTGCTGGACGGGATCTTCTTCAGGTTGCGGGGAGGAAGGGGCTTCCGCTGTGATAGGGATGATGTTTTCGGGGGTGGGAGTATTGGTGTCTTCGGACATGGTATTAGTGGTTATGGTTATTTGGATTTGATCTTGCTAACTTTCGTCATCTTTAGACCTTTGGGCTTGATGATATTCATGATCGTCTTTTTCGGAGTGGTAGGCTTCAGCATATCCTTGCCTAACATTCCGCTGCGGCGGCTTGCGCCGTCCAGACCTATCCTGATCTCGGGCGACCCGACCTTGATCGTCGATGTCATGGGACTTGGCTTCGGGTAAGACTGGGCAGTCTTGTTGGCGGTGGCAGGTTTTGCCGGAGCTTTCGGCGTATTAACTGCCATTGGGTTTTTTTTATTATGATGCCACATATTATTTCCTTTGTGTGTAATGACGCTCCTCCAACATCGCGTCAGCGAATGCATAAGCCGTCTCTGCTACTGCCTCTGGATCTCCGGCCTGTTTATCTTTAGCAAGCGCGGATAGAGCAGCGGCAGCAAAATAGTCGCGGATTCCCATACCTGAATTCGGCCTGACGATAGGATTGACCTCGTCTCCGGCGTAAGCGGTTACTGGAAATGCAGGATGATTGATAGGTTCGCGACTCATAAAATTATTTAGTTGATGATTGTGACGGCAAAACCGCAGGTCGTAATTTAGGTACAAGTGGGCCTAAGTTGTCAAGCATGACCCAAATATAATTAATACAAGGTCGATCTCCGTAATAGAATCTATTCATTAGTTTATTTGTTTATTGTTTTGTACAGCATCCATCGCAACCATGAATCCATCCTGTTTCATTTCGCATGATTTGGTCAGGGTCAGGGTGTCCGATCCCGTGTTTGCAGATACGCTCCATAATCCGGCGATCTTCCCGCCAATGCTGGGGAGCATCTGAAAGCGGATGTTTGCTAGGGTTGTGGATACAGCAATACTCACCTTTGCAGGCTTTCTTGCTGTGGACATTAATTAATACCTGATCAGATTTATGTAATTTATATTTTGCCATCTATTTACTCTTCTGCGGTTTCTGTTGAATCAATTTTTTCTTGTTCATGCGCTTGATCCTCTCGAATGTCGAGGATGAGACGCTTTAGCTCTAGTGCTACTTGCGATTCTTTTCCATGAAAAGTTCGGTTGTAGATATAGCGATCATAGATGAACGCAAGCAATTGCTCGCGCATCTCTTCTTTTCCAGCAGTATATGGATGAATGTTTTCCATGTAAGGTTGTTTAGCGGCTTTGGTTTCCATGTCAACTTAATTAAGAATGCATTGCGTCGAGCTTTTCAAAGAAAGCCGGATCTTTTTTTGGTTTTATTGCCGCCCGTGCGATCTTGATCTCTTGCAAGATCGTCCTGCCGCGAGCGGTGCTGATGTGTGGTAGGGTGTCTAGGCCGTGCGCCTCAGCCATCTTAACTTGGCTGGTGAACAGGGCTTCTAGGTTGCTGAGTAGGCTGGTAGTTTGTGGGTTCATAATTATCGGCGTGTGTAGATGAAATGGAGGATGATGAAGGGTATCGCTAGTGGAAGCACAATCTTGAAGACCGCTTCCGCTGTCCAGTTGATGTAATCAATAGCGTCAGGATTCATAGCTGATGGAGTGCTTATCTTGACAATACTGCGAGTAAGTAATTTCGTTTTTTAAATATGCTGCTACCATCAAGGCGGCACGTTCTGTCATAAAGTATTCATCTTGACCTGATCGACAGATGCTGAAGAAGCTGCGGTTGCGAGCCGCTTTTTTGGCATCGGTGAGATTGCAGTTAATGAGATCGCGTATGGCTTTCATTAGCGTGTCCCGTGTGTGATGATCTGGTTTATGAGATCGGCGATCTGCTTGGTTTTTCCGAGCGTGTTCATGGTGGCTATCTGGCATAGATCCTTGTGCAAAGACTGGATCTCGTAACGGAGTTCGATGTTGTCTTTGCGGATCTCGTCGCAGGTACGCTCAATTTGAGCGAATTCTTGGTGTTCGGTGTATGTCATTTATTTGTGGGTTGGTTTATTGTTCAGAACCTCTGAACTTGCGGTAGGTATCAATAGCTTCACGAATGTCGTCATTGTACCCATTGTTAGCCCATTTATGGGAAACTTTTTCACGCGATTCTTTTCTGCGTCCAATGAGAAATACAATTCTTATGCGAAGCGTGGTCAAAACGCGAATTTCTGTTAGGGCATCAAGTTTATATGTGGTCATGTGTGTGTGTGTTGTTTGACTGACAAAATGAATCTACCATAACCGCTTTGGTATGGTCAATAGCCAAAGTGTCTTTTTTTATGGGTTGTAGAACTAGTCTTTATGAGGTTCCGCAGCCATGAGCTTCGGCAATACTCTCGCACAAAGTTCTCCAAACTCATTTACGACATCTTCTTTCAAAGATGGCACGGCAGCGTGGAGAAGTTCGTGAATCGCGCCGTCGATCAATTCGCATTTACGTCCTTTGATCTTGCGCTGAATCACAATCCTCCGGCTGTAATACCTGCACACGCCATCGTCAACTTTTCCGTTGGTCTTTCCAGTATATCCAAAACCGATCTCCCATTGTTTTCCATTTATCATGGCGGTGGTAATTTTACGAAAGCTCATAATCGCGCTAGGATAGGCTAGGAACGGCTTTTGATCAAGGCATCCAGCGATCTGGTCAGATTACCTCCCGTGACGAGTTCTAGGGGCTTCTGATGCCCGTGGTATTGATCCTCTAACTCTTGGAAATCTCGTGTAGGCCGGAATTGCTCAGGCCAAGTGCGTGGAATCACTCGCAAAGGGAACTTGTGAGGAGGGACAGGCTCGTCATTCATTTGCATTGGAACTTGAGCCAGAGCTTTGACAGACGCTCACCATAGGCTGGGTAGCGTTTGACTGGTAGGCGGTGCTGGGCACACCACTTGAGGAATTGGATGCGCTGGACAAGATTCATTACTCGGTGAAAAGGTAATCAAATTTTTTACGCGCTTTTAGAAATGCTTTTGCGGCAGCAACGATGCGTAATGCGCTTGAATCCCATCCTCCGCTCATGCATGAGTCAGCGTAGTATTCCGCTCTGTTTTCAAGATCGGAATAGCGAGGATCAAGGGCATCAAGCATGATCGTGCTTCCTTTGCCTCTACGCTTTTCGGAAAGGATCGGAGGAACATCGCAACCGCATTCCAATGCATCTTGATAGAATGCTCTTGGGACAAAGATCCAGATGTGTGATGGTGTGTGTTTTTCTGTATTCATGTGTGTGTGTGTTGTGTGTGTTGGATTTCTTACTGACAAGAGTGAATATACCATAACCGCTTTGGTATCGTCAACAGGTATTTTGAAAATATTTTGAAGCTGATAAATACAGGCTCTACGGGCGATGCCGGAGCTAAAACGATCTGCTAGACCACAATTCCCTAGCGTCCTCAACCGCAATCTCTGGCCTGCCAATCCGCTCGTTCACAGCGTTGTGAAGACGCACACTCCAACCAAAAAAGTCTAACCAGTCCGGCGGGTTGTTCCGTAAAAATTCTTTCAAATGTTGCTCGCATGGACATCCATCAAATGGCAATGACTTGATCCATTCCTGCAACCAGAAATCGTGACAATGATTCTCGCCTGACACACGCAACGCAAACAGGTGCAATTCTGTCCAGTACCGCGAACCTTCTTTGGTAATGCGAGCCACAGGCACACCGCTGGTGAGTTGTCTCTCAACCTCGTCTCCGGCATTCTGCACCCACTTGTTATGATTGTTCCAATTCATGCCAAGTCCGGCACACATCTTCAATTCTACCTGCGTTGCGATTGAGTGCTGATCCATGTACGGAGATCCTTCTACCTCCGCAGGTTCCTCGGCATCAGGGTGCGCTATATCCCAGTCAGAAACAACTTTTTCGGAGATGCCGTCATGTCGGCATAGCCATGCCTCAACAACTTCGTGTAAGGCCACCAGCATCGCGCTATTTTCGTTCCCATAGTCCGGCACAAAAACTTGTAGCGTGCCATCCGGCAACCAGATCCAATCTCCGCAGGTAGGGTATCTTATCGCCGCAGGATCAATTGACTTGATCTCAATTCTCATTTGTACGGAGGTGGTTCGCCTTCTTTTGGGCGCGGAATCTCTGGTCTACTCGGCAACATCATCAAACATATTAAGCCCAAGCTCTTCCAGCTTGGCGCATTGCTCTTTGATGTCATCGATTGCACCCATCTTGGCCTCAAGATAATAACCAGTAACCTGTTCTGCGTTACCAACAGCATCGTCAAGAGCCTCCTTGAGCGTGTCTCCAAGGCCAATGACCGCGCCTACCTCTGGGAGGCCACAGGCTTGCGGAATGGCGTAGTAAACGCCATCAATGCAGGTAGCGTTACGCAGCTTAACGCGATCACGCAACTCTTCAGGGAATGAAACTGGCTGCCATCCCTTGTCAGCCCAAGAGCTGTGAAGCATGATCTCCGCGCCGTATTTTGCGGTTGCCTCCGGCTCAATAACGATGCCGTTTGCGCCTGCCCAGATGCAGTCAGCTAGGTTACTATACTGTTCCTGATAAAGTTCATTGGGAGGCGAAGGAGCGCGAGCGCAAAGGTCAATCATGTAAGGTTTCATGTCTTTCCCAATGCGAACCTCTGTTGACATAAATCCGCGCCAGTTGTATGCGCCAAAGACAGGCTTCATGCGTTCGTTGAAACGAGTCACAACCTCTGGAATGTCTGCGTATTTCTTGAAGATTGATGCGAATCCTACGTCCTTGATTTCGATGCCGGAAATAGTGTGTTCAGGGTAGTGAGCAGCTCCGTTATCATCCGTAATGACCCAGCAATCTGTGCCAACTTCGACGCGATCTGGTAACGATGCCTCGACCGTAAACTCAATCGTGTTCTTGAAGGCTCCAAGGTTGAATTCTACCTCGTCAAGTTTCGGCTCGACCTCCTTGTAGTTAGCTGAATGAAATGTTTCAAAAGTGCCTCTAAATTTGTCTATTTTAACATACACATCTTCGTTTTCCTTCAAAAACGCACGCAGGTTAGCCATGCCTTTGATATGCGTGAATTTGCCTACAGGGAGGTCGAGAGCGGTCAAAATCTGCTTCATGCCCTCGCGCTTCAGTTCAAGGCATTCGCCAGTGCGAGATCCCCAGACCGCCTTGCCCATCTTCTCAAGCATCTCTTGTTCGTACCCGAAATAAATGTCAGGGAATACGAACAAGTCAACCTCATCGAAGTGAGGGCCATAGATGCTGTCCACAACCTCAATTCCTTCAAGGCCAGTGCCGATCTTGCCTAAATTCATTTTGGCAAATGCGCTCTCCCAAGGGACATAGTACAGCACTCGCTTATATGTTTTTGCCAGCTTGATAGCGATCTCAACGAACAAGCCGTTATCCACCACTAGGGCGACAACATCGGATGGATCTTTGATTTCTGGCATAATTTAAGGTATTAAAATTCTTCTCTGTCTAGCGGGGTGTCAAAAGTTGCTTCCTGATCCATTTCCTCGGTATCGCCATTAGCAAAGTCCTCAACCATCTGGGTGATTTTTGCCTCATCAATGGTCTTCGGGTTATAGAAGACATTGACATCATCGACTGGAATCATTTCCCAGCCGATTGGCCCATTTTCTTTATCTGTAATTAATATGTCCATGTTATTTTTGTTTTTTTGATATTTTAAGAGGGATTTTGGATTTTTTCATCGTGCCAACAATAGTCTCCTTACTTCCGTTCCTTACGGATTTTTTAGGATGGTTCTTGGCATAGTCTGGGAATAGTACAAGCGGATCAACTGGCTTTTCAAGAATGAAGTTGTCGGCGGCTTGTGGCCCTAGCATCATCCAATCATAGGACGGGTGTTTCTTAAATTTAGGATTTTTGATGAACTGGTCACGCAAATACCGCTCATTCTCGCTCATTTTAGCCTCTTGTTTTGGATCGCTACTTGTGTAGATAGCAAATGCATCAGGGTCTTTGGATAGCTGGACGCTGGCTACTAGGTCAAGATTCTTGCCGCCCTTAAAGTCCATAGACTCTTCCAGCATCTTACTGATGTCTGGCGCATGGGCAATACCGCGAAGACGCTTCATAGCCGCCCCGCGCTGGTTAAATGTAAAGCGAGCCGCCTCGTCTGCAAACTTGGTGTCCTTGTATTTCTCTGCGATTTTCTTGTACCAGTCCTGCTTTTGATAGCTCTTGATGTGTTCACTATACGCTTTGTTGAAAGCATCAATATTTCCTTTTGTGGCTTTTGATTTGATGCTTCCAAGTTTTGCTAGGAAAGCGACCATAGGGCCATACTTGTCGAGAGCCTCCTGATTGTCTTTTATTACCTTGTTAAGCTGACGCTGTGTAATATCTCCATCCTTAAATGCTTTCTGTGCCTTTGTTACCTCCTTCAGCTTTTTTGCTGGATTGCGTGCGCCTAACTCAAGGATTACATGGAGCGAATCTACGATTTCTTTCGGCATCGACTCCTTTTTCTTATCAAGCTCGGACATCACATCATTAACAAACTTTCTGTTGCTAATGTGTGCCTCTTCTTTCATTAGCTGAATCAGGGCGCGACCAGATGTCGTATTTTTGATGATATTCTTTGCACGGGTTACGAATGCAGCATTCATATTTGCCCATACAGGCTTAAATCCTCGCCCATCAAGAAGGCGTGCAATGACTTGGTTGGAGATCAAGAATGGATGTAATGGGCCTCCCATATTGTCGCCGCGAGTTGTGTGCCTGTCTGCCTCCAGCATTCCAACCTGTTCTCCGTTGATGTCTTCT
>Ga0136641_1000291_pt1 | contig 21366 bp, 37 predicted proteins | sample EliLak1302023Y_FD_115312 | JGI IMG/M metagenome (GOLD analysis project Ga0136641, IMG submission 115312) | Freshwater microbial communities from Elizabeth Lake, Yosemite National Park, California, USA - 13020-23Y | ecosystem: Environmental > Aquatic > Freshwater > Lake ...
ACAGGGATGTCATAACGGCCGGACCAGTGATCAATCTTGTGATAATCGACATATTGACCATCATACAAACGGCGAACAGCAGTCAAGACCAACTGATCTTCTGAACCATAGTCTAGAACGATACGCTGCTTACGAGAACACCACTCAAAGATGGGAGTATACCCATTGGCAATACAATCGACAGCAAAATCAATATAACGATCATCCACAAACTCTTCAACAGGCTTTGCCACATCGGTCGAGCCCATTTTTGTGCCCCAGATCATTTCACCATTCACAATGAACGCTGCGATCATTGAACCATCAAGCTTCTCAAGGATAGCATGAGGACGTGAAAGGTCTACAACATGATCCTGAGTCTCATCACGCTCGTTCACATTGAAGAACTTATGGAAAGGACGGCGAATGATATCACCAGTTGCAGTATCAAAGATAATACCACGGCATTCACGACGAACTGCAGCATAATAACTTTCCAACGCTTCCGTAGAGCTATGGAACATATAGTTCTCAACTGTGATAGCAGGAAACGTATCAGCCATCATCACATTGTAATTGATGACAGTATATGACCCTTTATCTGCGACTACAAACTCATCTCTTCCCTCGATTGCTGGAAGAACGTCGCTTATATTTCGAATGATTGGGAACTCATAATTCATTATATATCCTTTCATCAATATATTTCTTATAATATATATTGAGAATAATGTCAACCTTATATAAATAAGAAAATGACTGTCGCGGTATCCCCATACCCACAGCCTCTAACGCTAAACAGGAGCATCAGCTATGGATATTTATTACACTGCAACAGACCGTTCGCCTTATACCTATCTTTTAGAATGGTCAAAACACAATATGAGATATTATGGTGTAAGATACGCCAAAGGTTGCCATCCCAACGATCTCTGGAATCCCTATAAAACTTCTTCAACATATGTCGCTGCGTTTGTAGAACAATACGGCGAACCAGATATAATCGAAGTTCGCAAAATATTTACAAGCATCAATGATGCAAGACAATGGGAAGAGAATGTTCTCAAAAGGCTAAACGTCACTGATAGGACTGATTATCTAAACAAAACAGATAATATATCAATATGTCCAATTGCATCTTCTAATGCAAAGAAACAATATTGGTCCCAGTTTACGCCAGATGAACGTACTGAGTTAATAACACCATCACGCTTAAAGATACCAGAGGACATCAGAAAGTCATCAGCATCCACCGCTGGTAAAGCTAGTATGGCAAAATTATCAAAAGCAGACAAAAGAGCCAGAGGTCTTCATGCTGCTAGGATTGTAAATTCTAATATGACCGCAGAAGAAAAAACACAGCGTGGAAAGAAAGGTATGCAATCTAGATGGTCAAAAGATCCATCACTTCGTCCTCTGAGACAATTTGATTGCCCTGTTTGTGGTACCCATATTCAAACAAGAGCTCCAACTACAAAAACTTGTAGTAAGAAATGCATGTATATTCATAGATCTCAGCCACGACGAACTCATCACGACCTTCGATAGCAGGTAGCACATCAGAAATGTTGCGGATAAGGGGAAATTCGTAGTTCATAATTAATTTTCCTTGACGGTCTGCTTGATAGCATCAATGATCATAGAGAATTGATTAGGATTAAGTCGACCTTCATGAACATACATCCAAAGAAGCTTGTCATGTTCGACATAAGTTCCATCAATAATCTTTCGGCAAATTGAACGGACACGTTGATCACCATAACGACCACGACCTTTGATAGTTAGTGATAACATCGTGAGACATATCAATCTCCATTCCATATAGATTATGTATAATCCATTCCGGGAAAAATGTCAAACTGTTTTTAAAGAACCATAATGTTAGTCGGATGGATCGAATTTTCCTTACCATCACACCAACGGACCCTAATCACGATCTCTTCGCACGTATCATACTCGTTAAGATCAAATCCAATAATGTGTCCGAGGTATGCTCTATCAGAATGTGGATGAACGACACGCCCAAGAGTATACTGACTGAAATCAACATACACAGGCCGAACAATTTTCTTCATATCAGCAATCTTCTTCCATGTTCTGGAACATCAGTTCGATGATAGACTCAAAGTCATCATCAGGGTGCATACCCGAGTCGATAACTACCTGGGCATATATATCCGAGAGATAGTCATACAGTTCCTCACCATGAGTAAATGCAAGACATTCATAGATATAATCGAATGGATCTTCTTGAGATAGGATCAGTTCATTCAAAGTCATTATACAAGATCCTTCATCTTAGGATAAGGTGTGCCATCAAGAAACGAGAACACTACTTCAACAAACCATGCAGGATCTTTGAGTGCATACTCTACCATCTTTTCTGGTGACGTGTTGGTCTTTACCATGTAGTCATAGTGAGCTTCAATGTAGACCGACTTGGGAAAGTAAAAATGATTCATCATGCCTTACCCATATGCTTGTTGAGTTGAGTATCCTTGGTCTTGCGAGCAGGTTCAACAACGGTTACCTTACCACCCTTGGCAAGAAAGGCTTCGATCATTGCATTGTGTTCGTCGCGAAGGTTAGTCTTTGTCATGTCAATCTCCATTCCTTATAGATTATATCTAACACATTCTTTAAAAAATGTAAACAAAAAAGTACAGCTAAAACGAAAAAATTCCACCGACAGAAGCCGATGGAATTTTCTTATTAAAAGCAAAAGTTGTTAAATAATATAGTCAAAAAGAAAAGGTGCCAGTCCTATCAAGAAAAAGATAGGAATAAAAACCGCACAACCTTGATTCTGTCCAGTTGTCCGCTTTCGGGTTCCAGAACTTGTTTTACGAGTTTTAGCTTTTTTTACTTTTGGTGAACCATATGTCTTGGTGGTTCGTTTAACGGCGCCAGTAGTTCCACATGTTATATATTCAGTTACTTTTTCTTTACCATCAGAAAAAGACCTATTGATAGTTCGACCACCAGTTTTAGTTGAATATGACCTAGTAGTCTTACCTTTAAAGTTGGTACTGAAGTTTGTGTACTGACCAGGTCCTGTCTTTCGGCGAGTACGTTTGATAAAATTAGCCATTAATCCCAAAGCCCAAAATAGTATTTAGCAAAAAGTCGATGACCATTTGAGATTCGTTTATAATGAGCTTTCTTGCCTTCTTCATCAACATAATATGCAGGCTTGGTTGGGTCTTTCTGGTAGTTGAAATCAAGCGACTTCATACCCTTACTGTCAAGGTTTTCATCACCTGTGTTCTTAAATGTCATCTCAAGTTGATCTGAATTATGATAAAATTGATCATCATTATTATCTTCATGTGTGCATTGCTCGAATGCCCAAATCATCTCATCAAGTACATACTCCCAACGAGCCTCATGATTGTTGTCTGTGTCCCATTCATTTTCTTTAGGTCCGGCAGAAGTAGACTTTAGTTGCTCTGGAACATCTTCATCATCAACCAAAGGTGAACCGTGCTTCTGCTTCTTAAGCTCAACAAGAACGGGATGAATAATCAGAGAGAGGGTGTGATCAGCACCCCATACATCATAATTATCAATACGAATATTGATCTTACGCTTACGACTGTTTGACCAGCGATTAAGTGGACGCACAAGATCACTCAGCTTATCAAAGAAACCAAAGACGAGCTTATCGTACCACAAATAATCCTTTTCAGCAAAGAAATAGTTATCTGTCTGTTCATACCGCATAAACTCATACTTGCGTTCCCAGGAATAAACAGGTATGAGATCCGATTTATAAGGTCCAATATGTACTTTCATTAAATTGTCACCATCGTTAAAGTTGTAATTTTATTTATAAAATTATAAAGGAGAAATTTATGTATTGCGTATATCTTACTAGTAATCTTTTCAAATGCACTCATGTTAAAACTCACCTTCAATCAAAGTAATAAAATCATCAATATTAGAACAAAGTGGAATATCATATCTATCACAGATCATCTCGACATTACCTTTGCGCCAATAACCATCAGGGCAGCAAACAATTGCTGAAATTCCCAGTCCTGCTACTAGTCCAAGTTCCATAAGTGTGATAGCCGCTTGTCCATTTGGATCAAAGTAAAAAACTACAAGATCTGCATTTTCAATGTTTTCCAGTTCCCAAGTAACTTGCTCATTAAACTGAGGGTTATCAATTGACTGAACCCATGTTGAATCCCAATCATCTCGGCGAGGATTGCAGATAACCACATCATAATCTGCAAATTCTCGCTCTAATCGTTCCTGCCAATTTTCTGCCTTGCCCATATCAATTGATCCGGCAAGAAAGATACGAGGCATGTGTTCGTACTTAACATCGAATGTATCTTCAGGTGCTTTATAGATAATAGCCATTACTTTACTCTCTCATAAACGGTCTGGTAATTACAACTTCTTTAGGAGTAACCTCATAGACCTCAGGATCGTCGTAGTAATAATCAGTATAATAAGAGCCATATCGACATTGATCAATTTCGTAATACTTATCTTCAATCTTTACATAAGATGTTCTGAATGATCTTTTGCCATCATCAATCCAATCACCTTCTTTAAGAATAGTAAGTTCAGGATCTTCATCATTAAACATTATTGCAATTTCAGCATTAGTATAAGGCATCAATCAATCCTCTCAACACGGCGCTTCTTAGCACCACTCATCCAGGGTTTTAATTCAAGTGAATCCAACCAATCCGAGACCGTAGGTATGAACCCAAGGTCTTCTTGAACATGTTCTTCGGCAATATCTCGGACCGAAACATCCTTGCCGGCAGCATTTGTGATATAAGTACCAAACTGCTGTTCTGCTAGATAGATACCAAATGAGCTGTGGAGAATAGCACGATGCCGAACATCAGGCATTGCTATCTTAGAAGAGTCTATAAAGTTATGGATCTCTATATAATCCTCAACACAACCACCATAGCGCTTTACAGATACTTTAGCATGCACGAGCGGTTTCACTTGGTGTCCTTCTTCTTAATATGCTTAATAATCTTACCTGCTGTGTATGTAGCAAGACCAAGAACACCAAACATGGCAAAGATCGGAATTGCATCAAGAGCAGCTTCTGGAATGGGCCTTTTAAACTTCATCATGCATCCTAAAGTGGTGCGCCCGGAGAGACTTGAACTCCCAACCTATCCGTTATGAGCGGACAGCTCTGACCAATTGAGCTACAGGCGCAAAGATGGTGAAAATGGTGCCCCAGGAGAGATTCGAACTCCCATACTCCAATTACATCGTTGACGACCGCTTAGAAGGCGGGGATGATACTGGGGCACGTTTAAAGCATTTTTCTTCATAAAAATGAGGTAAATATCGTTTCATCCAACTATTTACCTTTTGTGGTTTTATACTTAATATTTCTGAAACTTTTGAAACCCAACCAAACTTTGTGAAATCTATATTAGAATTCAATATCAAATTTTTGTATGGATTCCATTTTAAATCTGTTTTATTTCTCACAGATTCACCTATTTCTTTTTTTGTTCTTTTAATTTTTCTAATTTTTCTTTTTTCGGCAATCTTAAAATATTCAGTGTAATCTGGTTGGAATTCAATATCAATTATTTTATTTATTAGTTCTATATTATAGCAACTTGAATAATGTAATTCAATTAAAGTCCAACCCGATGCTTCAATTTCATCATGTCGAAGTTTATAATACTCTTTTAAATTTCCAGATCTATCGTAATGCTGATTGCCATTTACTTCAATGCCGAGCTTTATGTCTGGAAATGCAATATCAATAGAATAAAATCTAGATTGAAGAGGTTGCCACTCTTCGATAAAAACTAAACCTTTAGAAATTAAATATTTCTTTAAATGTTCACAGGGGCTAGATTTAAATTTAGTATGTCTTTTCCATACATGCTTATCTGGGTTGTCTTTTAAATATTGTTTACGTTTTTCACTGAGAAGTAACCTAGTTTTATCATCATGTTGATGTGAACATTTATCGCTACAATATTTTGCTCTAACTCTAAGATTTTCATTACCGCATCTTGGACATAACTTCATAAAGTCTCCATTTGAACCTATAATACTTTATATTTATAATTCTTAGTATTTTGACAGGTTCAAATGTCAATCAAGAGCTAACGGCGCATTAAAAGTTAAGAGATTCGACCAAGTCGATGCATAAGATTTGCAACCTGGTTGATTTCTGTATTGGAAAGATCTAGACGAAGGTAATGATCTAGAGCACGCTTAATCAGAGGAACATCGGCTGGCGAATAAACACCACCTCGGACTTCCTTAGGTTTGGTAGAAGGATTGAAATCTTCATCAAGAGGCTTCATAGCTTCGACCCAGTAGTCATGAGCCAGGTATTGGCTGTGTCCATCCAGTCAAGCATTTCAGGCTTAAGAGTTTCACCATTCCTATAAGCATTGATAAGATGACAATATGCTTCTTCCACGGCAATACGACCATCACGCATAGTGGGAAAGGTATAAGTCTCAATTTCCATATCAGCCTCCATGAACAAATTCATATATTCTATATATATCGAAACCGGAAAAATGTCAATCTTTCTTTTTCTTTTTGGTTATATGAGTTGCAGTTGCAACTACCGCAAACACGGTAAGAATACCTGAGACCCAACCCCAGAAGAAAATTGAAACGAGAGTAGAGAAGCTAATACCCACAATAGTCATGATAAAATCCTATAGTTTAGCGGAAAAAGCGTCCCCACTTACCGCTTTTATTAATATTGCCGTATCTGTCCGCTGTTACACTTAGTGTACTTCCACAAAAGTTTTCTCTAAGATTAATTTTAGCTTCACCCTTGATAACACCATTGTGCGTACATTGCATATGAAGAAATTGAGGCATTTTCTTCCCTGTAAACTCTACTGCATAATAATGCCGATTGTTGCGAGCATTAAACCGAAGAGAGGCAGTTTTAGTTTGAATACCACCTACAGTATCAACAGTAGGAGTATTATACTCTGCAATATTGTCATTAAGATCCATACATGATCTAATCTCACCGATCTGATGATAATTAATAGCACCCAATCGGCAAAGAAGATGAAGGAAATTACGCTGGATCTCATAATTATCTTTGGATCGAACTGAATCCTCAATAAGAGGATCCTCAATAATAATCCTACCAGCAACCAAATGGTCCAGAAGTTGCAATCCATACGTAAAATCCGTACGAATAGCAGAAAACGATTTGTTGCTAATATCTTGAATAGAGCGAGACATTAAAAGAACCCTTCCGTATGCATCTGAATGTCTTCAATTCGATGCGAGATAGTCTTGGCAGAATATTGAACGCCGTTAATTTCAAAGAAATGGCGCCCACCAATAGGACCGGTCTTTTCCCACCGAAGCTTAAGAGCTTCACTTTCACGAAAAGGTGAAATGCCATGAGTCCAAAGGCGACCAGTCTTTAGTTCAAATGCACCACCGGAAAGATTAGTAATCATGTTGATCTCCATTCCCTATAGATTATGTATAATCCATTCCAGGAAAAATGTCAACTCAAATTTTATCAAACTCCTTGGGGAACTTTTGATTCTCCTAAGGCTTTAGAGCCTCAATTTACAATGAGTCGAATGAAAAACTTTTGTATTAACAACACAAGAAAACTAACTAAAGGTGTATTCCTCGGTTGTGAAATATTAAAAGAAAAATTCACAACCGAGGATATAGGAAAGACATATAAAGAATTAGGTTTTAAAACTAAATCTTGTTAAGTTTAATATGTTGTTGCTTTTCTCTGTCAAGAAGCTCTTCGTAAACATTTCTATAGTCACAATTCATGTTCCATGCTTCACGTAGCACGGATAAAGAATTTTCAGAGAAATGTACAAAAGCGGGGACATCCTTATTGAAGCAACTGCCACCGAAACCTCTTCGTCCATCCCAACCTGGGACGTTGGTATGTGAAGTACCCACACGCTTATCAGTTCCGATAGCACTTACAATCTTGTTGAAGTTGCCACCTTCCTTACCGATAAGATCATAGAACTGATTGAACCAAACGACTTTAGTAGCAAGAAATGAATTAATTCCGTACTTAACAAAGCTTGCATCAATAGTCGACATGTGATAGACGGGACATGGCTTACATGAACTATACTGTTCATAGATCCGTTCTACAGCCTTAGTCTTATCAAACGTACCACCGAAAACATGCATGATAGGATTTACGAAATCCTCATTAGCTCGACTTTCAGTTAAAAACTCAGGATTATAGACAATCGAATCACCAAAGCTTGCAATAATATCAGGAGTAACTGTAGACTTAACTACTACCAAGCAGTTAGGGTTATTTTGTACTAGATACTTGACTGCTGATTCTACAATAGAACCGTCAATTACACCATCTTTACCCATTGGTGTTGGAGCACAAACAAATGCAATATCTAGATCTGTAGGAATATTCTCAATCGGATAGTTGTAGTTTGGATCTACAATAAACTTGATGATGTTTGGATGATTGAATCCATAATCAACAGCCTTACCAACAAAGCCGTGCGCAATAATAGCCATTTTCAATTTAGTCATAATATAGTCCTCAAGTTAAGGAAGAGTACGAAAGTATCTCCCATGTTCCATCATAATGTTCAACTAATGCAGTACATGATTCTACCCAGTCACCGGTATTCATATATGCAATATCGTTTATTGTTTTAATTTCTGCTGTGTGAATATGACCACAGATTACACCTTGAAAATTACGTTTCTTGGCATATGTAGATATAGTATATTCAAACTTGAATATAAAGTCAACTGCTTTCTTTACTCTGTACTTTAAAAATTTGCTTAATGACCAATAACCGAAGCCTAGTCTATGTCGAATCCAATTAAATCTGCTATTGATGTCTAAAACAAAATCATAAGCTTTGTCACCAAGGAAACCAATCCATGGAGCTAAGCGAGTAATGCCATCAAAAAGATCACCATGAATAACTAGATATTTATTGCCGTCTAGACCGATATGTGTAATCTGATTGCAGATCTTAATCCGACCAAAACTTACACCATATGGAATCATAGGGCGAAGAAATTCATCGTGATTACCCGCCACATAGATTACGTCAGTACCTTGTTTGGCAAAACCTAGAATCCGACGAACAACTTTAGTGTGTGAATCCTTCCACTTGAGTTTATTCTGCTGGATTTTCCATGCATCAATAATATCACCAACAAGGTAGAGTGTTTCGCATTCATTATTCTTTAAAAAGCTATTAAGTAAATCTGCCTTACAATCTTTGGTTCCTAGATGAACATCGGATATAAAGATAGATTTATACTTCACTTGCGCTTTCCTATAGTGTATTTTGCTAGAAGTGTCCAATCATTCTTCTCTTTATGAGGAAGAATCTTGATTTGATTAAGAGTAGCGATTGGTTTCTTCACCAAGTCAGGTTCTATAATCTTAATTAGATCCCAATCTTCAAGAAGTTTGGCAATTGTATTCCGACGACCTTTATCCTCGTCTGAAAAGTTTGAAGCTTTACCATCAAGCTCAAATAGTTCTTTAAAGTGAAGAATTACATATCTACCTTGCTTGTGCAAGATATGACAAGATTGATAGAGGGTCTTGTCTTTTCGTGAAGCCACACCAATACGAGTTAGTGTTTCTTTAATCTTTAGAAAATCATCTTCTTCACCAAGACGAATCTCAATCCCTTTACCTTTAAAAATATCATCAGTCATAGCCCACCTTTATTTTGTTCTATCATTACAATCAAATGACCGAATATTTATAAAAGTAAGGCCTACAAACTATTCAGTTCCTGTTTCAAGATACTCCTTGATCTGTTTAACTTGCTTCGGAGATAAAATCTTTAAATACTCATCTGCCTTTTTATTACTACACTTATAATATGTCATTATAAGTTCAACATTCTTATCTTGCTTTTTCTTAGTCCATTTGGAAAACCGTTTCCTAGATCTAATAATGTTAGTCAGATATTCATATTGAAGTCTACTGTCTAGATGATAGAGCATATTCATATTGTTCGCATATTCAACTGTATCGTGAAAGTACGAAAAGCCTTTATTGATCATCCATGCGTTATAGTCTTTTTCACCTGCTTCATCGGCCATCATATCCTTTTTGCTATGACCGATAGCATTGATATAGTCAAACGGGCTCGTCATTTTCTTGATTTCCTTTTGATAGAACCTCTGCTGATTTATCCCAAAACCTAGCACAGTCATCACATATTTCTAGATCTACTACACCATCAGCAGTACCAACTCTAAGTTCATGCACAGGGTTCTTTGCTTTAAGAACCCTTTTGCATGTGGCACACTTTCGGTGTTTCCACCAACTCATTTCCACGATCCCTCCATCATAATCTCAGTCAGGCAACACACCAAGTTAATCTCTTGGTCGGCTGCAAATGCATGCTGGTACTGATACTTGCCTAGAATGAGAACTACTGCTGGAATAGTATCTTTTGTTACATATTGGCTTGCTTGATCAAAGATCATACGATACATGCCATTAGCATCGTTGTCGATGTTTTCAGCGACCCACTTGCGCATGTTGGTATAGTCACGTTCCTTTAGAAAGGTCATCAGTGTCTTGAGTGTTACTTCCTGTAGATTAACAAGAATGCCAGAGTCAATCTTACCCGTAGCTGAATACCGCTGAAGTTCATTTAGAACTCGGCGCCAATCAGGAAAGTGTTTCTTGAGGACTTCAGCGATAACGGCCTTATCAAATTCAATTCCTTCAGTAGTGAGAATTTGACAAATTCTTTTCATGAACTGTTGAGCAAGACCGGGTAGTTCTTTCTTGGTAATCTTGAAGTCGATTACAGAACAACGAGAATGAAGTGGTTCGATGATGCGATTCTTGTAATTACAAGTGAGAATGAAACCACAGTTCTTTGAAAACTCTTCCATAAAGTTACGAAGAGCAGGTTGTACTGGGCTTGTACCACCGGCGGACAAATAATCTGCTTCATCTAACAAAATATATTTGCGACCTGTGGATGAAATTGACATAGAAGATGCAAACTGTTTAATATGATTACGAAGAGCATCAATATTTGCGTTTAATGAACCATTGATAACTATATAGTCACACCCTAACTCCTCAAGCATAGCACGAGCAACAGTTGTTTTACCACAACCAGCACCACCAGCAAGTAGCAGATTTGGAATATTCTTTTGGTTAACAAATTCTTGGAATACAGACTTAATATTGTCTGGCAGAATAGTGTCTGCGATAGTCTTAGGTCGATAGCGCTCCACCCACAAGAATTCTTCAAGCATTGTCAATATCTCCATAATAAAGTAAACGCCGGTTACGAGGTCCGGCGACGACTTTTCGTATCGTCCGCTTCACCAGATGGTGCAATACGCCAACGTTACAGTTGGATTAGCCTTTAAATGTGCTGTTGGACTCAACAGCCACAAAGTATTCTACCTCGGTTCCAGTAAACTTGGAGAGACCCTTGGCAGAAATTTCAACATCATAAGCACCAGGAAGTAGCTTAAGATTATCAGCACGAATAATCATGCGGAATATGTTTGTGGTGTCACCGACCTTGACCGAATAAACATCACCGGATGGATTCTTGCTGTCAATAGCCTGGACAGTAATGGATTCACCATCACCAACAACCGCAATTTCAGGAAGTGATAGAACGGCTAGAGCCTTAAGAACTTCCTGAAGATCAGTTGCATCAATCGTGAACTTCACCTCTGGATCAGGAAGCTTAATGTCCTTGTCTGGTGGTGTCACAATCAGACTTGGCTCTGTGAAGGTATAATTTAGCTTGCGTTGACCCTCGCGGATTTCCATAAACTTTTCCTGAACATCAAGTTCAGGATCTGAGAAGAGGGAAATAGTCCCGAGGAAACGACTCAGATCGTAGATTGCAAACTGACCCGAAATATCCTGAGCAATCTTTGCACGAGCCATAATTGTCTTACCGGTAGAAATGGTGGACAGTGTCTTGCCTGGCTTGAACTGAATTGACGGGTTAATTGTAGAAAAGTTTTTAAGAATTTGTAGGGTACGTGAATCAAACTTCATTTTTATTCTCCATGATGAAACGATATACCATATGTATACGGTATACTATAAAATGTCAACTCACTTTTTGAAATTCTTCTTAAGAAGTGATGGGTCAGCGGTTGCAGATGCGCCAATTTGAGCAAGATCTACAAGTGAGCCACCAAAGACCATCATACCAACATGCTGTAGTGACATCCATGGGCAGAACCAAACCTTCATACCAGCCTTACGTGTCCACTGACAGAACATGTAATCTTCTGATAGATAGCGATTTGTGTCTGGGCAGATTGGAGTATCGAAGAAAGCCATAATCTGACGTGAACCATCAAAATGCTCAGTACGAATATGATCTGGTGTGTATAGCTGCTCTGGATAAGCCTCAGCAAACCGCTCAAAGGTATTACGGCGAATCATCATAAAGCCAGTACCAGCTTCAAGAACTTCTACTGGTTCACCAAGAGGAATTGAACCATTACCCTGTACTGGATTAAAGACATAGTCACCGACATACTTTTCAAGATTCTGTGGATTCTCATCAGCAAAACCTTTGTCAACAGCTGTCTTAATCTTTTCCCATGAGATACACTTCTTAGGATATGGACCGGCAATGATATCGTACTGATTGTTTGGGTCCTCATGATCTGATAGTGCTAGAAGAGCAATAACGTCTTGTGCATTGAAACCAATATCCGAGTCGATAAACATTAGGTGAGTGTCACCAGAACGCATAAACTCATCCGCACAATAGTTTCTAGCACGAGTAATCAATGATTCATTAAATAGAAAATAAAATCTTACCTGAATACCATAATGTGTACATAGTGCAGAAAGATCTGCTACAGATCTGGCAAACATACCAGCGCATTGTCCCATTTTGTTCAATAAGATTCGTTAAATCTTATCCGGTTAAACCAGCTATAAATTTCTTTATAGATCAGACTATATCTTCATCCAGTAACAATTAACTGGAGCTACGCACTTCGGATCACTTGATCCTACTTCCTGTCGGAATAGTCGTTGAACCTTTTCCATATCATAAGACTTAGGAACTTGGCTGCTGATTGCCCAATATAACATCTTTTTAACATTCAAACAATCTTTCGATTAATTTTGTAGTGTGTTATCTCTAAGGGGGTTCCAGCAATTCACGTAGTTATCTTCAAAGATTACTCAAAGAAGAGGCAGAGTTTTACCATACATTGGGGCAGCTACAAATAATTTTCGATCTCTTAATCTTTCAATTGGTACTTTAATTTCTAAATTAGACATTTGTGTTTTTCCTTTTCATATTATTGCTTATTTTCATTTTAGTCTCCTCCGTGTGAGTTTTTCCATAAAATGGATTATTAGAGCCACTCTTATCATAATTTCCAAAATTTGAATCTTTCGGTATGATTCTACCTTTGTTCCAATTAGAATAATTAATATCATATTCTTCGGGATTTATTCTTTTGTGATTTATTCCATCATTAATCCAAATTTTGTCTTTATGAGAAACACATGAATCTTTATGTTTTTTTCTTTTTACTGGATCTAAAAATTGAAGTCTTGTAGCTTCTCTTAATTTTGATTTCATCTCATAGCTATTCATTCTTTCTTTCATAGCTTGTTTCATTTGATCATCCATGACAATCGTTGCACCTATAGCTTTATTAAGCCATCTATTTTTTTCGTCTGATTCAAAAAGACATTGTCTAATTTTTAATTTTTCATAGTCAATCGCATCTTGAGCTATTTCAAATACCATGTCAATTAAAATTATATCAGGTTCTCCATGCGATTCTCTAAAATTTTTTACATGTTTAGAAGAGGTAAAGTACTTTACCCAAAGATCTTTTTCTGGTTCAACTTTATTGGCAAATCTAACACCGTAGTAATATTTTTCTAATTCTGACCAGCCTATTAAATATGTATATGGTTTCATTATTTTACTCCTATGTATTGTTTTTGTTATTTATACATAGGAGTATTTTAAGGATATCTTTATTTCTTATCTGCTCGATCTTGAGCTTTTTGGTCACTATAAGTCAATCCGTGGTAACGAACTGAAAGCTTTTCGATGTTCTTTTGGATTGTTTCTTCTCTAGTAATTTTGAGTTCTTGACGAAGTCCTTCCATATAGAACTCAAGATCACCTAGTTCTTCAATTACATTGTCTCGATCAAGTGTCTTATTATAGATTACGTGCTTTTTAATTGCATCTAGTAGTTCGCCGGCTTCACCAGAAATACCTGTTGCCATATGCCACATATTAATAGAATATGGAGTTAAACTGTTCTGAATAACAGAACCTGGCTTTACTAAAGCTGAAATCATTTCAGAGTATTCAATTGTCATACTTTATCCTTAGTCTCAAGATCATGCACGTGTAGTGCAATAATTGCATAATGAACGACCTTCATTAGGTCCTTCCGCCAATCTTCGGGGGTTCCCTTACGACCATATCGCTGGGCATACTTTAGAATATTACCAACGGTAAATCCAATGCCATGTCCACCGTCAATAATAAACTCGGTGGCTTGATAGTTGTTTTGGGAATAGTGTTCACCGTATGTCTTGTTTACATAGTTGGTGATGTCCTGAAGGATTTTACCTTCATTGTATTTATACTGAGTATTTACAGGCATCGAATCTTTTTCGACTGCTTCTTCGTGGTCGTGTACATCATAATAAGTTTTCATATCATCTCCAAGTCGTTTTCAATTCTGGCAATAGCTTGAAATCTTAGAATATCTGCCAGAATATCCCAAGAACTGTTATGTAGTTTAAACTTTTCTTCCCAGAGTGTTTCATCTTTAATAGGTGTAAATGAATTCTTTTTTGGGAATCGAAGTTTGGCATCAATATAAGTACGAGTATCTCTAAGCTTATAATGAGGCAGATGCTTATGAAGTTCTTCTAGTCGACCAACCGAATCGGCTAACCTCCACAGGATAATAGGATCAAATGAATTTGATCTTGACCACCAATACTTCACTCTAGTATCAGATACATGTGAGATAAATTGATCTACAAAAGCTTCAACTGTAAGATCAGTAGACATTGGCTTAATTCGGTCACGTACTTCCTTGCTCTGTTCACTCCAGAACTTGAGAGTGTCACCATAGACCTTATATCCATAATTATCAACTTGATCTTTCACAGAAGGCTTCAGAGTTTTAATTTTGTCGACAGTTTCTAGTGTATATGGATCTGTTAGAAATAGATCATCATCAAACGTGTAAAGAGAGCAATCCAATACTGCACAGTCTTGAGTATTAGTACCCATGGTTTCAAAGTCAAAAATAAGATGTTTCATACTATAAGCTCACCGCTAATGTCGAACTCTAGGTAGTTGACACTTGCTTCATTAAATAATTGTTTTGTAAGTTTATTGGATTCAGCCCAGTTTGGATTTACTTTTGCTGTATCATATTGAGTAATGACAGTACCAATCCCAACTTGAATAATGCCCTTGGCACATTCAGAGCAAACAGGAAGTCCAGATACATATAAAGTAGTATTGTTGAGACTTAAACCGTTTAGGCATGCATTATATATACAGTTCATCTCACCATGAACTACAAACTTGTACTTTTCTTCCTTAACTTCAAGCCGTTCGGAAGAATCAATAATACTTCGTGGGAATCCATTATAGCCAGTTACTAATATTCTTTTATCATTATTTACAATTACCGCTCCAATCTTAGTAGAAGGATCGGCAGACCAAGTTGATACTTCTTTAGCAATATTTAAAAATCTTTCTGTCCATTTATTAATCATATAAACCTCGGCGAGTCTTAGAAGGAACTCATAATTTTCTTGGTGGTAAAATTCAATCTAAATCTAATTTAGAAAGAGTTAAAAATGGTGCACATCCATTCAGTGGTAATAAAGGTACTGAATTAAATCAAAAAAGAATTAATGAAGGAACTCATCCATTTATACAAGAATTGAAATGTCCTTACTGTAATAAAATTGGTAAAGGTATTTCAAATATGAATAGATGGCACTTTGAAAAGTGTAAATCAAAAGTGCCATCTATTTAATCATCTAACACGAGGAATTGTATGATCTATTATTTTAGCATCTGAAGTTCCATAACCATAGACATATTTCATTCCATATTCGTTTGGTTCATCTGGGAATTTAGCATCAGGCTTGATGATAAGTTTGTTATTTCTAAATGGTCTCATATCACAATCGTGGTGCCAGCGACCGTATCTGTACACAAGCTTTACACAATCTGGGTGTAGATTAACCAGCATCTTTGATTTTTCAAATGTACCATCACCATAGATTTCAGTAGTATTACCACCCTTGACTGTACCAGTACGAAGCTTACCTTGAAGGAATGCATAGAACAAGAATGTGCAGTAACCTGCCTTGAGGCAACGGAGTGATAGATCAACGTCCTCGTTATACTTACCGCGCCAGCGGAAAGGTAAATCATTCTTAATGAGAATACAAGACATGAGTCGAGTATTCTGAAGCACTGGTGGATGGTGATAGTTATCAGGGCAGAAGAACTTATACTGTGGACCAGCCAGAGCTACATTCTCAAACCGATCTGTAAAGTCTTCCATCGCGCGGAAGATAGAACCCGTCTCAACACGGACCCGGTCATTGTTATGAAAGCGCCAGAACTCGGTGATGTTATCGTCGATGCACCAGTGCCGCTCATAACCTTGAGCAATTGACCATTCCCAAATCCAGTTACGTGCTGGTCCTGAACCCTTACCGTGATTACTGAAAGGGAGTTCTAGTACTGTTCCATATGTAGGATTGATAACAGCTCGATAGTTGTCTGCTTCTTGTGGCTCTACTGCAATATAGTAACGAACACCAATTCGTTCAAATGCCTTGGCTGTGTGACGTGTTTCCCAGCGCCCCTTGCTGATAATGATAAGCGGGTACTTTGGCTGGTACTGTTCGCTGGTTTTAGATGGAAACTTATTCATCTGATTCAATCCAGCGCTTAAGTGAGTTCTCATCACGTTCCTTGATTGGATGCCAGACAGACTTAGTCTTAGGTGTGAGTGGCTGCCCAATAAGTTCACCAAAGGCTAGGAAATCTTCTTCAGATCTGAAGTTGATTATCAACTGCTTTGATGCTTCAAGATTGGTGGATTCGTACGAAGGCATTCCTTTCCAGATCTTACGCCAATTCTGGTAGTTATGTTCCTTTTCGGCTTCCTCAACTGTTTCTGGAACATCGCTCATACCTAGGAAATCTGCCAATGAACCTGGACGACCTTCGGTTTCCTTCTTGCCGATACATGCATCAAAGTCAAGTGATGTATTAGGTAATGTGGTCTTTTTATTTTTGCTCATAATCTCTCCTTACCGAATAATTCAATGTACTATATGTAGTTAAAAATGTCAACTGGTTTTTGAATATTTGTTGAGCAAGTATTGTTTTTCTATCTCAAATTGTTGTTTAATGCGTAGACATTCATATACTTGATCTCTATGCTCAAATATTTGTTTCATAGTATCATTATATAGTCTTTTATATTCGTCAGCAAATGTCAAGTCATTCTTCACTTAAGATTCCTATAGTCTTACCTTTGTATAAACCGCTTTTCCTAGCTGCTTGTGTAAAACGGATATAATTAAAATTATTTTCTTTACAGAAAAGTTTAGCATTTAGAATAATCTCACCGTCAAAGACATAGGTATTGCGAAGTTTTTGTTTATGTTCCTCCGTCTTTGGTCTTTTAGCTGCAGCTATTAAATTAGGATGAGCAGGCTTACCTTTATTTGGAGCGGGTTTGCCTTTTTTCATTTCTGATAGTTTTTGTTTTACTTCAGGTGTGTGTGTTTTACCATACATCCCATTCTTTTCACCAATATTCCTACCCATATTTAGCCAAGTAGTTTTTATTTTGTTTTTAACTTTTGGATCTTTTGATGGGTTATTTTGCTTCATTCTTTCCGAAGAAGATTTTCTATGATTTTTACTCTTAGGGCTTTTGAAAAATTCTTGAAGTGCAGCAGATATATTTTCACTTCCTTTGTGTTTCTCTCCGGTTCTTGAAGATCCATACATAGGATTCAATTCACCGCTAACATCTCTGCCGAAAAATCCATTTGGTCTTGCTAAAGACTCATTTATCCATTCTTCAGATTTTACAACACTATTTTCTATGTGAAATTGTAATTCCGCCTCAAATGCTTCTTTTCTAGTTGAATGTTCACTTATTATGTAAGTGAAGAAATATTGTGGATTAGTTTTTAGTTCGGTTTCCCACCAATCTTTATATCTTTTTGAAGTAACACTACCTCTATATCCAGATTTAATCTTTTTTATAGAAGAAGATCCACAATATTTCTTTGTTTGATTTAAATCTTTATATTCAGTTATATAGACACAATACATTTTATTTCCTTATGTTATGTATTGATCTATTTATACAGTTTACTGTGCAATTCGTGAAAAATTGCTATGTTTTTCAAATTTAATTACAGAATGAAACTTATCAAACAATACTTCTCCTTTGTGTGATATAACAAAGATATTATTTTCTGACCCCATAGTATCAAGAATTTTTAAAAATTCTTCTGTTCCACCAACATCTAATGATGAATCAAATACTTCATCCATAATAAGTAAATTAGTCGAGGCACTATTTCTAAGTTTAGCAATAGCTCTCCACGTTAGGATTAAAGATATATCAATACGAAATTTTTCGCCCTCAGAAAATGAAGCATATGAGAATTCATCACGGAATCTGGACTTGATAGTTTCGGTAAACTTTTCATCAAGTTCAAAGTTGACAAAGAAGTCCAAGGCGGCAAGGTACTTATTAACAAGCTTATTAATGATAGGAACATACTGACGAATAATACGTGTTTTAATACCAGTGTCTTTTAATAGACTTGATGATACCTCAAGAATCTCTCGTTCATCAATTAGCTTATATTTGTCCTTAATGCTTTTAGCTAATGATTGTTTATGTTCTTCTATTTCAGTAACTGAAATATCAATCTGAGTTGTGTTAGCTCTAATGGATTTAATTTCTGTCGTAAGTGTCTTGACACTGTTATTCCAAGAACGAATATCGGCATTGTTATTAGAGATTTTGGTATTAAGACTTGTAATCTCCGAATTAATCTTCGTAATCTCTTCTATTCTATTATTAACACTCTGGATTTCTTGCTCAATTGTTGTAAGTGCTTCATTAATCTCTTTAGTCTTTCCATCACGAGTTTCGATGGTTTTATTTTTAAAGTTGTGATCAATGCATTGCTTACATGTTGGACAATTATCGTGATCGTGGAAAAACTTAATCTCTCGCTTAAGGTTCTTGATCTTTGTCTCTAGTTGAGACTCGAGTTCAATTAGTTTGCTTTTCTTCTTTGAAATCTTATCTTGATCCGCAATCTGTGCATTTAGTTCTTCAATTTTATTGCTAATAAGTCCAGATGCAATTTCCGCAAGACCAATCTTTGATTCAAGTTCATCAAGTAAAGACTGCTTGGTTTGAACAAGTGAATCATTGTTATTCTTTAGCGAATCAATATGCTTTCGCTGCATTTCAATCTTCTGCTCGATTAATTCAATCTGGTAATCGGCATCACGAATAGCATTCTTGTTGAGATTAATCTTGTCTCTAAGTAGAGTATTCATGACAGAAAAGATTTGAATGTCGAGTAGATCTTCAATAACTGCTCTACGTTCACCTGCAGATAACTGCATGAATGGAACATAATTAGCAGAACCAAGAACAACAATCTGAGTGAATGATTTGTGGTTCATCTTCAGAATTGTCTTTTCGAGCATTTCCTGATATTCACGAATATCGGAGTTCTGATTGATCAGAGTATCATTTAGATATATTTCAAAAATACCTGGCTTAATACCACGCCGAATCATATATTCTTTTCTGCCAACAGAGAACTCTACTTCAACAAGCATTCCCTTACCGGTAATGCTATTAATAAGCTGAGGCTTATTAATATTACGGTATGGCTTACCATAAAGAACAAATGATAATGCATCAATTAAGGATGACTTACCTGCTCCATTTTCACCGACAATCAAAGTAGATTTTGATCTATTTAGAATAATCTCTGTAAACTGATTACCTGTAGATAACAGGTTCATATATCGTAATTTTTTAAATAGTATCACTTACCATCATCCACATACCAATCTTGACCTTCTTCATATCCGACTTCATAAGCAGCTCTAAGCCACTTTACAAGATGTTCTGTGTCAATACCTTCAAGCTTATATGTAATCAGATCATCATAGAATCTTTCACAACGAATGCTAAAGACTTCCGTTTCATTAAACCATTCATCAAATGTCATAGTTACTCCACAGTTAGTGCTTCCGCATACAAATCCGACAAGAAAGCATCTAGTTTATTCTTGTCTACCTTAGTCTCAATATTACTACTAAACTTTCGTAGAATAGTTAGAGTATCTTCTGCTTCATCAATAATATCAGAATCATCTTCAAGGTTGAGATTAAGACTATCTTCTACAACTTGCAGATCAAGCACACCAGCTTTTTCAATCTTGTCGATGTACATATCGAACCAGTATGGATTGAGCTTATTGTGGATAATTACCTTGACATATGTTCCACGAAGTGCTTCGGCATCAATGTCCAAAACCGTTTCCATAACCCCAAGCGAATCATCATAGTGGATCTTATGGAACATCTTATACGGATTCTGGATAAATGTCAACTCTCTTGTGTCGGTATCGAACACATGAAAGCCTCTGGGATCATTCCAATCAGACCATGTCATCTCATAAGGTGCACCAAGATAGTGGATATTCCCACGAGATGACTTATGGTGGAAGTGACCTGACATAACTGTGTCGAACTTCTCAAAGGGCTTTGTACTAAAACCGTGATCGTTTACAGCACCTCGATACATCTCAAAGCCTGCCAATTCAAGGTGACCCATTACAATTTGAGCTTTTGTGTCCTCAAGAAACTTCATTGACTCATCATAATTGCCAGAACAGATCCAAGGAATAAAAGCAATTTCGGTGGTATCAAATCTTACATTCTGTGGTGAACTATAGTAAAAAAGATTTTTACCATTATGTTTTGAATGTTGAAATAATTCGTTCATACTATTTACATCATTAGTATTTTTGTATGTAGTATCATGATTTCCTATAATAACGTGAAGTTTTATATCATCGTTGGCACATTTATCTACAAATTGTCTTAAATTTCTTGCAGTAAGAAAATTGATATATTTACGTCTATCACAAATATCACCAAGATGAACTATGGATTTAATATTATGTTGTTTTAGATATGGAAAAAAAGTATTATCGTAAAATAAATTAAAATAGTCTGCGAATGAACTACTATCACTTCTAGCACCCCAATGTGTATCAGTTATCAAGGCAAGTTTCATTTC
>Ga0136641_1000292_pt1 | contig 21345 bp, 12 predicted proteins | sample EliLak1302023Y_FD_115312 | JGI IMG/M metagenome (GOLD analysis project Ga0136641, IMG submission 115312) | Freshwater microbial communities from Elizabeth Lake, Yosemite National Park, California, USA - 13020-23Y | ecosystem: Environmental > Aquatic > Freshwater > Lake ...
CTTTTAGCTTTTAGCTTTTAGCTCCAAGAGTTTTCTTTGCTCGGTGTCGAGCTCACATGGTGAATGGTCAAGTCTGCCCCATTGTGTTCTTCCTCTTCACTGAGTTTAAGGCCGCAAAGAAGCCTGAGTGCTCCATAAATGACAAAGCCCCCGGTCAAGGCAATGGCCACCCCCAAAGCACTTCCAATGAGTTGAGCATAAAGCGAGACGCCACCCAAGCCACCGAGTGAGGTTTGACCAAAAATACCTGCCGCAACACCGCCCCAAAGACCACAGATACCATGCAAGGGCCAGACCCCCAAGACGTCATCGATCTTCCACACATTTTGCTCGATGGTGAAGAGCTTCACAAAGAGAACCCCCGCAATGGCTCCGACCACCAAGGCACCCAAGGGGTGCATCAAGTCCGAGCCTGCGCAAACGGCCACAAGTCCGGCCAAAGGTCCGTTGTAGACGAACCCTGGGTCGTTCTTACCGGCCCACCAAGCTGCAAGCGTGCCCCCCACCATCGCCATCAATGAGTTCATTGCCACGAGACCACTCATTTTGTCGATGGTTTGAGCACTCATCACATTGAAGCCAAACCAGCCCACACTCAAGATCCAAGCGCCCAGAGCGAGAAAGGGAATGTTCGATGGCGGGTGGGCACTGATGCGCCCGTCTTTGGAGTACCTGCCGTAACGCGCACCCAGCAACAACACGGCGGGCAGTGCAACCCAGCCGCCAAAGGCGTGCACCACGATGGAGCCCGCAAAATCATGGAACTCTTCGCCATAAAGGGCTTTGAGCCAAGCTTGGAAACCAAAATGCTGGTTCCAAGCAATGCCTTCAAAAAACGGATACAAAAACCCAACCAACACAAAGCTTGCAATCAATTGGGGATTGAATTTGGCACGCTCAGCAATCCCGCCTGAGATGATCGCTGGAATCGCAGCAGCAAAGGTCAGTAAAAAGAAGAATTTGACCAATTCAAAACCGTTTTTGTCGGCCAAAACACTCGCCGTGTCCCAAAACCCGATGCCGTAGGCAACACCGTAGCCAATGAAAAAGTAAGCCACGGTCGACACGGCAAAGTCTATCAAGATTTTGACCAAGGCGTTGACTTGGTTCTTTTCTCTCACGGTGCCGAGTTCCAGAAAGGCGAAGCCCGCATGCATGGCAAGCACCATGATGGCGCCCAACATGATAAAAAGTCCGTCGATTGCAGTTTTATAAGCGTCCATATTGTCTTTTTTAGTGCATTGAATGATTGAGCAAAAATGTTTTGCACCTAAAGGGTGAAAAAAGGTATTTTATATCTCAATGTGTTACCTATTTGATTCACTAATCTTTTTATCACAGGTATTCATGCACCAAAATAGTATATATGCATTCTTTTGCATTCACACGTCATGACTTTTTTCTATCCAAGCCAGGTCAAGAAAAAAGCGAAGCTGATCCCTTGTACCAGATCGAGCATGCGCGTAATCGCTTAATCGCTTAATTGCACAAGCCTCAAAAAAAACCCTCTCCAAACTCCCAGGGCACGCTAGAGGCATGCACCAGGGGTTTGCAAAGGGCTTGGACTGAGTTGGCGTTGGACTTAAGCATAAAGCTTAAAGCTTAAAGCTTAAAGCTTAAAGCTTAAAGCTTAAAGCTTAAAGCTCAAGCTAAGGCATTGGCTTAGGCTGAGCGAGCAGAGCGTTTTCTGTCATGCTCTTTCAAAAAGCGTTTTCTCAAACGAATGCTTTTTGGGGTGATTTCCACCAACTCATCGTCATCGATGAACTCCACACCGTATTCAAGTGTGAGATCGATGGGGGGCGTGATCTTGATCGCATCTTCTTTGCCTGAGACCCTGAAGTTGGTCAACTGTTTGGTTCTGGTCGCGTTCACCACCAAGTCGTTGTCACGGCTATGGATGCCCACGATCATGCCCTCGTACACAGGGTCATTGGGTTTGACAAACATGCGTCCTCGTTCATCGAGTTTACCCAAAGCATAGGTGAAGATCTCGCCATCGTCCATGGAAATCAACACCCCGTTTTTGCGTCCACCGATCTCGCCCTTGTGGGCCTCATAGCCATCAAAGATGTTGGAGATCAATCCGGATCCACGCGTCAAATTCAAAAACTCATTGGTAAAACCAATCAAGCCCCTGGCTGGTATGCGGTACTCCAAGCGCACGCGTCCACGGCCATCGGGCACCATGTTGACCAACTCGCCCTTTCTCTCCCCCAAGGCCTGCATGACACCTCCTTGGTGCTGCTCTTCAATGTCTGCGGTGACCATCTCGATCGGTTCGTGTCTGTCGCCATTGACCTCTTTGAACACCACGCGAGGCTTGGAGACGCCCATTTCATAACCCTCACGGCGCATGTTTTCAAGCAAAATCGTCAAGTGCAATTCACCACGACCCATGACCTCAAACACACCCTCTTCATCGGTCTCGTTGACCTTCAGGGCCACGTTGTGTTGCAACTCCTTTTGCAGTCGATCCCAGAGTTGTCGGCTGGTGACGAACTTGCCTTCGCGTCCAGCCAAGGGGCTGGTGTTGACGCAAAAGTTCATGGTCAAGGTGGGCTCATCGACTTTCAGCATGGGCAAGGGGGAAGGATTTTGCGTGTCCGTGATGGTCACACCAATCCCAATGTCTGCGATGCCGTTGATCAGCACGATGTCACCCGGCCCAGCCTCGGTCACTTGCACACGGTCCAAGCCTTGAAACTTCAAGACTTGGTTGATGCGTCCTTTAATGCTCTTGCCATCAGGGCCTTCCATCACCATCACATCCGTTTGTGGCTTGATGGTGCCTGAGCTGATGCGACCCACCCCAATGCGGCCCACAAAGGTTGAGAAGTCCAGGGCCGAGATTTGCAACTGCAAGGGTGCTGCAGGATCTCCACTTTGCGCGGGCACGTGATCGAGCACCGTGTCAAAGAGAGCGGACATGTCGGGCCCCCACTGCTCACCAGGCTCGCCCTCTTTCAAGGAGCTCCAGCCGTTGATGCCTGAGGCGTACACCACCGGAAAATCCAACTGCTCATCGGTGGCACCCAGCTTGTCAAAAAGATCAAACGCCGCGTTGACCACCATGTCTGGGTTGGCACCAGGCTTGTCGACTTTGTTGACCACCAAAATAGGCCTCAAGCCCAAGGCCAAGGCTTTTTTGGTCACGAACCTGGTTTGGGGCATGGGGCCTTCTTGCGCGTCGATCAACAGCACCACACCGTCCACCATGGACAAAGCGCGCTCGACCTCGCCACCAAAGTCCGCGTGTCCTGGGGTGTCAACGATGTTGATGTGCGTGCCCTTCCAACTCACGGCGCAGTTTTTCGCCAAAATCGTGATGCCACGCTCGCGCTCGATCGCGTTGTTGTCCATGACCGTGTCGACCACTTTTTCATGGTCGGCAAAGGTACCTGATTGACGAAGCAACTGATCAACCATGGTGGTTTTACCGTGGTCAACGTGAGCAATGATGGCAATATTTCGAATGGGAAGACTCATAACAAACTCTCTAAAATGGAATTGATCTCTAGGGGATTCAGTAGCCTGTCGGGGATCAACTCACCCCCCTTGGTGTGCGCACTACCGAGTAAAACACTTGGGTGTTGAGCGTAAACGGCCACGCGATCAAAGTCGCGCCAGGGCCCCGTTCTTCTCATACCACTTAAAAATTTAGCGGACTCTGACTCATCCAAAACAATGGGCTCATGGCCCTTTAGTAAACACTCTGTGGGCCAGATCTCACGCAAAGCCTCTTGGGGCTGCGGACCTTGGCTCAAGGCCTCCAACGCGTCCATGTCCATGCACTGATCAATGCCGAACTCACCACTCGCTGTTCGCCTCAGATAGACCAGATGCGCGCCCACACCCAAATGCTCGCCAATGTCCTGGGCCAAGGTACGTACATACGTCCCCTTGGAGCATTGGACTTTGAAAGCCAAGGCCCGGGTGCCTGCCACCTCTTGGGCCTCTTGGGCGAACGCCTTATTGAGTTTCCAATGCGCCAACGAAGACAAACGCTCCAAGTCCGAGAGGCTTTTGAACTCGGCCATCTCAAGCGCATGGATGGTGATCTTGCGGGGTTGGAGTTCGATCTCCACGCCCTCACGCGCGTAGTCATAAAGCGCTTTACCGTCCACCTTCAAGGCACTGTACATGGGTGGCGTTTGCTCGATGGGGCCCGTAAAAGAGGCTTGAACTTGAGCAAGTCTTGGCGCACTCAAATCAACGCCACTCGCGTCTCGTGTTTGCGTGATCTCGCCTTCTGCATCCGCCGTGCTGGTGTTTTGTCCCAAACGGGCGATGGCCAGGTAGGTCTTGTTCGCGTCCAAATGCAGTTGACTGAATTTGGTGGCTGCTCCCAAGCAAATCGGCAAGACGCCAGAGGCCAAGGGGTCAAGGGTACCGGTGTGCCCGGCTTTTTCGGCCTTTAGCAACCACTTCACACGTTGCAAGACTTGGTTGCTCGAAGCACCCAAGGGTTTGTCGATCAGTAAGACCCCGTGAAGCGAGCGACGCTTGATTTTGACCTGCACCTTTTTGGACTTTCGGGGCGCTTGAGCCAGACGCACCGCTACTTGCTCGCAGGCAGGAGCATCTAGGCGGGGGGTGTCTGTGGCGTTCAAGTTAATATCGTTCAAGTTCTGAGCATTCAAGTCAGGCAGGTCCATCTTCTTTGGCTTTTTCAAGCAAAGCCAAGTTGATCAAAGCGTTCAATTCTGCTGCGCGTTGCGGAGTTTTGTCGTACAAAAAATGCAAGGTCGGCACCGTGTGAATTTGTAAACGTTTGAACAAGCCATTTCGCAAGAAACCTGCGGCTTGGTTCAGCCCCTCTGCAGCAAGCGAAGGGTCGCCATTCAACACACTGAAATGAACCTTGGCATGCGCGTAATCTGGGGTCACCTCCACACCTTGCAAAGTCACCATGCCAACCCGAGGGTCTTTGAGCTCACGGGCGATCAATTCAGACAAATCTCGCTGAATTTGATCGGCCACTTTGAAGCTTCGATTGGAATTGGTCTTTTTACGCATCTTACAAATGGGACTCCCTCAAGGGGAGCAAATACACGGTTTAAAGTATCGTTAAATCAAATGACAAGTCAAAGACAAAACCATGACAAATCAAGGCTTCTTTGAAGCACACGGCCCACCTCGAGGGCTCGCTCAGAGGTAGAACGTGAGGTGAAAAAAACGCATGTTCTGGGCTTTGAGGTTCAACGCAAGGACACGCGCCAAGGCCTCTAAAAAAAAGCACCGCTCTTACAGCGTTCTGGCCACTTCCTTGATCTCAAAGAACTCCAATTGATCGCCTTCGACAATGTCGTTGTAGCCTTTGATGTTCAAGCCGCACTCAAAGTTCTCTTTGACCTCTTTTGCGTCGTCTTTGAATCTCTTCAAACTCTCAAGCTCACCGGTGAAGATCACCACATTGTCTCTGAGCAAGCGCAACCTAGCGGTCCTGCGAATGACGCCCGAGGTGACCATACAACCCGCGATGGAGCCAATTTTGCTGACCCTAAAGACTTGTCGAATCTCTGCAGAACCGATGACTTCTTCTTTCTTGTCTGGCGTCAACATGCCTGACATGGCCGCTTTCAGTTCATCCACCGCGTCATAAATGATGTTGTAGTAACGGATCTCAACGCCGTTGTTCTCCGCCAATTTGCGAGAACCTGCATCTGCTCGTGTGTTAAAGCCAATGATCACCGCTTTGGAGGCGATCGCCAAGTTCACATCGCTCTCGCTGATGCCGCCCACTGCGGCATAGACCATTTGGACTTTGACTTCCTCGGTGGAGAGTTTCAAGAGGGAAGCCGACAAAGCTTCTTGCGAACCTTGTACATCGGCTTTTACAATGATCGGTAAGAGCTTCATCTCGCCTTGCGCCATGTCGGTGAACATGTTCTCAAGTTTGGAGGCTTGTTGCTTGGCCAGTTTGGTGTTTCTGAACTTGCCAGCGCGGTAGGTGGCGATCTCACGCGCGCGTCGCTCGTCCGTCATCACCATGAACTCATCGCCCGCCTGTGGCACCTCCGTCAAGCCTTGGATCTCCACCGGAATGGAAGGCCCAGCAGATTTGATGGGCTTGCCGTTTTCGTCCAACATGGCCCGCACACGACCAAAGGTCTGTCCTGCTAAAACCACATCGCCCACATTCAAGGTGCCCGATTGAACCAAGATGGTGGCCACTGGTCCACGACCCTTGTCCAACTTGGCCTCAATGACCAAGCCTTTGGCCATGGCATCGACCGGGGCCTTCAGTTCCAACACTTCGGCTTGTAGGAGCACTTGTTCCAGCAACTCGTCAACGCCTTGACCTGTTTTAGCAGACACACCGATGAAGGGCGCGTCTCCGCCAAACTCCTCTGGCACGACCTCTTCGGCCACCAGTTCGCTTTTCAAGCGTTCGACGTTGGCCTCTGGCTTGTCGATCTTGTTCATCGCCACCACGATCGGTACACCTGCAGCTTTGGCGTGTTTGATGGCCTCCTTGGTTTGCGGCATCACACCGTCATCGGCGGCCACCACCAAAATCACAATGTCCGTGGCTTTGGCACCGCGGGCTCGCATGGCGGTGAACGCCTCGTGACCCGGCGTGTCCAAGAAGGAGATCATCCCTCTGGTGGTCTCCACATGGTAGGCACCAATGTGCTGGGTGATTCCGCCCGCCTCACCGGACGCCACTTTGGCGCGTCTGATGTAGTCCAAGAGAGAGGTCTTACCGTGGTCGACGTGACCCATGACCGTGACCACAGGTGCGCGTGACAAAGAGGGTGCCTGGGTAGCAGAGTTCTCTTCTTCCGTGAACGCCTCAGGGTCGTCCAAAGCTGCAATGATCGCCTTGTGTCCCATCTCTTCGACCACGATCATCGCTGTGTCTTGGTCAAGGGGCTGGTTGATCGTGACCATTTGGCCCAGTTTCATCAAGTGCTTGATCACCTCAGAGGCCTTGACGGCCATCTTGTGCGCCAACTCTGCGACCGTGATGGTCTCAGGCACATGCACCTCAAAAATACGTGCTTCAACCGGCGCTTGAGGGACGTGTGACTCCTCACGGTCCTTGTCTCTGCGACCTCTGGGGCCACCTCGCCAAGCGTTTCTGGCGTTACCTGCTGACGTGTCTCCACGGGTTTTGATTTCTTTTTTCTTCGCTTGCTCATCGGCCCAGCTCGAAGACAGCTTGGCACTCTTGACCTCTTTGCCGTCTTTGCTGACCGTGGTCGTTGCCGTGGATTTGGGTGCAGTGGTGCCAGGTGCTTGAGCCGGCTTGTGCAAGGTGCCTTTGATGGCGGCTTTGCCGTCCTCGGCTGCCTTCACAGGCTTGGGCTCTTCTTTCTTGAACGGAACGGCCACCTTTTTGGGGGTGCTCATCATGTGACGAATCGCCTCAGCTTCGTCAAGCGCCACTTTTCTTCTGGCTTCGAGTTCCTTGGCACGAACGCCCTCTTCCTCAGCTGCGGCTTTCGCGCTCGCCAGCTGACGCTCCAAGTCCTCTTGGGCGGCTCTTGCGGCCTGGGCCAATTCGGACTGATCGTTTTCGTCGATCAGTGGCGTGATCTCGCTGGCTTTAGAAACGGGTTTTTTGTTGCTGTCAGCTTTGGGTGTGACCAATTTGTCCAGCGCCTCAGAGGAGGCCAATGACAAACCACTGTCAGCTGAGGCTGCCAGAGCGGGGTCTTTCTCTTTATCTTGCTCTAAGGACTTTCTAGAGGCCGCAGCCTCGTTGGCCAGACTCGCTTGGGTCTCAGCACGTGCTTTGGCCTCTTTGAGATTTTTCGCTTCTTGTTCTTGACGCTCAAGACGCTTTTGCATCAATTCTTCTTCTTGTCGACGAATGAATTCGGCTTGTCTTCTGGCCTCTTCCTCGCGTCGAGCAAGCTCGGCTTGGTCAATGACGGAGATGGGGGCGGAGGCAGCCGTGGGGGCCGCAGGTGCAGCTGCCACGTCCTCGGCCTCATCGCGTTGAACAAAGGTTCTTTTCTTACGAACTTCGACTTGGATCGTGCGAGCCTTGCCGGTGGCATCGGCTTGCTTGATCTCGCTGGTCGACTTCTTGACCAAGGTGATCTTTTTGCGCTCTACTGTAAGCGGCGCAGTTCCATGCGCGGCTTGCAATGAGCTCAACAATTTTTGTTTATCAACGTCCGTCAGCTCATCGTTCTCACTGGTCTTTTTAACCCCTGCTGAGTTCAATTGCTCAAGCAAGACTTGATTTGTTTTTTTGAGTTCTTTGGCAAACTCTGCTACTGTCGTACTGGTCATCTGTGATGTTCCTCTTCATGACCGTCACTCTTGACCCACGAACCAATGTTCGCGAGCTTTAAGGATCAGGATTTTGGCCTCTTCTTCTGATTGTCCGGTGATTTCCACCAGTTCGTCGATGGCCAAATCGGCCAAGTCATCGCGTGTGATCACGCTTGCCTCAGCCAGTTTGACGATCAATTCGGCATTCAAGCCTTCAAGATCGCGCAAGTCTTGAGAGACCTCCTCAACGCTTTCTTCACGAGCAATTTCCATGGTTAACAAAGCATCCTTTGCTCTGGCTCGTAATTCGTTGACCGTATCTTCGTCAAAACTCTCTATCTCTAACATCTCTTGAATGGGCACGTAAGCGACCTCTTCAAGAGACGTGAATCCCTCGTCAATCAAGATGTCAGCAATCTCTTGGTCAACGTCCAATTTCTCCATGAACAAGATCCGCGTTCCATGGGTTTCATCGGCCAGTTTTTGAGCAGACTCAGCCGCATCCATGATGTTGATCTTCCAGCCCGTCAAGTCAGAGGCCAAGCGCACGTTTTGTCCGCCGCGACCAATGGCAATGGCCAAGTTTTCCTCATCCACCACGACATCCATGGCATGTTTTTCTTCGTCCACCACGATCGAGCTCACGTTCGCTGGCGCCAAGGCACCGATCACAAACTGAGCCGGATCATCGCTCCACAGCACAATGTCCACTCTCTCGCCAGCCAACTCATTGGTGACGGCATTGACCCGTGTTCCTCTCACACCCACACAGGTGCCGATTGGGTCGACGCGTTTGTCATGAGAAATCACTGCGATTTTTGCTCTTGAGCCCGCATCTCTAGCGCAGGACTTGATCTCAAGAAGACCTTGCTCGACTTCGGGCACCTCTTGCCTAAAGAGCTCGATCATGAACTCAGGCGAGGAGCGTGACAAAATGATGGGTGCGCCTCTGAGGGTGGTGTCCACTTCCATGATCATGGCACGAACACGGTCCCCATTTCTGAAGTTTTCCTTGGGAATCATCTCCGAGCGCCTGAGGCGACCTTCAACACGACCGCTCTCGACAATCAAGTCTCCCTTGTCCATGCGCTTGACGGTACCAAGGAAGATTTTCTCGCCCCGGGACATGAAGTCTTGCAAGAGCATCTCGCGCTCGGCATCTCGAATCTTTTGCAAAATCACTTGCTTGGCTGCCATGGCGCCAATGCGGCCAATGGGCAAGGATTCAATCAACTCTTCAATGTACTCGCCCTCTTCAACATCGGCCACGCGCTCTTGTGCGTCCATCAACAACTCTTCGGCCTCAGGGTTTTGAAGTCCCGCAGCATCAGGGACCACCAACCAGCGCCTGAAGGTTTCGTAGTCGCCCGAATCACGGTCCATGGAGACGCGAATATCGACCTCTCCTTGATAGAGTTTTTTCGTCGCTTGCGCCAAAGCAAGCTCAACAGCTCCAAACACGACATCACGTTCGACGTTCTTTTCGTGTGAAATGGCTTCAACCAGCATCAACATTTCGCGATTCATGTTGTACAACTCCTCTTAAATCATCGTTTGGACTGACGTCCCTTAAAATCCACAATCGGTGCCAACCGAGCCTCTTTCAGCTCATCCAACTTGAACGACAAAGCCTGCAAAGCAGCGGGCTCCTTTTTCTTGCTGACGCGCTGTCCGGGCTTGGGCTTGGGCGCGTCGCTCCAAACGATCTGCCAAGCACCTTCTTTACCAGCGGACTCCAGCACGCCTCTGAACTTCTTTCTGAGCACAGAGGTCAGGCCATTGGCTTGAGCCCCCATGGGGTTTTTGAGCGTGATATCGATCTCTTGACCCGTAAAACGCACAAAATCAATCTCTTTTCTCAAAGGCCGGTCGATCCCTGGTGAGGAAACCTCCAGCCTTTGGTAGGGAATATCTTCTACCTCTAGGGTGAATTGCAGTTGTCGAGTCACCTTCTCGCAGTCTTCAACCGTCACAAAGACTTCGCCCTCGGGCCCCGCAGCTTCAGCCGTCCAAGGCAAATCAATCGTCACGCGCAGCAAGCCCCCTTGCGTGCGCTCGATTTCGACAAGCTCATAACCCAGGCCAGTGACAATTTGATCAACAGTTTCTTGAAGTGCCAAAGTCAATCACGCTAAAAAGGGTAAGTTGCGCATGCCCCAAGTTCATCTACCAAGCTTGGGTTCAATTTTCAATAGACCAAAAAAAACGGGCGGTGAAAACCCGCCCGTTTGGTCGTGAAGTCGGTATTCTAACGGGTTTTTGCCCCGCTTATAAGCTCCTTGTGCTAAAAATCTCCTGTTCTGACAAGGAAATATTAGATTTTTACAACAGGCCCGCACCCTTGGGTCAAAGCACTTTCAAGTGACTTGATGGCCTGTTCTTGCTCGGACATCTCAAATTCTAGGCACCGAGGCGAGCAAGGACTGGGTGTAGGGGTGAGTGGGTGAGTGCAAGACTTTGGCGGCACTCGCATGCTCGACCAAAACCCCATCGTGCATCACGGCCACTTCATGTGCCAAATAAGACACCACGCTGATGTTGTGGGTGATCAACAAGTAACTCACGCCCAAGGTCTCTTGCAATTCTCTGAGCAGGTTCAAAATTTGCGCTTGAATGGACACATCCAAGGCCGAGGTGGGTTCGTCGCAAATGATCAAGGAGGGTTTGACGGCCAACGCACGCGCGATGGCAATGCGTTGTCTTTGTCCGCCCGAGAACTCATGGGGAAAGCGTTTGAGCGCGTCCTTGGGCAATCCCACCCGATCGAGCAAGGAGGCGATGTCTGAGAGCCTTTGCAGACTGCTCCACTCGGGGTGTAGGCTTTTCATGCCTTCTTCCAAAATATCGAGAACCCTCATTCTGGGGTTCAAGGAGGCAAAGGGGTTTTGAAAAATGATTTGCATCTCGCGCTTGGCCTGCAAGGCGCTCATTCGGCCTTGGCTCAAGACCTCTTGCCCCTTCAATCGAACTTGACCTTGCACCTTTGCACCTCGACCCAAAACTTGGATCAAGGCCTTGGCCAAAGAGGTTTTACCGCAACCCGACTCTCCAACCAAGGCCAAGGTTTTGCCTTTTTGAAGCTCAAAGCTCACCCCCCTCACCGCTTCATAATAGCGCTGAGATTGAAACCATGTTCTGGCCAAACTGTAGGACACCCTCAGGTCCTTGACCGCCAAAAGAGCGGTAGGCTCTTGGGCTGACAAGGGCCGGGCTTGGTGGCCCGGGGTCGGCTCCTTTGTGTGGTCCTTGGCAGAGACCTCGTTGGAAACCTTTGGTGAGTCCTTTTTGGGGTTCTTTTGGAAGTCCTTTTGGGAGTCGTTGAGCTTGTCATTGGAGGCGTCTTTGTCAACGTCTTTGTCAACGTCTTTGTTTGGACTCGTTGGCGTTTTCAATTGCACTTGAAGCGCTGCCACATCTTGGCTCAGAGGCGACGCCATGGACTGCGCCAAGAGGCACCTCACGCCACTGGCACGTTCCCCTTTCAACTCAAACATGGGAACGGTACCCGCATCGCATGGAGGCATTTTTTGTGGGCAGCGAGGCGCGAAACGACATGCGGTGAACTCGGTGGTCAAAGGCGGGACTTGACCCTTGATGGCAGCAAGATCAGCACCTCGGCGCTCAAAATCCGGCAAGGAGTCCATGAGCAATTTGGAGTACGGGTGCAGGGCTTGCTTGAAAAAGTCTTTTGCATCTCGGACTTCGACCATTTCCCCTGCATACATCAAGGCGACCCGATGCGCCATGTCCTTGACCACGGCCAAGTCGTGCGTGATGAGGAGCATCGACATGCCGCGTTGCGCTTGCAAATCTTTCAGCAATTTCAACACCTGCGCTTGTAGAGTCACGTCCAAGGCCGTTGTGGGCTCATCTGCGATCAACAAGTCGGGCTCGCTCACCAAGGCCATGGCGATCATCACCCGCTGCAACTGTCCCCCAGACAACTCAAACGGATACTGCTCAAATCGCCGCTCCGGCTCACTCAAACCCACCCGCTCCAGCCATTCGATACAACGCGCTTTAGAGGCCGAGCCTTTTAAAACTTCGTGGCGCATGAGTGCTTCTTGCATCTGCGCCCCAATGCGCATCACCGGGTTCAAACTGCTCGCTGGCTCTTGAAAGATGATGGAGATGCGACGACCTCGAAAGGCTTGCATCTGACGCTCGGACAATTGAAAAAGATCCTGGTCTTTCAAGGACACTTGACCCTTGGTGACTTGTGCAACATCGGGCAAGAGTTGCATGAGTGTCAAAGCGGTCATGGATTTGCCACATCCGGACTCACCCACCAGCGCAAAGGTCTCTCCAGCTTGAATGTCAAAGCACAAGGCGTTGAGCGCTTGCGCCCAGCCGCTTTGGGTGTACAAGTTCATCGACAGGTCTTGGACCTTCAAGACGGTTTTTAGATTGGAGCTTGTCATCTGCTCCTCCCAGCGGAGAGTCGGGTTTTGGGATCAAAAGCATCTCGAACGGCATCGGCCAACAAATTCGCACTGATCACAAGCAAGAACATGAACACGAAGGCCGTGACCAAGGTCCACCACACCACCGGTGTGGCGGCCAGCTCATCTCTGGCCGTGTTGATCATCACACCAAAACTCGCCGTGTTGGGGTCCACGCCGACACCGACATAGGACAAGACCGCCTCCGACAAAATGAAGCCCGAGAATTGCATCACACAATTGATCAACACCAAATGCATCAAGTTGGGCGCTATGTGGGAGAGCAACATGCGAGGCGTGCTCACGCCAAAAGCTTTGGCCGATTGGATGTACTCAAGCTCCCTGAGCTTTAGAGTTTCTCCTCGAACCAATCGGCACAGACCTGTGAACGAGGTCAAGGCCAAGATCAAGCACAAAAAGAACAGACGAGCGTCCGATCTTTGCAAAGCCGAATCAAAGTAGGCGCTGTGAGAATCGATGAAGACTTGAAGCATCAACACGGTGGCGGCGATCAACAGCACATCGGGAATGGAGGCCAAAAGCGTGTAGATGTATTGAATGCATTCGTCCACAGCACCCCTGAAGTAGCCAGCCACAATCCCTAAGGTGAGCGCCACAGGCATGATCACCAGCGTCGTGAGCGTGCCAATCACCAAGGCCGTTCGAATGCTTTTGAGCGCAATCAACAACACGGATTTGCCGGTTTGATCGGTCCCAAACACATGGTAATACGCCGACAAATCGATCACCCAGATCACAGCCAGACTGATCAAAAAACACATCAAGAGTGCAGTTCTGATGGGCCAATCGGTTTGCCCCTTCAAGCATTGAAGGCTCAGTTGCCCCATGCTTTGCGCTTTGGGGTTGAAGAACCACCCAACAAGCATCAAGGCCACCAGCCCCAAGATGGCATTGAGCCCGAGGGTTTTACAAAGCGTCCTCCAACTCAATTGCCAAGCATCTGTGACATGCTCCTCGCCTTGGTCCTGCAAGTGCGCGCCACCAAATTTGAGCCTTGGGTAGTCCCTCACCGTGACACCACCTCGCTCGAAGGTCTCTTTTTTGAAGCCCACCATGGCCAAGGGCGCCGAATAACTTCTCTCTCTGGCCTGGGCCAAGGGTTGGAGCAGCAGGTCCAACACCGATTGAGGCTCTGCGCTAGGGGCTTTGGCACTGGGCGCAGGTGTGAGGCCGGGGTCTTGGGGCAGAACTCGCACGTGGATGCTGTCCATCAAGGCGACAGTTAAAAAAGACAGCAAGACCATGCTGCTTGCCACAGAGATGGGCCTCTTAAAAGCCCTGGCCCAAGAGTCTTTTAGCGGAGGTGTCTTCAGCACATAGACGACATATAGCCCCACGCAGACAACAAGCGCATAAAGAAAAACATCGATCAACAAGAAGACAGGTTGCATGGAGGGTGTTTTTGAGGTCAGTGTCAGGGTGTCAAAGGAAAGTGTTCAAAAGAAAATGTTCAAAAGAAGGGGTTCGGTAACATGGATTCATGCGTCATGTCAAAACGCCTCATTGCAAACGGATCCTGGGGTCCGCCCAGGCGTAGCACACTTCGGTCAAAATCAGACCCAAAATGTAGAGCACCGAACCAATGAAGACCATGGACCTCACAATGGCAAAGTCTTGTGCGCCAATGGCTTCAATCAAATAGCTGCCCAAGCCAGGAATGGAGAAAAAGGACTCCACGAGCAAACTGCCCATGAAGAGCAAGGGGATCACGGCCACACTCGAGCTGATGATAGGAATCAAGGCGTTCCTGAGCACATGAGAAAACAAGACCTGGACCTCAGACAAGCCCTTGGCTTTGGCCGTTCTCACATAATCTTTGTCAATTTCTTCAAGAAAAACACTTCGGTTAAAGCGCACCTCCCCCCCTATTCTGGCAAGGACCGAGATCACAATGGGTAAACATAAAAACCGCCATGTCTCCCCGCCCCATGAAAAGCCTGAAACGGGCAGCCATTGCAGCACCTTGGAGAGCATGAATTGACCCGCGACAATGAAGAACAAGGCGGAGATGGACATCAACACCACACAAAAAATCGTGCCCCAAAAGTCCAAATAGCTGCCCCTGAAAAAGGCGAGCACAAGTGCCATCAGGATCGAGATGCCCATCCCCAGCAAAAAGGAAGGCAGTGCGAGCATCAAACTTGCCGGCGCACGCCGCACAATTTCAAGTCCAATGTCGCGCCCCGCGTCAGAGGCGCCAAAGGAGAAGGTAAAGAGTTGCTTGGAGGTTTGAAAAAACAAGGTCTGGGTGAGACGATCCAAGCCTTGGGCCCGGTCTTCAACAAAGAGCGCCTTGTCGTAGCCGCGCTCCGTCTTCCATTTCTGCACCGCCTCGGGCGTGACCCGCTTGCCACCGAGCTGCATGCGCGCCATGTCATCGGGCGTGTTGACTTTGAAAAACAACACGAAGGTCAACACATTGATGCCGATCAAAATCAAAAGGCCATAGCCGATTTTGCGCCATAAAAAACCGATCATGTGGAGACTCCTGACTTCTGTTGCCCTACGTCGTTCATGCCTTGTGCGATGGACACATCTTGTCTTCGCCTCCAAACGAGCACCGCTGGCCACAGCAAAAGCGCTATCAACACGGGCAGCAAAAAGAAAGGCCAAAGGACAGGCCGGTTCCATTCGCTGATTTTTTGGACCCGAAGTGTTGGCTCAACGTTCAAGTAGGCCATCTGATCGCGGATGATGTTGGACGGCTTGCCGTTTCTCACCCATTGGTGATAAGCCCCTCCGTACTCCTCGGACCATCCAAAGAGCATGGGAGCTTCTTCTTGCATGATGTGCATCATTTGCACAATGAGGGCGGCACGCTCGGGGGTGTTTTCCATGTCCTTCATTTTCTCAAACAATTGATCGTAGCGCTTGTTGTCAAAGTTCGATGAATTTTCACCACCAAACTTGGCCTTTGAATTGGGTCCGTAGAGAAGAAATAAAAAATTCTCCGGATCTGGGTAATCGGCCAACCAGCCCCAAAAGTAAAACTGCGCCGAGCCCTTTCTCATTTTGTCTTGAAAGCGGTTGTAGTCGGTGTTTCTCACCTCCAACTGGATGTTGAGTTTGGCAAACTGCTTGCTCACCCAATCGATGCGTGTCTTGGCCCCAGGCCCTACCCCTTGGGTGTCGTAATTGATCACCAAGGCTTTGCCGCTTTCGCGGTCAATGCCCCCTGGGTAACCGGCTTGAGCCAACAATCTCTTGGCCTCATCGATGGACTTCCTCTTGAAGCGCCCCGCTCCATCCGGGTCGAACACCACAGGGTTAAAAAGCATGGCGTCGTTGCCAAAGAGACCGGGCACGACCAACGAGTGATTGACCTGAGCGCGTGAGTTTTCAAAAATAGAGACGTACTCTTCAAAATCAAAGGCAATGGAGATGGCTTGCCTGAGCTTTTTGTTTCTCTCGGCTTGTTCCGGTGTTTTACCAGCACCCACGACGGGGTCCAGCCAATTGAAACCATAGTGCCAAAGACCGACCTGAATGGTGGCGGGCAATTGGATCTTGCGCTCGAGCAGTTCTTTGGACAAACCCGTGCCGTCTTGAATGGAGACTTGGTAGGCGATACCGGGCTCACCTCTCTCCATTTGCGGCATGTCGTAATAGCCTTGAATGAACTTGGTGGCCACCGACGTACCCTCCTTTTCTCGGGTGCTGATGATTTTCTCCAAAAGCGGGGTGGGCTTACCGCAGTCTTTCAGCAAGCCCAAAGCGAGGTCTTCTTCTGAGCCCTCACAAGGGTAAGGCTCACCTCGGTAGTTGGGGTTTTTAGAGAGCACCATTCTCGAATTGGTATCGTGTTCGGTGAGCATGAAAGGGCCCGTCCCAACGGGCCAAGTGTTGGCGCTCAAGTTCCTCTTGGCCATGCCATTTTGGGCATAAAAAGCATCCACCTCCCAAGCCACGGGTGCAAAAAAACTCATCGCTAACCAGTATTTGAATTGAGGGTACAGGCCCGAAATTTTGATCTGCAAGGTGTAGGGGTCCACCACCTTGACGCCCTCAAAGTCATAGGCCCTGAAGTCCAACCAAGGCAGGGCTTGCCCTGGGATACCTTGCTGATCAGCCAAAGCCTTGAGGCGTTGGTTTTCCTTTTGAATCTTTTCTCCAAATCTATCAAAACCCACGATCTTGGTCGACAAAAAACCAAAGGCAGGTGAATTGATGCGCGGTGTGGCCAAACGCTTGATCGCATAGGCATAGTCGTAGGCATTGAGCTCTCTAAAGCCTGTCGTCTTGAAGTCCAAGGGAGAACGGATGTCTTGGAGGTCGTTGGGGGTGAGCTTTAAGTTGCCCAACTCGCCTTGCGCATTTTTGTAAAAAGCGGGATGGGGTTGAAACATGATGCCGGGTTTGATTTTGAGTTCAAACACGGTCTGGGCAATTTGTGCACGAACCTCTTCGCTCTGGTCTTTCAAGGCGCTCGGATCGATCTTTAAGGGTCTTCCACCCTTGTCAAAAAAAGTCAGCAAGGGCATGTCCACCAGGGTGCGAGGCAACAATTCGTAGGGCCGCTTCAAGTAATGGTACTTAAGGGGAGGCTCATAAACCGCATACGTCCAAGGGGTTTCGTTGTTGCTGTAAGACGAGGCCGAGTCCAGGTACTTGGGGTCTTCTTGGTAGGACGTGAGCAAATAGGCTTGGCTCAACCACTCTTTGGGCACAGGCGCATTGAAGAGGCCCTTCAAGGGGTCCAAGATCATGGCCGAGCTCTGTGCGTGCAGACCCATTTGAGGCGACACCAATCCTGCCAATCCTGCCAATCCTGCCAATCCTGCCAATCCTGCCAATCCTGCCAATAGGACCAAGCACGCTAAGAGCCAAGGCTTTGGATGGGATAAAAAGCGCCTCCATGCGCTCATAGCACTGCGCTCTTTGTCAAAGCCCTGGCGCTCACAACCCACTCCTTTGAACGTTGGCTTTCAAGGACTCGCTCAAGGTGTTGATCGCATCCAGGACGTGGGCTTGCGTCTCACGATCCAAGCCGCGCTTGCCCTGAGCGAGCTTGAGTTGGGACAACAAGTGTCTCGCGTTTTGTCGCATGAGGCCCGCGGCCTCGGGCGGAAGACCTTTGGAGGACCTTAAAAGCATCGAGCTCATGCGCTGCAGGTGCTCCTTTTGAAGGTTGCGTCTGAGGAGTTGCACGGGCTTGCCCTGTAGGGCCTCTTGCCAAACGCTATCTTGAACGCGGGTGTAGATTTCAGCTAAGCCTAGGGTATCGGCTTTGCCGACTTTTTTGGATTCGACGGGTGTCTTTTCAAGCTTCAATTGGGATTCACTCACGCGCTGAGCCAAGCGCTCAGAAAAGATGGCGTCCAAGACCGTTCTCTGGACACCAAGCACGTTGTTTAAAACAGAGACGTTTGAAGTGGAAGCGTTGGGGTCCCCCATGCGTGAAGCGCGATCGAAGGTGTCGGTGGCCAAGGAGTTCAACAATTGCGCTGGGAACTCAAACGAGCGAGGTGCAAAAAAGGCCTGCTCGATCAATGCCAAAGCCTCCCGCTGTTCCTTGGGCGAAATGGGCTCATAGACCGTTTGACCAAACCCCGCACGCACGCGCCTGACTCGCTCTCCACCGAGGTACTTGACCACCAAAGGGGCGATTTGATTGAGGGGTCGAAAGCCGCTTAAAAAACTGCGCGTGAGACGCTCAAAGCTCTCGCCCTTTTCCAAGTTCAGGTTTTGTAGTCTTGTCCAAAGTTCTTGACTGAGTTGAACCCTTTTTTTGTAGTAGGCCAAAGGGTTGGCACCCAAGTCAAAGCGGTTGACCAAAGGGTCCACGCTCCCCGCACCCTCAGAAGCGTCTTCATCACTGGCGTAGGCCAATTCTACCTGGGTGCTCCTGGACGCAATCTCTTGGAGGGACTGCTGCTCGAGGTGGGGGTCAAGGGGTTTGTAGCCATACTCAATGGCCCAGTAGTCATAAGGGCCCAAGGTGCTCATCACGTACTCGCCTTGGGTTTGATGGGCGAGTGAAAAATTGAACGGCGTGTAATCCATGACCGAGGAGGTGATGCCGTACTTTTGAGTGAAGTTGGCGTCATCAAGACGCTCAAGGTCGTAGGCCGCAGACGACAGAAAATTGTGCCGTAGCCCCAAGGTGTGTCCGACCTCGTGCATGATGACGTTTTTGATGTAGTCCTGGGCCAAGCGCTCTGCCTTTGGAGAACCCATGTCAAGGCCTCTGGCACTCAAGAGGTCTAGAGCAAAATCAAACTCATGGGCCAACTGGTCCATGAGTTGACACGATGCGAGAAGAGATTGAAATTGATTGAGAGACTGGTACTGGGAGTGGGCCTGACCCGAAGAGCCCAAGTCCTCGGCCACTTGGCGCCTAGCACTTCTGGCAAACACATCGGACATGCCGATGTCCGCGTCCAAAATCTCCCCCGTTCTGGGGTCCGCTTGTGAGGGCCCAATGGCAAAACCAATGTCTGAACCGGTGAACCACCTGACCGAGGCGTGTTGCGCATCCATGGTGTTGAAAGAGTCTTCTGCTCCTTGTTCTTTGACGAGCAAGGCACCCATCAAACCAATTTTCTCAAAGGCTTTGTTCCACTCCAAAATACCCGCCGTCACAGAGGCTTTGTACTGAGGGGGGATATTTTTATCCAACCAGTAGACGATGGGTTTGATCACGGGAGAGCTCGCCGCGCTGGGGTCGGCCTTTTCAAGGCGCCATCTTTTGATGACATGCGTGCGTGATTTGGGTTTGAGGTCCGTGCTGTAGTCCAAGTGTCCTTGCGTAAAGTAGCCAACCCGTTCATCGGCCAAACGAGGCATCATCGGCGTCAAGGGCAGTTGCTTGAAGTTGTAATAAAAGTGGACAAAGAAGCTTCTCGGGTCGGGCACATTTTTGGGCGCAGAGGGCATGGGGGTGCTGCTGGGCATCATGGGAGGTGCAGACAATTTAGGCACAAAGAAATGCGCCTTGACCTCCAAAGCGGTGAGTTCAGGCGTTTGATGGCTAGAGAAGAAATTGGTGTTTTTGTTGTCCAAGGAAAAGCCCATGCGGTAGGCCATGTCAAGCTTGGTTGAGTAACCCGCGATGTCGCTGAAAAGCAAGGTGCTGGCATCGATCAAGAGGGCTTGATCGGTGGTCCTGGGTTGGGACGCAATGTCGGCCGAACCCAACAAGCTTTCTGAATAAGACTCCTCAACAAATATCGATTCGGCACTTTTTGCAGGTGCAAAGGCGTCTTCGTTTTTAGCAATGAGTTGAATGCGAGTGCCCGAGCGATGAAAGTAAGCGATGAAATGGCTGCCCATTTGTGAGCCATAAAGCCCTCGTTCACCGACCGACCGAGGGACGTTGACGCTAAAGAAAAAAGGCCGCTCGAGTTGCTCGGGCTTGATGGAGATCCAAATCTTTTCTTCTTTTGTGTACAGATCAAAGTACCCAGCTTTTCGATCAGACTCTTTGGTGACCTCATCAAAGGGTTTGAGGGAGGCCAAGTTGCCTTTGATCGCAGGCGCTTTGCTCGGCCCTTGTTCGGTCTTTTCTTTGGTTGGCTCAGCGCCTTTCACAGGCTTTGGTTTTTCAGAGGCGTCGGCTTGGGCCACCAGCATCCCGACCTCAACAGACCTGTTGGTCGAACCGTTTTGAACCAGCGCCAGAGCGGTCCCATTGACGTTGAGCGCATAAGAGGCTTGCAAGAGGCACAAAGGCAAAAGTCCAAGCACGCGAAGGAACCATCGAACAAAAAAAGAAATCAAAAGCCAAACTCCCAAAGGGTCTATCCATGAAGAAGAGTTGATGTTACTCAAATTAGGCGCCCTCTTCAAAAAAAGTCTCACATATGCGCTCATTTCTTGTGGCCATTAGATCACGACCCAGGCTTCCTCACCGTTCCTGAGCTCTAAGGGGCCATGAGCTCATGGGCTGAGGTTTGGGTTGGCCCTTGACTTGACCCATGACTGGACCCATGACTGGACCCTTTAATTCAGCCCGTACTTGATCCTCTTGGCCGGCCCCATCTGGCTTGCCCAAAGCTGCCAAGGCTGATGACACCAAGACCCTCAACGGGGTCAAAGCTATGAGAAAATATCAGTTCTTCACATACAACGGGAAACCTCATGGGCCAAAGAACGGGATTTTTAAGTGGCAAGAAACTCTTGATCACTGGCGTGCTCTCTAACCGCTCCATCGCCTATGGCGTGGCCAGGGCGTGTTTCAATCAAGGCGCTGAGATCGCTTTGAGTTACGTGGGTGAGAGGTTCAAAGACAGGACCACAGAGTTTGCCAAAGAATTTGAATCTGAATTGATCTTCGACTGCGATGTGGGACAAGATGATCAAATTCAAAGCATGTTCAATGAGCTGTCCGCTCAGTGGGGTCATTTTGATGGTTTTGTGCACAGCATTGGCTTTGCAACAAGGGAATCCATCTCGGGAGACTTCCTTGACGGCTTGAGCCGCGAGGGCTTTAAAATTGCACACGACATCAGCGCCTACAGCTTTCCTGCCATGGCCAAAGCAGCACTGCCCTATTTGAACGACAACGCAGCGCTTTTGACCTTGACCTACTTGGGCTCTGTGAGGAGTGTGCCCAACTACAACACCATGGGATTGGCCAAGGCCTCGCTTGAAGCGTCCGTTCGTTATTTGGCGGAGTCTTTGGGTGCCAGGGGCCGAGGCTTCAGGGCCA
>Ga0136641_1000293_pt1 | contig 21337 bp, 7 predicted proteins | sample EliLak1302023Y_FD_115312 | JGI IMG/M metagenome (GOLD analysis project Ga0136641, IMG submission 115312) | Freshwater microbial communities from Elizabeth Lake, Yosemite National Park, California, USA - 13020-23Y | ecosystem: Environmental > Aquatic > Freshwater > Lake ...
CATTTAATATTACCGTTACTGCAACTGGGTATACCGTTACTGTAAATAGTGGAGGTGGCGGGTATGTTAGCGGAAATACATTATACATTCCAGGAAGCCAACTAGGCGGTGTTGACAACGTTAACGATTGTATTATTACAGTAGCTAGTGTAGCAGGTAATGCGGTATTAACAGTAACAAATACTGGAACTGTACCGATTAATAGTGCATTAGGATACACTATAAGTGCATTTGTTAAGAAAGGTACATCATCGATTATTGATTTATATGCAACATTTTCTGGATCGAGTACAGTAACTAGTAGTGTTAGTTATAACTTTGATACTAATGTGGTAACACCTTCGAGCAGTGGTAACGGATTGACACCAAATAACTACGGTGCAATCAACCAACAACTAGCATCAACCGATGTCACTGCTGGCTGGATTAGAATATGGTTTTCTGTTTATGATACCACCGGTCTAAATACTCAATTACAATACAGAATATATCCTCGAGGATATAATGGTTCAATCGGGCAATATACCTATGTGTACGGAGCTCAGGTTGAATTATCTAAATCTAATTATAAACCAAGTTTTTATTTAGAAGTAACTGGAAGTTCAAAATATACCGCATACGCAAACTACAATGTCACTGGAGCAGGATCTGGAGTAGTAACATTAGGTGACGAAATTAGAAGCCAGGCAGTATTCCAAGCTCGTGTAGTTACAGATGTTAACGGTGTAACCGGAGGTGCAGGATATTTAACAGCATCTAATAATGCTCAGGGTGGAAATACTCAATATATACAATTAGCACAATCCGATGTTAATACTAATGGTAATTATACAGGTATGCGTGTGTTTATTCAAGGCGGAACTGGCGCTGGACAATATGGATACATTTCCTATTATAATAATGGAACTAAAACTGCTTATATTTTAAAAGAATCTTTTTCAACACTTCCGGTTACAGCAACAGCAAGTAGCGGTAGTTTATTTACAACAGCATCTACAACTTCTTTATACTTAAATCAACCTGTACAATTCATTCCTACATACTATACTACATCAGTTAATTCAACATCACTAGGTACTACTACAGTTACAACATCTGTTGGTGGAACTATTAATGCACTTACAGTTGCTAGTACAGTAGGATTGTATTTTAATCAAGCAGTAACATTTAGCGGTATTACATTTAGTACAGTAAGTGCTTCAAATACATATTATATTTTTGCAGTATTAGATGCTACAACAATACAAATAACTAACCAACCTTACGGTACTGTTTGGCAATTGTTAAATGCATCTGGTTCTATGACTATGAACTTTAGTTCTAACACTAGTTATCTACAAGGTCTGACTAGTAACATGGTAGTTAATTATCCGATACAATTTACAGGAACTGCACTAGGCGGAGTATCTGTTGGAACAGTATATTATATTAACGAAGTTGTTAATGGTAATTTATTTACTGTGTCAACAACACTAATTACTCTTACAGTAACGGCAGCAACTGCTGGCGTAGTTAACGGTGCAACTACAGCCTATTGGGGTACAAATTATCCTACACTTACTACTTCTGACACATCATCATTAATTGCACTAAATCCTGTGGTGTTTACATCGCCAATGGTTGGCGGCTTAACAGATTCGCAAAAATATTATATTGCTAAGATTGTTAGCGGCTCTACATTTGCAGTTTCATCTAGCATACTTTCAGTGACAGTTACTAAATTTGAAGCTGGCACTAACTTGATTACTTGTAGTAGTACTAGTGGGTTCCAACAAGATTACCCAATTAGGTTTACTGGCGCCGCGTTAAATTCAATAACCCCGGAGACAACTTACTACATTTCAGCAGTTAATAATGCTACAACATTTACAATCACAACTTTACCAGGTCAGCAAGTTGTAGCATGTACAGCTACTACTACTGGATACATGACGGCATTGACTTGTCCGTCTGCAACTCAAGTAACTGCACTAGCAAGCGGTGGCTCAATGGCACTAGCATCTACTTCTAAGAAATATGCATTAGGATTAGGTATTGGTATAATGAACGCCACGTTCTCAACTCAGTTATTTGGTAATCCTCAAATAGGACAGACTTATTATATACAGTCGATTCCCGACTCTTTACATTTTTCAGTATCACTTAATACTGGTACAGTATCCGGAAATAGTACATCGGCAAGCGCATTTGGATTGCTCGATAAGGCGGGAGCAATGAGCGTGGCCGCAATCGGATGGGATCATATTAATCCAGGAACGCCACTTGCACCAGTCTTGGATAGTTCAAGCCAGTATTACATTGAGCCTAGAACATTATTTACAGCTCCTAATTTTACACAATCAATTGCAACGTCGGTAGTAGCATTGGCAATTGGTACATTGTATTCATCGATGGCATACGGTAATAATTATTGGATTGCATTACCAAATGCAGGATCAACAGCCGCTGGCTCAATTGATGGATCTACTTGGACTAGCATTACACTTCCTGGTAGTCCAAGTTGGAGCGGTATTACTTATGGTAATGGCTACTGGATTGCAATTAGTTCAGGTGGTTCAAGTACATCAACATTTGCAATTTCCAAATCTAGTGGAGCTGGTTGGAGAACAACGACTGTAACGGCAAATACATGGAGTAATATCACATACGGTAATGGAACATTTGTAGCTATTGCTACTAATACAAATAGTGGACTATATTCTACCAACTATGGAACTTCATGGACTGCATCAACATTGCCAACTACAGCACCATGGTCCGCTCTTGCGTGGGGAGGCTCAGGCCCTAATCAAGTTAACGGCGGAAGATATGTAGCAGTTGCAAATGGCAGAATATATTCCAATATAGCTACAACAAACATATCTAGCGGAGGTTCTAACGGTACTTTTAATGTACTTGTACAACCGGCCAGCTATACATTAACTGTAAGTAATGCTGGTAGTGGCTATAATATAAACGATACTATTAAAATTCTTGGCACTAGTGTAGGCGGCACAAGCCCAACTAACGATATTCTTATTACACTTACTAGCGTTACACTTACTAATGGGCTTGGTGCTTCTGGGTATACAGTTACCGGAACACCAGTAACTACAACTGCTACTATTGCCGCATACAGTACAACCGGAGCGACTTGGAATAGTGTTACATTACCTGCAAGCGGTGCCTGGAGTTCTATTACATACGGAAACGGCATATTTGTTGCGGTAGCAGGCGGCCCGGGAGCAACCCCAGTATATTCTCAAGATGGTGCAATATGGGTTGCTGGCAATATAAGTATTTCAGCAGACAAAGTAAGCTACGGTCAAGGTGTGTTTGTTGCAGTTTCAGCAGGCGGTACAACAGCATATACTAGTGAAAATGGTTCTGACTGGAAGATTCGTACAGTAACAAATGACGGCTATAGTACAATAGCATTTGGATTTATTGGTACGTCAGGTGCAAATCAATACAACGGAGTTTTTGCAACACTTGCCGGAAGAAATACAGGTAGTGTAATTAATGCAGGTTGCCAGACTAAAGGTAGAGCGAGTATAGCATCGAATTCAATTACAAATATTAATTTATTTGAACCGGGTTCAAATTATCTTGCAACACCGACGGTTTCGTTTGTAGATCCTAACGTCACAACGCTAGCAAGTATTAGTTCAAGACTTGCAAATGGTGTACTGAGTAGTCCTACATTTGTTAATAGAGGCGCAGGATACAATACAAATTCTACATCAACAATCGTGTCGGGCAACGGTTATGCTGACCAGTATCAAACTGGACTACAAGTAATTTTAAATAATTTAACAAGATTACCGAGTCCGGGCGATAACTTGACAATTACTGGAATTAGTCAGATTTTTAAAGTTACAAGTGCATATTCTGTATTCAATACAGTAGCACCTAACTTAGAAGCTAACGTAAGCGTAAGTCCGAGTATTAGTACAGCTAATTCTACAGCTAACGGAACAGTTGTTAGTATACGAAGCAAATATAGTCAAGCTCGGTTAACTGGACATGACTTTTTAAATATTGGTTACGGAGATTTCTTATTAAGTAACTATCCAGGCTTTCCAACAGGCAATTATGTAGCTACACAAAATAATCAATCAGTCGAAGCAAACTACGGTCGTGTATTCTTTACAAGTACGGACCAAGATGGTAATTTTAAAGTTGGTAATTTGTTTGGTGTTCAGCAAGCAACTGGTATCGTTACATTAAGTGCAAGTCAATTTGGACTAACTGGATTGAGTAGCTTGAGTTTAGGTGGTATCGCAGTTGGCGGTTCTAGTACAGTTATTAATCAGTTTAGTACAGATGGTACATTTACAGCTAACAGTGATACAAGTATACCTACACAAAAAGCAATTAAAAAATATTTAACTGATCGTTTATCAGCCGGCGGATCGAATACATTTACTGGACAATTAACAGCTGGTACAGTTGTAGTTGGCGGCCCAGCTTTTATAAGATCGACAGTGCCTGCTGGTGTTAACGGATCGAATGTAAAGTTTACTGCCAAGGCAAACTTTACAGGGCAGAATGCCGCAGTTGATGGAAATTTGGCAGCACTAGGTTTTTATGCAAGAAACGCTTTCCGCGGACGTCAATAACCCATAAATCAACTTAAGATAAATATATTAGAGGAATAAAATAAAATGGCAGAATTTAAATTAGGTAGAATTAAGTTTGTGTACCAAGGTGCATGGTCGCAAGGCACCGCATACGTAGTTGACGACGTGGTTACTGTAAGCGGAAAAACATACATTTGTGTACAGAGTCACACTGCTACGAATGCATCAACCGGTTTTGCAACTGATTTAGCGGCTAACCCTACCAACTGGAATATAGTTGCTGACGGTTCAAAATGGATTGGAGCATGGGCAAACGGAACTTATTATAATGTAAGCGATCAAGTATCGTATGGTGGCATAGTATATCAGTGTTTAACCTCGCACACTAGTACTGCATCAACTGCTACTCTAACTGCCACAGGATTTACAGTTTCAGGTGGTACTGCCACATTAACTTATGCAAGTCAAATAGTTCAACCTTTTCTAGTTGGATCTACTATCACATTAGCTGGATTTAGTCCTACACAAACATCAGGCAGTGTCAATAATATTAATACAACATTTACAGTTGTAACTTGTACACTTACTCAAATAACATTTGCACTAACTGGCACGTATTCAGTAGTAACTTTAGGTACAGTTGCCGGTACAAGCCAACTTGGTCTTGAACAAGATCAATCTAAGTGGGTTGCATTTGCTAGCAACTTCAATTGGTCACAAAACTGGACTGTTAACACACGATATAAAGTTCGTGACTTAGTTACTAACGGCGGCTACACTTATGTTTGTAATATTGCTCACGTTAGTGCTAATACAGTTGCTCTTGGTTTAGAAAATGATTTATCTAAGTGGGACACATTTAATGCCGGTATTATCTATCGCCAAACATGGAGCGGTAGTAGTATAACTTATCGTTTAAACGATGTTGTTACATATGGTTCAGATTTATATATTTGTACAACCGCGCATACATCAAGCGGAACAATATTGGACGTAACTAAGTTTAGCATATTTGTTAACGGTTTTGAATTTTCAAATAGTTGGACTTCTACAACAAATTATGTAGTAGGAGATATAGTTACCTACGGCGGATATACTTATACCGCTATACAAAACGGTATTAATCAAACACCTAGTACTGCCACAACATACTGGCAGCCATTTACCACAGGATTTAATTTCCGTGGCGACTGGTCTAGTGCAAATAGTTATAAAATTGGTGATGTTGCAAGAGTTGGAGGTTACACTTATGTAGCATCGCTTGATAATACAGTACAGACTCTACAAGCAATTGCCACAACTATATCAAGCGATGGTTCTCGCCCTAATCAAATTACGATTGCCGCAGGTATTACAATTACTGCCGCAAGTGTAACCTCGACAACTGCTACTCTTACCTATTCTACACAATCTCAAATTCCGTTTGTGGTAGGACAAACTATTGTTGTTGCAAACGTTACTAATACAGCATACAATGGAACATTTATTGTAACAGGTACTCCAAGTACTACTCAAGTACAGTATACACTTGCTGGAGCACCGGCAAGTAGTTCAGGCGGTACAGTTTCCGGTACAACAGCAAACTTAGCAGTTGGGTTACCAATCACATTTGGTTCAAACTTAGGTAATTTATTGACTACTGGTCAATATTATGTAAACACAATTCCTGATAGTTCACATTTCACAGTAACAGCAACTCAATTTAGCGGCACTCCATTTGCGTTAGCTACTGCGGCAGGTGCGAGTGCAGGAACTACAAGTCCAAAGCCTCCATATTCTACATACTGGGCACAATTAAATTCTGGCTTCAAATGGAATCCTACTAACAACACATATACTGCTGTTGCAGGAACTAACATTATTGGTACAGGTTCTACAGCAACTTGGAATATTGTTGCAAAAAATACAATTTATACTGTGACAAGTAATGCTACAGGTACAGGTTATAATAATAACGATACAATTAAAATTTTAGGAACAAGTTTAGGTGGTCTAAGTCCTGCAAACGATTTAACTATTACCGTAACTGGTACAAGTAGCGGTGCAATTACAACGTTTACATCGATTGGTATTTCATCTAGCTGGAGTACAGGTATAACTTATGTAGCTGGCGATACTGTTCTATGGGGTGTTAGTAGTTATACTTGCGTATTAGCACACGTTGGTGCATCGGGTAATCGTCCAGATAACGATACAACCGGTACTTATTGGAATTTATTAGCTAGTGGTGCAGAGTCAAGTATATTAACTACACAGGGCGATATGTTCTATTATAGTGCAAACGGCCCAACACGTTTACCAATTGGAACAGACGGACAAGTATTACGTGTTAACAGCACATCCCCAGCATGGCAATATTATGGTCAGATAAACAATATTGTATATGTTAGTCCAGCTGGCGTTGATACGTTAGTAAACGGCCAAGGTACCACTATTGACAAGCCTTGGGCGACTGTTCGATATGCATGTTATCAAATTGAAAACGGATATTTAAATCCTAATGCTAGTTTGTTGCTTGCAATTAACAAACAATTCTTATTGAAAGAAGTTAGCAACTTTGTTACCTACACGTTTCAAGCAAGTGTAACTGGCACAAGTGGCGGAGCATTTACTACTCTAAGTACAGCAGGGTTGAATGTGGGTATGCCAATCACGTTTACTTCACAAACAGGTAGTTTGACACTGACTGCGGCAGCTATTCCTAGTACCACTGTTTATTATATCAAAGCTATTGTAGCAAATACCAGCTTCACAGTTGCAAGCACTTATGGTGGAACAGCACTGGTTGCCGGCAGCACGGGCACTGCGGTAGCAAAATACTACACATCTCTACCAACAGAGATTGAACGTGACACTGGTTACACAATTGATGGATTTATATTTGATTTGAGCCGCGCTGGAACCTATAACACCACTGTGAATACTCTAGCGTTCTTTAATACTGCTGGCACTGACTATATCAATAATTCGTCAAAATATCAAATTACACAGTTTATAGGAGCACAGACTTACCTATTAAGTTTAATTGGTAAAGTATTGGCCAACGTCGCACCTGCCAGCAACTACCAAGCGTATAACGGTATCAGTGCAGGTTCTAGAGCAATACAGAATACAACCAGCGTCGCTACAGCAAGTGTGGAATCAGTTGCGCTGCCAACAATCACAGCTTTGAGCACCATAGTGACCAGTGCCATGGCACTGGGAAATACTAGCCAAGTGCCAGCGGTAGTGACTCCAGCTACCACAGTTAGTGTCAAGACTGGCACATACAATGAAGTGTTACCAATTGTTGTGCCATCATACACTGCCATAGTTGGTGACGAACTTCGTAGCACCATAGTTCAACCAGCCGCACCAAATCTTAACATGGCGGCTGACAAACCTAAATCAGTTGCATCGCTAACACGTATTCAATCAATACTACCAACATTGCTAGCAAACTCTGGCGTATCAGTCACAACAGGCAATACACAAACTCAAATTACAACATTACCAGCCGGCGATACCGGTAGTCAATCGGCAGTTAATAGTGTAATGACTGGTATTGCTGTAGTCCAGGACATGATTAACAACGGTTATCAAGCGGCCCCTGCATTTAGCTTTACTAATCCAACTGGTTATAATGTAGGATATCTTACTGGGTTTGGAGATGGTGTAACACAGATTAAAAATAATTATACATTTATCAAATATGAAATTGCCAATTTTTTAAGTACCAACTACCCTTCGCAGTGGACTGCATTTGGTGCATCTGGACAATCAGATGTGTTGCGTGATATTGGATTCATACTGGACGGTCTACAATATGACATGACTTATGGATGCAACAATCAAAGCATCATTAACGGTAGTTCATATTATTCATTGAACATTCTTCAAATACCATCAGCATATTTGCCGGCAAGACTAGCGTCTCTACAGCGTGTAGCTGGAATTATCAGTCAGATTGTGACTGCTTCCAGTGTTACTGCAACAGCTCAGACCGCGCCATTCACTGCCACCCAGTCAACTAGTGGCACAGCTGGTTCAACTGCTTCAGCCTCATTTGCGGCAGCTCGTGTACAGGACGTTATCTACTGGTTACAAAACGGCTATGCTAACTCAAGTACTCCAGTAGTTACCGGTAGTATTTCAACTACAAACAGCGGTACACTAACAGTATCAGCAGTTACCAGCGGAGCATTAATTCCAGGTATGTTAATTACTGGTACAGGTGTAAGTACCCCAACATATATTGTCACTCAAAATGGTGGAACAAGCGCAGTTGCTAGCCCAACATTAGCTAGCGGAGGTAGTTCAGGTACAAATACATTTGTAGTATCAAGCGCAACAGGTATTGTTGCTGGCCAATTAGTAATAGGCAACAACATTCCAGCTGGATCATATGTTATTTCATCATACGTAGCTGGTAATACTACCGTTACACTAGTTAACTATTGGGGCTATCCAAATAACTTTATTAGTCCAGGTAGCGGTATATACAATTTTTATACAGCCGGCGGTACAGGTACGTATCTAGTAAGTGCAAGTCAAACAGTAACAAGTACAACTATCACAGCATACGCAACAATTACTCCAGTCCTTAGCGGTGCTTATGCATTGGCTCCGGCGGCCCTGCAGGCAGCTTACACTATTGCCGCTGCCAGAAATAGTGAGATTGCTAGTGATGCACAAGTATGGGTGCAAAAATTCTATCAAGCATATTCAATTAGCACTTCTTTAACTAGTAGAGATGCAGGTTTAGTTTCTGCTGGACTCGCATGGGATGTATTATTACAGACAAACTTCAATAGTATCGTAATTGGTCGTGCTTTTAACCGTTTCAATACTAGTGCTCTAGCATTACTAGCTAATGCTAATAACGAATTAGTTGCTACACTAGGTGCTTTAAACTTTGTTGGTTACAAGATGAAACAGGTTGTATCTAGTGGTTCTGTAATTAGAGCACAAACTATAATTGACGATATGATCCAGACAATTTATGGTACTATATCAACTACGTTGACTGTAGCCACAACAAGTACAAACGTATTAACAGTTGGAACTACTACTAACGTATTGCCAGGTATGCAAATTTCGTTTACTGGACTACCTGCAAATATCACAACTACAGCAACCGCTACAACTACAACAACTAACGTAATTACACTAGCGGCTACTGCGGCAAGTCTAGGCATTGCTGCCGGGCAACAAGTTTACTTTACAGGTGCAGTTGTTGGAAACTTAGTTCCTAATCAAATGTACTATGTGATTAATCCAAGCGGAAGTACTATTCAAGTTAGTAATACATTTGGAGGCGCGGCAGTAGCATTAAATACTGCTACTCCAGCTACTGCTATGAATGTAATAGTTAATAATGCCGGTGGTTTATGGAATAATTACATTTATTATGTAAACACAGTTCTCAGCGGTACTACATTAACTATTACTCCAAGCTATAAGAGTGGAACAGCACTTGTAATTACTAATACAGTTAGCAGTATGACTGCTGTAACCACAATTAATGCAAGTAGCCAACTTGCTGGAGCAACTCCAGGTTCAGAACGCAATGGCACAATAACATACGATAACACACAGACCACTGTGCAAGGTTCAGAAATACTACGTGCTAATATTAATTTCTTAGCATATGAGGCTAGTGCTTACACAGCCGCAAACTTCAGTGGTACAGTGACCACAACGGCAACAAATGGAACTATTACAACAGCCGCCGCACACAACTTATCAGTTGGAGATCCAGTAAACTTTACAGCAACTACAGTAGTAACTACTGTTACTGGAACAAATACTAACGGTAATATTACAGTTTTAAGCTCAACAGGTATGGTTGTCAATATGCCAGTAGCATTTACTGGAGCAGTATTTGGTGGATTAAGTACAGTTACAACATATTACATTAGAAGTATCAGCGGTACAACTGTTACATTGAGTACAGCATACCCGGCAAGCGGCAGTCTGTTCACTCCATCGAGTACTGCAACCGGAACAGCAACCATGACAGTGGGTGGACTGTTTGGTGGATTGACTGCAACCAACAGCAATACTGGGGCAACACAACTTTATTATGTGTTGACAGTGCCAACCACAACATCGCTGACTGTGTCTACAGTGCAATCTGGTCAAGGAACACAAACTACCAGTACATGGACTGCGGCCAATGGTGTTGCCACTGTGATGTATTATTATAGTGTGGTCAAATGTTTGAGAGACACAACAAATATTATAAATGCAATAATATACGATTTACAATTTCCCGGCAATTACAAATCAATGAGGGCTGTGGAGTTATACAACAATGCTATCACGGGATCGGCCACTAAAAACATGTTCTTGGTACGCAATTCAACTGGTCTACGCAACATGACCATGAACGGATTGACTGGTGTGCTGAGTGCTCCTAATGCCAACTTAACACGTCGACCAACAGCTGGGTCTTATGCCAGTTTAGATCCAGGTTTTGGACCTAACGACAGCAACAGTTGGATTTACAATAAATCATGCTATGTGCAAAATAACACCATGTTTGGATATGCCTGTAACGGCGCCAAAGTTGACGGTGCTTTACATGCAGGCGGAAATCGTTCTATTGTGGCCAACGACTACACAACCATTATCGGCGACGGTATCGGTTTCTGGGTCACTGGCAGCAATGCTGTTGCTGAACTTGTATCGGTGTTCAACTACTATGGTTATGCTGGCTACCTAGCAGAGTTAGGTGGTAAGATTCGTGCTACCAATGGTAATAGTTCTTACGGTACATACGGTGTTATTGCTGAAGGTGTTGATACATTTGAAACACCAATTTACGGTACAATGAACAACCGCTATAACCAAGCATTAATTACTAGTGTAGTAACAGATGCAACAGATAAAGTATACAGATTTGAATATTCAAATGCTGGTAGCAACTACACAAACACAACCCATACTCTAAGTTCAGCAGGCTATGGAACAGTAATTGTGGCAGACGAATTTAGAGATGCCGGTGTATTTGAAACACGTTTAACTGATAACGGCGATGGAACATCGTCTAGTGTTGGCGGAACAAGTTATGTAACCGCAGTTAATACAGCTCAGTTACCAGCATCAGGTGCAAGCGGAATTGGGTTATTAGTACTGTCAGCTACAGATACAGCACTAACAAATGCTTACAATGGTATGCGTGTACAACTGACCGCAGGTACAGGTGTAGGTCAGTATGCAAATATTTTAACATTCACTAACGGTAACAAAGTTGCTACGATTGTTAAAGATAGTTTTTCACCATTAATTATTACTGCGGCTTCAACAACTAATAACTTGTTCACAGTTGCCAGCACAGCAGGTATGTACACTGGTATGCCAGTGTATGTGTATACTGCATTCAGCACACTACTATCTATTCAAACAGTTTATTATGTAAACTCAGCTAACTTTAGTGCAACCCAATTTCAGTTAAGTTTAACCTCAGGCGGCGCAGGTTTGGCAGTTGCAATTGGCAGTAACGTGACAGCAGTCACAGTTACAGTTACAGCAACAGCCGTTATAAACAATTTGATAACTGCCACAAATACACTTTCAGCTGGACAGGCAATAACTTTCAACAGCAGTTTTAACGGTATTGATTCTGGCACAACATATTTTGTACTGGCAACCAACCTAACTACCAGTTCATTTGCAGTGGCAAGAGATCCGTGGACCTCTACACAAGTGACTATCACTGCAACAGGTAGTGCTTCGTCAACAGGTACTGTTGGTTCTGCTATGTATGCCGCAGGATGGGATCATGTATTACCAGGTATTGCAATTTATGATTCTCCTGATTTAACTTCAGGTTATGTTATTGAGCCGCGCATTGGATATTCTGCTCCAGGTTATACAGCCACAGCAAGAACACTAACAAATGCTGTTACAGGCGGAGCATTAGCCTATGGTAACGGTCGTTATGTTACGGTTGGAACTGGTACTACTACCAATATTTCGACAGATGGTAAATCTTGGTCAAATGGCGGAACTTTAACTAGCTCTACCTGGAATAGTATAGTTTACGGCGGTGGTTTTGGAGCAGTAGCTACTGTAATCGTTGGTGGTCTAGGCGGAACAGGTGCGGTACTAACTGCTGTTGTTGGTACTGGTGCATTTAATCAACAAATTGTTAGTATCACTATTGTTAACGGAGGATTTAACTATTTGACTCCTCCAAATATTACTATTGTTGGTGGCGGTGGCAGCGGTGCTACAGCAATATGTACGGTATTAAACGGTGCTATACAAACAGTTACATTATCAATTAACGGTTCTGGATATACATCTACTCCTACTGTAACTGCTAACACCAGCATTTTATCAAGCATTACTATGAACAGCTGGGGAAGAAATTACTACAGCGCACCAGCGATTACTATTAGCCAGCCACAAGGATTAAGCCCAACAGCTTATCCACAAAGTTCTTCAGCAACACAAGGAACATACTATCAAACCACTGCTGGAAGAATTTACTTATGTACTACTTCAGGTACTACAAGTGCAACTATTCCATCGTTTGATTATACAACCACTAGTGGGTATACAAATATTCAAAACGGCAGTGCATTCTTTACCTATATTGCAACACAGGCACAAGTAATTACTCCTACTTTAACTAATGCTGGAGTCAGTGCATTGCCACTAAGTGTCGCTGGTTACGGATATACTACAACTCCAACTGTTACAATTACAGATACAAGTGCTAAATTTATAGCATTAAGTAATAGTGCAAGTACAAGTACAAATACTAGTTACAGTTCTAATAACGGTACAAGTTGGACAAATACAACAACTACTGTATTAAACTTAAGGTCAATTACATATGGTAACGGTTTATATATAGCAGTTGGTGGCGCAAGTGGTACAGCAACAGCAATATCAACTTCGGATATTACAAGTGGTTGGTCTAACAGAAGTTCAAACATTACAGCGTTAGTATCTGGATACTATTCAGCAGTATCATGGGGTGGTTCATACTTTGTAGCTGTTCAGAACGGTGCATTGATTACTAGCGTTACACAAAACGCTACAACATGGACACGCGGTGCTAATTTACCATCAGGTTTTACAGATGCAGTAAGTATGGCATATGGCAATAATCGATTTGTAGTACTTGGTACAAGCGGCAAAATTGCTTATAGTGTCAATAACGGCGGCACACAATCGGTTGCAGGTTGGACTATTGCACCAGCATGTACTGGTACAACAACAAGTGTGCTATCATCAAGCTATACATGGACAAGTATCACATACGGTGAAGGTCAATTTGTTGCAGTTTCACAAGGTACTGTAGCGGCAACCAGCTGGGACGGTATCAACTGGACAGCAAGAACATTGCCAACAAATACTAACTGGAGCGGTGTAGCATTTGGTAATCCAATTAGTGCTACTCTTGGACCACAACCATTATTTGTTGCAGTTACTGGTAGCGGTACTACAGCGGCCGCAAGTATTAGAACTGGTGCCCAACCTATAGGACGTATGAAAGTTGCTAGTGGAGTCATTACTGAAATACGTATGATAGAGTCAGGAAGTGGTTTCTCTAAAGGTAATGTTACTTCAACAGTTGCATCTACTACTGTAACAGTTAACTCTAGTAGCGGTACAACTATTACATTAAGTGCTAGTGCTACATTAACAGTTGGTGCTCCAATCACATTTGCCAGTGCAGTTGGCTCCATATCAGCTAGTCCAGTAGTATATTATGTACAAGCAAGTTCAGGTACAAGTTTATCAGTGGCTACAACACCGACAGGTGGCGCGGCAACTGCTGGAACAACAACTGGTTTAACTGTAGTTGCAACTATACAACCAGTGATTGTTGTAGATGATACAACAAACTTGTTAACTACTCTTGCTAACAACCAACCAGTTGAAGTTAGTGTTGCAAGCGGAACATTGCAAACACAGACTCCTTATTATATCATTGGTTCAAGTATTGGAACATCAACATTCCAAGTTACTACTACAGTAGGCGGCACAACACCTGTAGCACTGACATCGACAACACCGACTGGTATGATTTATACAGTTGGTCCACTTGTACAACAGTTTGATACTAATAGAGTTAAAACTGCTGCCACTCGTGTGCGTACAGGATATGGTATACTTGGTAACCCAAGTATTACAAGTAAAGGAGCTGGTAATGCTACAGCAACCGCAGTTACACAAGGCGACGGATATTCTGACACTTATCAAAATAGTGGATATGTTAACGTAGCCAATTTGTACAGCATGCCAAGTGCAGGTGCTAACGTTCAATTCGGTACAACTTATACTGGTGTACCTTGGACTCCAACTACTGTAGTTAGAACTGGTGTACAATTAATTGCAACTAACTCGGTTGTAGTTGGTACAACAACAACTTACTATTACAATGTATACACTGTTACTAACGGTGGTACAACTGGATCGTCGGCACCGACAAGTACTGGTTCAAGTGTAAGCGATGGTACAGCAACATTAAGCTATGTTGGACAAAATCCAAATACGTGGTATAAGCTAGTTGCTATTACTAACCAATTAGGTATTGCTGGAAATTATACGGCACAGTTCCAAGTTAATCCTGCATTAACTACTGCTACTGCTCCAGTACACAATACTATAATTACTACAAGATTAAAGTATAGTCAATCACGTTTGACTGGGCATGACTTTTTGTATATTGGTACTGGCAATCAAACACAAACTAACTATCCGTATGTTAATGCGGCTAGTGCAATACAGGCAAATCAACAGTATCCAGTAGCTGGTGGGCGTGTGTTCTTTACAAGTACTGACCAAGACGGCAACTTTAACGTTGGTAACTTGTTTGGAGTTCAACAGTCGACTGGTACTGCTACATTGAACGCTAGTGCGTTTAACTTAGCTGGATTGCAGAGTTTGACATTGGGTGCTATTAACTTGGGTGTTGGATCAGCTACTGTTACACAATTTAGTACAGATCCGTACTTTACAGCTAACAGCGATAACGTTGTTCCGACACAAAAAGCAATTAAGAGCTATATTACAGCTCAAATTGGTGGTGGATCGAGTAGTTTGAACGTAAATACATTAACAGCTGGACAAATCTATATTGCTAATAACAGTATTGGTTTAGCGGCAACAGTTACTGGTACAACAACAATTAACGTTACTAGTAAAATGAATTTTACAGGCGGAATAGACGGAGCTCCAGTAGCTTTAATATTCTTCGGACAGAAATAAAATTTTGGAGAAATAAAAATGGCAACAGGAATCGTAAAAACACAACAACTTGCATCAGGTGCAATCGCTACACTAGCAAACGTGTACACTTGCCCAGCTAATACATACGGGGTTTATAACATTTCGTTTACAAACACAAGTAGTGCGGCACAAACAATTCGCATGTATATCGGAACAAGCACAGCGGCTAGCCCAGTACCAACTGAAGTATTTGAGTGGCAAACAACTATTGCAGCCTACGGAGTATTTGAACGTACTGCACTAGTACTAGCGGCAAACCAAAACATCGTAGCAGGCAGTAGTGGTGGTTCAGGTGGTGCAGGTACTGCAACAGGGTATGTAGCAGTAAACGTATACGGCATTGAAACTAGTACAACTTAATAATTAAAGAGAGATAAACTATGGCACGTTATAATACCGTAATTCAAACCAGTACACTTGCTACAGGTCAGAGTGTTGGTACTCCTGCACAAGGTCTTTATACAGAATTTACTGGCATAGGCCCTTTTACTGTACAATTAGCTAGTCCAGTGATATATTTAGGATCGTCACAAACTTTTTACAATGCAACTAGTGGCCCATCGGGCGATGTTACACTTAGTACAACTACTAACCTCGGATACATCCAAGGCCCAGGACAAACGTCAACATCAACGGCATTTGCTTTGAGTCCTGGCGCAACATGTACAATTTATTCTGATGGTACTAATTATCAGTTAATCAGTGTTAACGGTGCAAACACATTTGTTAATAATTTAACAGCTAACGGCACAGTAAGTATTCAACCAGTAAATGCTAGTGTAACGATTAGTCCAAGCGGTACTGGTACAGTTACAATGGCCCCTGCTACTAAAGGCACAATCAACAATGTTGATATTGGCACAACTACTGCCGCTAATGCAACCGTCAACACACTAACATTAAATACTTCTTTAACTGGTAGTGGCACCATCAGCGGCGGAACATTTTAACGGATAATTTATGCCAATTTTTTCGATTAAATACAGTACAACAGCAAGTGCAACTCCTCCAAGTCTAGTAGACGGAGAGTTAGCAGCCAACTTAGCAGATCAAAAATTATATATTGGTCAAGGCGGCGTAACTAAAGTTGTAGATAGTCTTGGATTACAAGATTTAAATAGTGTAGCAATTACGGGCGGATCAATTGACGGTATTCCGCTATCAAATGCCGCTGGAACAGTATCTACATCAAACTTAATTGTAGGATCTGGCTCAACAATTACTGCTATTGATAATGATAGTACATTAAGTGCTAATAGTAACAGCAGAATTCCAACACAGTCTGCGGTCGCAGGATATATTAACAGCAAAAAAGGGTCGTTAAAAAATATCTATACGTATACTGGTACCACTACTTATAACAAATCCGGCTCTGATGTTACTAAAATTAGAGTCATCTGTGTAGGTGGCGGAGGTGGCGGTGCAGGTTATAGTGAGGCAGGCGGAGCAGGTGGCTATGCTGAATTAATTATAGATGCAACTGGGATCAGTTCAGTTTCGGTGACAATCGGCGGCGGCGGCTCAGGTGGTGTTTATTTTGGATTCCAAGGCGGCGGTGGCACAACAAGTTTTGGTGGATATTTATCGGCAGGCGGCGGCTCAGGTGCTAATGCAAATTACCAGCATTGTGGTGGACATGGCGGTTATGGCTATGGCGGTAACGTTAACAGTCACGGCGGTGGTGGAGCCGGACATAAAAATGACCATTCAGCCGCATACCATAACGGTTCTGGGCACGGTGGAACAAGTTTCTTTGGCGGTGGCAACACTGGACATCACTATAGTTCGCGATATGCACAAAATGTTGCCGCACTAGGTTCAGGCGGCGGCGGACACAATAGTTATTTTGCCGCAGGCTATACTGGCATGTATGGCGTTTGCGTAGTTTACGAGTATAGATAATATGGCAATTATAAAATTAAAAACCGGAACAACAACACCTGGCAGTTTGGCACAAGGTGAAATAGCACATAATACAAGTGCAGGGCAAGTACACGTTGGAACATCCAGCACTCCTGTAAAGATTATTGGCGGTATTGCCAAACAAACTGCTAATAGTGTTTCGGTGACTGGTGGTTCAATTACTGTTCCAACACTTACAGCGACTACTGCTAAAGTAACATCGTTACAACTGACTAACAGTGAAAGATTATATTATGACGAAGGGTTAAATGCTAATAGTTATACGGCCAACTGGAATGATGCCACTGTAACGAATATGACAAACTGGGCAGATTTGGGTAGCGGGTATGGCCACGGTTGGTCTGCTGGCCCGAGAACTTACACATTAACACTCACAGGCTTGCCAGCGCATACTGAAGTTATGTATGAATGTTATATTCATGCCGTAGATAGCTGGGATAGAGAAGGTTATAATACTTTAACTACTAATAATAGTGCTGGCGGGGATGTTCTACAAAGTCAATGGTATAAAGGTCTTAATACAGGACCTTATAACTTAACTAATTTTAATAACACTACAACTAGTTATCGTGGTGGCAAATACTATAGTTATACTCCGTGGGGATCAGGTGCTCTCAACGCTCCTGGCGGTGGAAGTAGCGATCAATCATTGGGCCCAACTGGTAATGGCTATATTATCACAAATACTGGTTGGTATGCACATACAAATAGTACATTCTACGCCAAACATTATACACCGCTAGATCAGCCAATTACCGACGAAGCGTACTATATTACTCATGTAAAATTATGGATTCGTGGTGGAGCTGGCGATACTATTACTAGTATTCCGACAACATTAAGTTACGATAAAACTACATTGCCAACACAAGCGGCTATTAAAGCGTTTATTGATGGTAACTATGCATCAACATTAAAGAATTTATACAGCTATACTGGTACCACTACTTATAACAAATCCGGCTCTGATGTAAAAATTCTAAGAGTTATTTGTGTAGGTGGAGGCGGAGGTGGCCGAGGATATCACGAATCAGGCGGCGGCGGCGGATATAGCGAACGTGTAATTGATGCACAGCAAATAAGTTCAGTATCAATAACAGTGGGCGGTGGGAGTGGCGGTGGATACTATTTTGGATTTAGTGGCCAAGGTGGCACAACAAGTTTTGGTAGTTATTGTTCAGCAACAGGCGGGCATGGGGCAAATGCTAACCGTAGTCATGCAGGCGGTCATGGCGGTGTAGGATCAGGCGGCCAACTCAACATGTATGGTGGTGGTGGCGGCGGCCATGCCCCAGGTTATAATAATCAACAAGGTGGAGAAGCTGGACAAGGCGGCACAACATTCTTTGGTGGCGGCAGTCCAGGACGTCATGGATCACACGGATTTACTAATGCGGCAGCCGCTGGTGGCGGCGGCATGGGCGGCGCTGGCAACCATAATGGCGCCGATGGTTTTGCCGGTATGGTTTTAGTTTACGAGTACAAATAATATGCCAACATTACAGTTTAAAAATAGTTCAACAGCCAGCGCAGTACCTAGTTCACTTGCGCCTGGAGAGTTAGCAATCAATTGGGCAGATAAAAAAGCCTGGGTAGGAAATGCTAGTAGCGTACCTGTGAAAGTTGTAGGATCAATTGCCAATCAAGAAGCTAATGCAGTATCGATTACTGGAGGAACAATTAGTGTTGGTTCTCTTGGTACCAATACTGCTAGTACCGCTACAATAAACACTGTTGCAGTCGGTGGTACTAGTATGTCAAATATTAGAGCAACTACTACCGGTACCGGTTCAACATCAGACAGTACCAATCCAATTCACGGTATGGCCGCTTATAATGAAGGCGATAAATTACGTGGAAGATTAAAAAATATTGTACAATTTTTAGGGTCCGGTACTTACACTTATAATAAAACAGGCTCAGATGTAAACCGTGTTCATGTAATTTGTGTCGGCGCCGGCGGAGGCGCACGATCTTATAGCGAATGTGGGGGTGCTGGCGGCCTAGCAGAAGGAGTATTTGATGCTACCGGATTCACTAGTGTAACCGTAACAGTCGGCGGTGGTGGTGGTGGTGGCGTTTATTTTGGATTTAGCGGAGACGGTGGAACAAGTAGTTTTGGTGGTTATTGCTCAGCATCAGGCGGTTACGGCGCTAACAGAAATGAAAGCCATAGCGGTGGGCATGGAGGCTATGGCTCGGGTGGATCAATAAATAGTCATGGTGGTATGGGAGGTAGCCATACTAATGACGACCAATACAGCCCTAGTAACAGTTGTGAAGGCCAAGGCGGCGCAAGTTATTTTGGCAGTGGAATGATGGCAGACCGCCCAGACTTTGCTAACGGCAATCCTGGAGTTGGCGCATATGGCTCTGGCGGTATTGCCGTTAGTCCAGGACACAACGGTCAAGGCGGCAGAAATGGTTTTGATGGAGCCGTAATTGTATACGAATATATCTAATGGGAATTAAGAAATGAAAAAAGCACTTATTGACAGTACAACATCTCGAGTAGTACAGGTCGCAGACGCAGAATTTGAAGTACACGGAGCACTTTATTGGGTCGATTGTCCAGAAGGAACAGATGGTTTCTATTTGTATGATCCTGTAGAAAAAACATTTACAGATCCTCATGCTCATAATAAAGACGAATATGGTAATCCGGTAGAACCTTTTACTATGCAACGTATGCGAGCATATCCGCCAAGTGGTGACCAATTAGACATGTTATGGAAAGAACTACGTGATACCGGAACAATTTCAAAAGACGGCAATTGGTATCAAGCAATTCATGCAGTTAAACAAGCAGTTCCTAAACCCATTGACCCAAGTGTGAATATTCAAGTGTTACATACAGACGGTAGTACTGCTATATTTTATAACGAAGTTCCTGCAAGTAGAGCTAACGGCACGGGACGTAATGGTCAAGTTAAGTTTAGAAAAACTACAGACCAGTTGCAAGTTGCTGTAGAAACGCCAGGTGTTGGCTATGCAGTAGATAACATTATTACTATTCCAGGCAGCGATGTTGAAGAATCAGTAGACATATCACTGAGAGTTGTACAAACTGATCCAGGCGGTGGTTTAGTTAGAGTTGAGATTGTTTAAAAACTAAACTGTTAAACGCAATAACAATTCTTTTATCTTTCCCCAAATAGGGTTTTGCATAATGCATCATCGTACTTGGGAAAATTACGAGTGCGCCGGGTTTAAATATTATTTCAGTATCCTCTTTAAAGAATTCATAGCCTGGCATTCTAGGCATATTAAAATGATTGAATAACATAGTGCCTGAATCGTCTGTATAGTCGGCATCGACAAAGAATATACCACTCCATGTTGATCCAGGATGTCTGTGCGGACCGTGATATCCATTTGGTCTAGTTACATGCGCCCAGCTTTCTGTAATGGCCATTCTATGCTCTTTACCATTTACAAAATTAACAAATCTATTTACAGTTATATTCATCCATGTATTAAGCTCAGCAAGCTCACTATATTTGGTTAAGAAATCAAAATTTGATTCCCACATATTAGTTTTTATACTGGGTGCTATCCCTGATTCAATAGTATTAGGCTTTTCTTCTTGCAAACATATATCTATAATTATTTGTTTGTGC
>Ga0136641_1000295_pt1 | contig 21275 bp, 20 predicted proteins | sample EliLak1302023Y_FD_115312 | JGI IMG/M metagenome (GOLD analysis project Ga0136641, IMG submission 115312) | Freshwater microbial communities from Elizabeth Lake, Yosemite National Park, California, USA - 13020-23Y | ecosystem: Environmental > Aquatic > Freshwater > Lake ...
ACCGTTCTGGTACGCCAGGAGGGCGTATCCGTACGCGTGTGACTTATTGAAGGCGTAGTCGGCGAATGGCTCAATCTTGTCAAACAGCAGCGTGCCGAGATCGCGCCCGTAACCCATGTTGTCTGCACCGCTGACGAAGCGCTCACGTTCGGCTTGAATCATCTCGCGAATCTTCTTCCCGGTGGCCTTGCGTAGGTTGTCGGCCTCGGTCATGGAGTACCCGGCAATTTTGGTCGCCACCCGCATCATGTCTTCCTGGTACACCATCAAGCCGTAGGTCTCGCCCAAGACGTCCTCGAGGTCAACATGGTCGTAGACGACCTTCTTGCGCCCGTTCTTACGGTCGGCGTATTCGTGGTGCGTCTTCTCCCCCATGGGGCCGGGTCGGTAGAGAGCCACGAGGGCGGCAATATCTTCGAACGAAGTGGGAGCCAATCGACGCATCAGGTCTCGCATATTGGGACTCTCGAGCTGGAAGAGGCCCATTGATGCACCGCGTTGAAGCATCGTGTACACACCGGGATCGTCGAGCTCCACGTGGTCAATATCGGGCCTCGTGCCACTGTTCATCTCAACGAGGTCGAGACACCGTTCAATGATGGCGAGGTTCTTAAGGCCCAAGAAGTCCATCTTGAGCAGGCCTAAGTCCTCGACACCGTGCATTTCAAATTGCGTAACGACGGGCGCGTCGTCGATAGCGCCGTTGGGACCCGGCTTGCGTTGGATAGGGACATATTCGGTGACGGGCTCCTTGGTAATCACCACCGCGGCGGCGTGAATACCGTCTTGACGCCGTTTGCCCTCAAGACCGAGGGCCACCGAAATGGTCTTGGCGACATCGGGATCGGTCTCGTTCATCCGTCGCATATCGGCCGCTTCGGCAAAACGATCCTCGTACCCGGGGGTCTCCACCAAACAGGCGTTAAGCGGAACGTCCTTACCCATCAGCAACGGTGGCATCGCCTTGGCGATTTTGTCGCCAACAGCTGGCGGAAAGCCCAGTACTCGTGCAGCGTCGCGAACGGCGGCTCGAGCCTTGATGGTGGAGAACGTGACGATCTGAGCGACGTGGTCCGACCCGTATCGCTCGGCGGCGTACTTAATCATTTCGCCACGGAAACGCTCATCGAAGTCCATGTCGATATCGGGCATCTGCTTGCGACCGGGGTTCAAGAAGCGTTCGAAGATGAGCCCGTACTTAATCGGGTCCAATTCCACGATGCTGAGGCAGTACGCCACGCAGCAACCAGCGGCTGACCCTCGACCGGGACCGACGCGGATCTTGGACTCCTTGGCAAAGCGGATTAGGTCCCAGACGACGAGGAAATAGTCGGAAAATCCCATGTTGGCAATGACGCCCAGCTCGTAATCGATTCGGTCTCGTACGTCTTGGTTTAGACCGTCGCCGTAGCGCGCGAGTGCACCTTGGTAGGTCAGTTCGCGAAGGTAGTTGTTAGCCGACTCGGCCTCAGTCCCCTTTTGGTACTCCCGGGGAATCGGGAATTGAGGGAGGGCGTCGTTGTCTTTAGAGATAGTGACGTTGGCCCGTTCAGCAATCCACAACGTGTTGTTGCACGAGTCGGGAAGTTCACGAAAGAGATAGCGCATCTCTGCGGCCGTCTTGAGGTAGTTCTCGTGACTGTCGAACTTAAATCGATTGGTGTCCGACATTAACGAACCGGTCTGCACGCACAACAGAGCGTCCTGCATGTCGGCGTCATCACGGTGCACGTAGTGAATATCGTTCGTCGCCAGCAACGGTGCGTCGAGGCGCTTGGCAATCTCAATCAAAAAGGGGTTGGTACGGATCTGATCGGCGATTCCATGATCTTGCAGCTCGATAAAGAAATTGTCTCGACCGAAAATATCTTGCAGCCGGGCCGCCATCGACAGACCCTCATCAAAATTGTCCTTGACCAGAGCCTCCAGCACTACGCCACTGAGACAGCTCGATGTGGCGATTAACCCTTCGCGGTGCTGTTCGAGAAGCTCCCAGTCCACGCGAGGCTTGTAGTAATAGCCCTCGAGGAACGCCCTGGAGGAAAGCTGAATCAGGTTGCGGTATCCCTGCGTCGATTCAGCCAGAAGGGTGAGGTGGTTATAGAGGCGGTGTCCTCCGTCGACTTCGCCACCGGAATCGTCGATTTTGCCTCGGCGGGAGGGTCGATCATGGCGCGAATTTCGAGCCATGTAGGCCTCGAGGCCGATGATGGGGGTGACGTCATGTTTGCGACACGTGTCGTAAAAATCCAAGACACCGTAGAGATTCCCGTGGTCGGTAATTCCAATGGCCGTTTGGCCGTCAGCTTTAGCGGCGAGCACCATGTCCTCAACACGCGCAGCACCGTCGAGCATCGAGTACTCGGTGTGATTGTGAAGATGGACGAAACTGTCAGTGCTCATTGATGACCTTGGTCCAATTCGGGATGTGGTGGTGAAACGAGACGCTAGCGGGAGCCTGGTACATCGCGGTGGAACGCGCCCCGGGCCTAGAGATACGTGCCTGATCGGGGGTCAGGCGTCGTAGGGCTGGGGTCAATTTCTCGACTGCGCATCTGCTCCAGTTGGGCCTGGGCGGCCGCCTGCTGGGCGAAGAGGGAGGCTTGAATTCCGTGAAAGAGACCCTCGAGCCATCCGACCAGCTGGGCTTGGGCGATCCGCAGCTCTGAATCGGTCGGCACTTCGGTCGAAAATGGCACTGCCATGCGTGATAACTCTTCAGACAGATCAGTCGAAAGCGCCCCCGAGAGCTCCGCTACCGACTGCTCGTAGATTTGCCGCAGGCGTTGCCGACCGGCGTCATCTAGCGCTGAATTGCGGACTTCTTCCAATAAACTTCTAACCATCGAGCCAATGCGCATCACTTTGGCCGGCTGGGAGATGAAATCCGTGGGTTCGGTCATTTCGGGCATTTCGGTGGAGGGGGAGAGAACTTCGTCCGGACCGACTGTGACATTGACAGCTTCTGGAGTTTTCATAGAAATAAGTGTGCCACTGAATCGGGACCTTCGTCCACCCACTTCTGAATCCCGACCTCCCGCAGGGGTAATCTTGCCGAGTGAGAGTGTCGACCCGAGGTGACTATGCCAGCCGCGCGCTCTTAAGTCTCGCCCTCCACGACGAGAACTCCGGGCCCACTTCGGTCCGTGACATCGCCGAGCGAACGGGCCTCCCCCAGCCCTACTTGGAGCAGATTCTGCTCTCCCTGAAGGGTGCCGGTATCGTCACTTCCAAGCGGGGCGTCGGTGGCGGCTACGTCTTAACTCGACCACCAGATGACCTGACTCTCGGGGAAATTGTGGCGGCCGTGGACGGGCCAATCGTGGCCGGCGACTTTGGCGCCCCCCACGAAGATGACGCCTGCGACCACGAAGGACAGTGCGCCCTGCTTGCCGTTTGGGCCGAAGTAGGGCATCACATGGCCGACCATTTGGCCAGTTACACCCTGGCCGACATGGTCGATCGGGCTCGCGGAAACGCCGTCAGCGGTTCTTAGAAACCTCTTACCTGCTCGGAGCAAAACTGACTACCGAATCTAGTTACCGGGTGGTAACCTCAAAATATATCGGTAGTCAGAAATCGATTGTCAGTCCCCCGACTGGCGAATGTTGTGTTTCCAACTGTTCCTTAAGGAGTCTAGAAGTGAGTACAAGTAACCGCCGAACCACCAATTCATCAAACGATATGTTGGCGCTTTTCATGCGCGACCTCGACAAGTACCCCATGCCTAACTACGACGAGCAGGTCGAGCTAGCCAAGCGCGTACACGAAGGTGACGCCGACGCGAAGAAGCAGATGATCGCTGGAAACCTTCGGCTCGTAATCCACTGGGCACGCCGCTACCAGGACCGTGGCGTCGAAATGGCCGACCTCTTGCAGGAGGGCACCTTTGGCCTCATGCGTGCCGTCGAAAAGTTTGAACCAGAGCGTGGATTTAAGTTCTCGACCTACGCCACCTGGTGGATTCGTCAATCTCTTCAGCGTGCCGTTCAGCAGCACGGTCGCACCATTCGTATCCCCCTCGAAGTCGGCGAGCAATTGCAGCGCCTCGAGGCCGCTACCGCCGAGTTGACCTCACTCTTCGGCCGTCGTCCAACCGATGACGAGATTCTTGAAGCCACGGGAATTAATCGGACGCAGCGCCTCCAACTGGAGAACCTGCCGTCGGTGACCGCCAGTCTCGACCAGCCCGCATCATCGGACTCCACCACCACCCTGGGTGAATTGGTCGGTAGCAACGATGATTCTTGGATTGAAGGCATCGAACGCAACATGATGCACGAGCAGCTCAAGGGTGCGCTCAATCAGCTGACTGAGCTGCAGCGCGACGTCTTAAACTTCCGCTACGGCCTCAACGGTGGAACGCCACTCTCTCTCCAAGCCACCGCTCAGAAGATGGACATCGGCGTACGCCGTGTTCGTCGCGCTGAAGAAGAGGCTCTTGAGATTCTGCGCGAGGACCCTGAAGTCCTGTCGCAGCACGAAAACGCCTAGCAGTCTGGCGCGTCGGGCGTTAATGCCCGTAAATCATCGGGCACAGGCGAAACCGTAGTAACGGTCTCGCCTGTGCTGGGATGAAGAAACGTCAACTTCGCAGAGTGCAGATAGAAGCGGTCCTGCTCTAGTCGCTTGTCGCGCCGGTGGCCGTACTTCGCATCGTTAACCACCGAGTGACCAATCGTCGACAAATGGACGCGAATTTGATGGGTTCGGCCGGTATCGAGTCGGAGTCGTAAGAGTGTTTGTAGACGGGGCTTCTCAAGCCGCTCAATCACCTCGTAGCCGGTTCGGGCCGGTCGACCATCACTTCGGACAGTCATCATCGTCGGAGTCCGCGTAGAGCGTCCTAGGGGTGCATCGACGACTCCACGAGACTCCAGAACATGTCCTTCGACTAACCCCAAGTACGTGCGACCCATAGTTCGATCGGCCAATTGGTCGGAAAGTGAATCGAACGCCTCTTCAGTGCGTGCCACCACCAAGAGGCCCGATGTCCCTCGGTCTAGGCGATGAACGATACCTGGCCGTCGAGGCTCACAGATACCTTCCGTTGAGAGTTGTGCGATCTCGGGATACCGGGCCAAGACACCCGCAATCAACGAACCGCCGATTCGCCCGGCGCCTGGGTGTACCACTTGATCGGCCCGCTTGTTAATGACCAGGAACTGCTCATCTTCAAGGACCACATCAACCAGTACGTCCGGCTCCGGAAGTACGAAACCATCATCTGGGACTGGTAGTTGAGCCACGAGGTGCTGTCCGTCTTCGAGATGATAGGAGGCCTTGGAAATGACCTTCTCATTGACCTGGACTCGACCATCTTCCAAAATCGCTTGTGCTTCGGCGCGAGACAGACCGGTCAGAATTGCCAGCCCCCGATCAATGCGCATGCCATCCAAGGTGTAGGGAACCATAACCTCGAGGCTTTCGCCACCTTCATCTTCTACAAACTCATCACTCATTAGTGCAACACTTTCCGACCCTTACAGAATGGCACAAGTAGTAGGACCACCCCTAGGGAGATGGCAATGTCTGCGCCATTACAGACAAACCAGGTGGAAACACCGATGAAGTCACTCACTTGTCCGTCGTGAAAAGCGCGGTCGAACAGATTAGAAAGCCCACCACCGATGATGAATGCGAGTGCCACCGTGGAAATCTTGGACTGAACTCGCGTCAGAAGGTGAGCGCAGAAAAGGAGAGCCGTAATCGCCAACAGCACCGCTACCACCGTACGGCCACTCATGGCATTGAAGCTGAATCCAGAATTGGTTGCTGGCACGAGCGATAACAAACCGCCGGCGTTAACGGCTTCATGGAGGTACTGCTGCATTAATTGCTTGCTCCCCAAGTCGATAGCGACTACCAAGGTCGCTATCGCCGCTGTGAGTCGATAGTGACTTAGAAGAAAACGCGGCAAGACGTGCAGAGAAAGGCCGGGATCTGGAACCTCAACCGATCCTTAGGGATGCGCTCGTAACAGTTGTCGCATCGACCGTACGAACGCTCTGCTACCAACTGGAGTGCCACCGTAATCTGCTCGGACTTATCACGGAGCCGCTCGGCGTGTTCTTTGACCTGCTCGCGGTCGAAGTCAGTACCGAAGTCCATGTTGGACTCACCATCGAATTCCACGTGCTCACGGTCGACGAGCAGTTCATCGGCCTGAGAGTCCAATGCGGTGACTTGCTGATTCGTAATCTCTAGTTCAGCAACTAGGGTCGCCTTAATCTCGTCTAGGAAAGCCTGGTCATCGGTGTACGGCTTTGAAGATCGCTTACGGGCCAATTCTTCCTCAGCCTTAACACGAATTGCCTCTTCCCGCTCACGGCGCTTGCGCTCTTCGAGTTCACGGCGTTCCATTTCCTTTTGACGACGGAGACGCTCTTTCTCATTGGCGCGCTGCTTAGTTTCGATTTCACGACGTTTAGCACTTTCGATCGCTTCTTTCTCGCGAATCTTGCGAGCAACTTCTGCTTCACGCTCTTTTTGCTTCCGAAGTGTCTCAGCTTCGCGGGCCTTCTTCGCGTCTTCCTTGGCGCGCAGTTTGTCCGCAGCGCCCTTTTCACGAGCCTTCTTGGCTGCGAGCACCTCGGCAGCCTTAACGGCACGAGCTTGGGCGGCAGCCTTTTCACGAGCCTTTGCGTCTGCTTCTCGCTTCTTGGTGGCAGCCTTTACTGCCAACTCTTTTTCACGAAGTTTCCGCGCGGTTTCTCGAGCCTTTTGCGCGGGTGTCAGCGCGACAGGCTTAGTTGTGGCGACTTGCTTGCCTCCTGCAGTTTTCTTAGCGGGCGCTGCCTTCTTGGGTGAGACGGTCTTCTTGGCTGGTGACTTCTTAGCGGGTGTGGCCTTTTTTATTGGCGCTTTCTTGGCTGGTGACTTCTTAGCGGGCGTCGCCTTCTTTATGGTGGCCTTCTTGGCTGGTGTCGCCTTCTTGGCTGGTGTCGACTTCTTGGCTGGTGACTTCTTGGCAGTCGGCATTAGTTCTCCTCATCCGCAAAGCGGAGTGTAATTTCGAGCGGCAACCTACTGCCGCTCGGTGGCAAATCAGTCGTTGTCAAGTTTGAACTGCGTTACTTCGCCAATAGTCGTTATCCGAGCGGGTTCCGATGGCGTCGTGGGTGCTAGTACCGATGGGGCTTGGGCTGGTGCTGGTGCGGCGGCGACATGCGCTGGTGCGGTGGCCGCGGGGGCCGATGTCTCACGCACGGCGAGTGAATTATCGATCCACTGAGACATTTCTCCGAGAGACGACTTAAGACGATTGCGTTCCGCAGCGATGAAACGGGCCAGCGTGGTGACTTCTTCGGCCAGGCGAGCCTTACGACCCTCCAACTGCGTAACTTCGTCAAGAGCGTTCGACTTCGCTTCGTCGAGAATCCGTCGAGCTTGCTCCTGTGCCTGGCTAGTGAGCGCTGAGGCCTTTTCAACAGCTTCACGCTTCGCGCTCGATACGAATTCCTGGGCCATCGCGATAATTGAGGTGACTTCTTGGCTCGCCGCTAGCGTGGCGGCCGTCGTAGTGGGGGCGATCTCTGGCGTCGGCGGCGGCGTTGGTGCCTGAGTTACCGGCGCCGGAGTGCCTTCCGCTTTAGGGGTTGATTCAAGTTGTTTTATGCGATCAGCCGCCAAGCGGAGTTGATTTTGCATCTGGCGGTACTGGTCGCGCAGCGCGTCGAGCTCTTCAGCGGCCTTGTCTAGGAAGCTGTCGACCTCTTCGATGTTGTAGCCACGGAAACCATTCTGGAAGTCAATGGTGCGGAGAACATCTAGTGATGGGGTGGAAATCGAGGAATCCATGGCGTTACGATACCCCTAAAAGCCGGCAAAAGTCGGGATTAGCGGATAAAACCATTGATTATGTTTAGGGCAATAATCGCAATGAGTATCGAGAAGTCCACACCCATGCCCCCCACACGTAAGGGGGACATCAAATTGCGGATTGGGCGTAGCACCGGTTCGGTCAATTTGAACAGTGTGGCAAGCAGTTGGCGAGCCGTGGGACCTAACTGCGTAGTGGGCGGAATCCAACTCGCGAGAGCCCTCAAAACGAGGAGAACGCTGTAAGCCGTGATAAGGCGATGAACTAACACGGCCTTAGAACTCGAAGTTATTCCGGCGGAGCCGCTCGATGGCCTCGGGAGCAGTATGAATGCCCCGTACTGGCTCCGCGATGATTACTTGACCCTTCACAATGGACTGAATCCGACCATTGACGGCATAGATGTACCCACATACGAATGCTTGGATTCGACGCGACGTTTCACTGTCGCACTGCGTAGTGTTGAGAACAACGACTCGGCGAGCCTTAAGTTTTTCACAAATTTCTTGGCAATCGTTGTATTTGTGGGCGATGAAGAGTTCAACGTCCTTCGTTTCGGCAACGGTCGTTGCGAAGGTGGGAGTTCCAGAAGGTGGCGTGTCTCTGGTGACGCCAATTGCCGATATGCGTTGGCTCCCACCAACGACCTGAACCGATGGAACGGAGGCGTAAGCAGGACGGGTTGGTGGCATCGAACGAATGTCAGTTGCTTGATTGCCGAATGCCTGTTGAGGTTCAGGGGTACCGGCAACGTAGAGGTCATCGGTGTAGTCCCCTTCTTTGATACCAAAGAAGACGAGACCCTTGTCGAGGGCTAGTCCAAATTTAGATTGTCTTGCTGCCATTGGGTTCTCCCGACTTCATTCCACCCTGAGATAAGTGTAGAACTTCTATGCATCATGGATTTCTAGATCCAAAGAGGGCCCGGCCGAGACGAATCTCCGTCGCGCCAAGTCGGCAGGCCGTCTCAAAGTCGTCACTCATCCCCATGGAGCGAACCGGCAGTTCGAGCTGGTCCGCCAGTTTCCCCAAAGAACGGAAGGCATTGTGCGCTTCGGAGGGGTCCACGGGGGGCACGGTCATGAGGCCCTCGAGTCGCAGACCCAGACTTCGCGCCACTGCCGCCAACTCTGGGATTTGCTCCGGCGTGGCCCCATTGCGCCCAGCACTATTAGTGAAGTCGACTTGAAGGTACAAAATGTTTTTAGCTTCGCGTTGGGCGAATGCCTCTAACTCGACCACCCTTGAAACTCCGGCCACTACATCGGCACTCTTTAAAATTTTCGGAATCTTGTTGGTCTGGATGTGTCCCAGGAATTGCCAACTCACAGTTAACCGATCAAGTTCTTGGTGTTTGGATACCAATTCGTTGACGTAGTTCTCTCCGACAGCGGCGATGCCACAGGCGACTGCGGCTGTGACGGCTTCAGCCGTAAAAGTCTTAGTGACGGCAACAATGGAGACTGAGTCAACATCACGACCGCAAGCAGCGATACGCGATCGAATGATTTCTAGATTTGAAGCAACGCGAGCTTCAATATCAGTGCTACTTGAGGAAGTCGGGAATGTCGTCATCGCCGCCAGACAAGAAGTCCTCGCTATCGAAACTCTTGAAGATATCGGCGGTGGTCGTCGGTGTCGCTGAGTTCAACTGGGCGGAGGTGGTGGGCGACGCGGGTCGGCCCTCACTTTCCCATCGTTCAAAACCAGCGGCGATTACCGTTACGCGCACGGCGTCGCCGAGACTCTCATCGAGTGCAGTACCGAAAATAATGTTGGCATCTTCGTGTGCAACATCGTGAACGATGTTCATCGCGTCGGTGACCTCCTGAAGGCTCAGGCTGTCCGATCCGACAATGTTGACCAGAATGCCTCGGGCACCCTTGATCTCGGCCTCGAGCAACTGCGAGGTGATGGCGGTACGAGCGGCGCTGATGGCGCGGCCCTCGCCGGTGGACTGCCCAACGCCCATGATGGCCGTACCGGCATTACTCATGATGGCCTTGACGTCAGCAAAGTCAGTGTTGATAACACCGGGATTGGTAATGAGGTCGGTAATACCGCGCACACCCTGCAGAAGAACTTCATCAGCCATGCGGAAGGCGTCCACCATGGTCGTTTGAGCTGAAGCCTTGGTAATCAAGCGGTCGTTCGGAATCACAATAAGGGTGTCGACCTTTTCACGAAGGCTCTGAATCCCCTTCTCGGCTTGTGCCGCACGGCGCTTACCTTCAAACGCGAAAGGACGTGTGACGACACCGATAGTTAATGCACCCTTCTGGCGCGCGATCTCAGCGACGATCGGGGCAGCACCTGTACCGGTTCCGCCACCCTCGCCAGCAGTAATGAACACCATGTCGGCGTCACCAATTGCTTCTTCAATGTCGGTGCGGTGGTCTTCAGCGGCCTGGCGACCAATATCTGGGTCACTACCGGCACCGAGGCCCCGAGTGAGGTCTCGACCAATGTCAAGCTTCACTTCAGCGCCGCTCATCAAGAGTGCCTGTGCATCAGTATTAGCAGCAATGAACTCGACGTTGCGGAGTCCCGCTTCGATCATGCGGTTCACGGCGTTCACACCGCCGCCACCCACACCAAATACTTTGATGTCAGCCGTGTAGTTGGTTTGCTGCAAGTTCATGGGCTTCCCTTCGAGCGTTCTTCTATTCTCGCAAACAATCGGAAGGAGGGGAAATTTCTTCGAAAAGAGCGGGAATACAAGGAATCAGGCTACCCGCGACTACGGGGGCGGTCAAATGGGGAACCTACTGAATGGTCACGGCTGAAGGTACCGAGACGTCGACAATGGCTCCTCGGAGCAGGGTTTGGTGGGCAATCACCGAGGCGACCGCCACAAACTTCTCGCGGAGATTGGACTCTCCGCCGAGGACGAACGTCACGGGAGTCGTCATCTTTAGTCGAATCTCACCACTACGCGCAATCTGGACAACCGCAACTTGGCGAGAAAAGGCCAAGGGAAGTTGGGCGGCCACTCGCGCCGCCGGGCGAGCCCATGAACGATACGCCCATGATGAATTGGAGCCCTTCGCTTCGAGTCTTGGAAGATTGGTCCCGGACATTGGGGGGTCGAGTTGGGTACCATCAGCATCTACCAGGAAGAGTGCGCCAGTTGGATCGGACGCCACCGCCACGGGTTGACGCTCGACCACAATCAACGTCAGCCGATGGGGCCAATGACGCGCAACACGAATCGACTCCACCCAACGGAGACTTCTTGCCTGGCGGGTGATTTCTCGTGAGTTGACAGAAATCATGGGAGGGTTTTGTTCTAGTCCTGTGACTGAAATCAACTCTCCGGCTGACTCGTGAGCATTTCCGGAAATCTCAATGGACTGAGTTCGAAAGTAGTTCAGGCGTAAGAGGGCGTTACCCCCAACGACTAACAATGTCAGCACCAACGTAAAAGTCAGTAAACGGCGAGAAAATGACCCTCGTACCGGCTTCTTCTGGGACTTACTCATCAAAACCCACAAACCGAATTTCAGTCACGAGGTCGATACCTTCGCGTCGGAGCACCTCATCATGCACGTAGCGAATGAGAGCCCGAACATCGTTCGAACTACCGCGCTCATCGGCCTGTATGAAATTTGAGTGCTTCTCAGATACTTGGGCTGTGCCAATTCGGTGGCCCCTGAGACCACAGCGTTCAATAATCGAACCCGCACTTTCTTTTGGTGGGTTGCGAAAGACGCTGCCCGCATTGGAACCGCCGGGTTGATGCTCACGTCGCCACCGCACGATCGCCTTCAGCTGGTCTTTTGAGGCCTGCACATCCCCCTCGCTCAAGCGAATTGTGGCCGAGAGCACAATGTCCCGTGGGCCGATTGCGCTGGACCGATAGGCGAACTGGAGACTCTCCGCAGCGATTACATCAATCCGCTGCTCGTCAATGCTCCAAAGCTCGACCGACGTCACGGCGGCGGCCATATCGCTACCGTGGCCTCCGGCATTCATTGTCACGGCTCCACCGATGGTCCCCGGCACACCGACGGCCCACTCAAATCCCGTCAAGCCACTTTCAGCGATGCGTCGGGCCGCAATAGGCAGATCAAGAGCGGCGCCAATCGTTACGAGTGCGCGGCCCTGCTCGGAGGCATCAATCACGAGCGAAGTAAAACTCTCGCCCAAGTGGACTACCAGCCCGTTGTATTCGCCATCAGCCACCAGCATGTTTGACCCATTACCGAGCACCGTTATCCGTTCACAGGCTGCCAGTTCGACTCCCATTGCCATCAACTCTTCGCGCGTATTGAACGTTATAAATCCTCGTGCTTGGCCCCCGGTGCGATAGGTCGTCAGAGCACCGAAGGCCCCGCGCGGAATCCCGAGGTCCGCCGCGCTCTTTAGTACGTTCTCAATGCTCATTAGATTCCTCGGTCAACCAAGTGGCGAGCTCCCCGATATCGCCGGCACCGAGTACCAACACAACATCGGCATCGCCCCGTCTCGTTCGAATGTAGGCCGCAGCCTCTCTCCGATCGGCGATGTAGCGCACAGGTACGGACGAGCGTTCTAGTACCGAATCAACGATGACCTGTCCGGTGACGCCCTCCGGATTGGGTTCGCCCGAAGTGAAAATATCGGTCACGATTAATTCATCTAAATCTTCGAAGGCGGTTCCGAATTCCTTAGTCAAGTTGGTCGTTCTCGTAACTCGATGGGGCTGAAACACTGCCATCACTCTGCGACCCTGGTCTCCGCGAGCAGTCGTGATCGCCGTTCGAATCTCACTCGGAAGATGGGCGTAGTCCTCAATCACCAGCGCATCACCACCAGCGATAGTTCCATGAATTTCGTAGCGACGTGGAGCGCCCTCAAAACGAGACAATCCTTCAATTACGGCGCTAGAGGGAACCCCATTGAGCAATGCCGTGACTGCCACGATCGCACTGTTTACAACGTTGTGAAACCCGGGCACCGCGAGGTCAATTAATAGCGTCGCGTCGTCAGAAATCAGAGAGTACGAGGAACCCGACAGTTCGAGATTCGCTGCACTGATTTGCCACGTAGCCCTCGGGTCATCCCCAACGGTGACAATCGAATTCACCGTCGTGACTAAATCGTGTGCCGTTGACCCGTACCAGACGACAACGTGACGCTTGGTTCGAGAGACCAACTCACGAAAGGCCCGCTGCACTCCAGCGAGGTTGCCGTAGTGGTCTAGATGATCTGCTTCAACGTTGAGGAGACCAAGTGAAGACGGGGCCACACCAGCAAAGGTGCCGTAGCTCTCGTCGAGTTCAAGAACAAGTTGATGCGAACCGTATCCGCCATTGTCCCCAAAGTCAATAACGGGTGCTCCGAGCAGCCATGACGGCTTCTGCTCAGCTGCGTCAGCGACCATGAGATACATCGAGGTGGCTGTCGTTTTGCCGTGCGTACCGGCAAACGCCACCACTTCGTGATCGTGGGTCAAACGAGCGAGAAACTGCGCGCGGCTCAGGACGGGAATTGCGGCTGCACGAGCAGCTGTGATCTCCGTATCATCAGGTGAGACTGCTGGCGACATTGTGACCACATCTGCGTTCGTAGCAATGTCGATGTTGCTACCGACGTAAACGTCCATGGCGGCACCTAACTCCACCAACGTTGTGCTCGCCACGGCGTCACTCCCAGTCACAGCACATCCGCGTCCAGCGAGATACCGAGCCATTCCGCTCATGCCAGCGCCACCGATTCCCACGATGTGCACTCGCCGTGGGGGCCAATCGTTATTCATCCTGAGCGACAGCCTTTACCTCACGAGCAATGTGTTCCGCCGCCGCGGGACGCCCCATATTTTTTGCGGCCGAACCCATCTGTTCGCGCAGCAGGGGATCTCGAAGGAGGTCATCAATAGCCGCGGCGAGGGAATTGGCGGAACAGACGTCGTCAGGGAGGATGCGGGCTCCCCCGACCTCGACGACCGATCGAGCATTCCAGGTCTGGTGGTCGCCTGGTGCATTGGGCAAGGGAACGAGGATGGAGGGGATACCGAGGAATGTCAACTCGGCCACCGTGGTTGCTCCAGACCGACAAATGGCGGTGTCGGCCACGGTCCACAGGTCACTCATTGATTCGGCAAACGGCACGAGTCGATACTGCAGGTCACTCGAAGGTGGTCGTTGGAGCGTGATCTTTTCGTAGTCCCGCTTGCCCGTCACGTGCACGATGGCCACGTCCTGCCGGTCGGCCCATAAGCCCGCCAACTGAGAGACGGCGGTATTCACTGTGGCTGATCCCAATGAGCCCGTCATAACGACAACAATATGACGCTGGGGATCAACGCCCAATGTGGTGGCGGCGATGACTCGCTGGCCAAAATCACGCGAGATGGATTCAATCGATGGACGGAGAGGCACGCCCGTCACTATTCCTCGAGGGGAAAGAACCTCGGGTTCGAGGCCGAAGCAAATTCGCTGTGCAAATCGACCAAACAGGCGGTGCACTAGTCCCATCGAGGCGTCAAGCTCCACGAAGACCATGGGGCGTCGCAGGAATGCGCCGGCCAGCACCATGGGAAAGGCCGCGTAGCCACCAACAGAAACAATTACGTTCGGGCGTATTCGCAAGGTGGTGACGATCGCCACCGCGATCGACCAAACAACTCGCACTACTGCGCCAGCGTTATTCCATAGAGCAACCGGCGACATGGAACGACGTATTCCGCGGCCGGGTAACAACAGGAGGTGCTCCTCGCGAGATCCCAGCAAGACACGCTCCTGGCCCCGACGCGAACCAACAAAGAGAATTTCGTCTGCACTCACACCGCTACTACGCAGGGCGTCGGCAATCGCCGTCATCGGAAAGATGTGACCACCCGTACCTCCGCCGGTAATCGCAAATTTCATACCCACCCCTACGCCCGCCTGAGTAACGAGATGGTCTCTCGCATGGGCAATTGGGAGAAGCCACGATTCTCGGCAATGTTGATCAAAATACCAACGGCCATCATGTTCACAACGAGGGCGGTACCTCCGTAGGAGACCAGTGGCAGTGGAATACCGGTTACGGCGAACAGGCCAATGCAGGAGGCGATATTGATCGCCGCTTCGATACCGAACCAAGTGGTGATACCAAGAGCTACGTACCTCGCCGCTTCATCACGCGCGTTGAGTGACGCCTGCATGCCGCAATAGAGAAAGGCCAGATAGATCACGATGATTCCCACGGATCCCACGTATCCGAACGCTTCGCCAATCACCGAGAAGATGAAGTCAGTATTGGCGTTAGGGAGAAAACCCCACGCCGAACGGATGTGTCCAGGACCCGGCCCAATAATCCCACCTGAACCCAGTCCAATCTTGGACTGATTTAATTGATAGCAGTTGTTCTGGGGGTCGCACAGTCGAGGGATATAGACGTCGATTAGCCGTTGTAGCTGGTAGGGGAAGATAGCGAATGAGGCGAAGACGCCCGTGAGCCCGAGGGCAGCAAACCACTTCAAGAAATACGGGTTGATGCCCCAGACCCAAACGATTGAGAGCGAGATGAAGACAATCACGGCGCCGGTACCCATGTCAGGTTCGAGCAACACCATTCCGGCCCCGCCCAGCGCAATCATCCAGGCAAGAACTGGATTAATCCGACCGAACAGATAGTGGCGACGCTCAACCAGCACCAGCGGAAGCCCCACGCAGACAATCAGTTTTAAGAGCTCTGAGGGTTGAAATTGAAAGGGACCCACGACGAGCCAGCGTCGCCCTCCGTTAATTTGCGTACCGATTCCTGGCAACAACACCGCCGCGGTCAGAATAAAACTGACCGTCCCGATCCACGGAAGGATGCGCATCAAGAACGTACGTGTGACGCGCCGACCGATGTACATGGCGACCAATGAGAGCACGACGAACGCGAGGTCTTTGGCAATAAAGGCAATTAGGGCGGAACCCTCAAGCTTTTGGACGGGACCCGAGATGATGACTACAAATACAGTGCCGACGATGACCAGAATGAGAGCGAGCCCGCGAATCCAGCGTGGCAATGAACGTTCACCAATGAATGAGTCACCTCGCGCCACTAGACCACCTTGGCAATCTTGACGAAGTCACCGTAGAAAATACCGAGGCCCAATGCGGCGAGTAGTCCCGAAAGAATCCAAAACCGAATGATGACGGTCGTTTCAGGCCAACCCTTCAATTCAAAGTGGTGATGAATCGGCGCCATCTTAAAGATTCGACGACCGAATACCCGAAAGGAGAAGACCTGGAGGATCACCGAGGCTGTCTCCACTACAAAGAGGCCGCCGATGACAACGAGCAAAATGTCGAGATTCATCAGCGCACAAAGAGCGGCAAGGCCCGTGCCAATAGCTAGCGAGCCGGTATCACCCATGATGATTTTGGCAGGAGCGGCATTCCACCACAGAAAGCCAAGGCAGCCACCGACTAGGGCAACGGCAACGAGCGCTAAGTCGAGTGCCGAAGGTAGGTGGTAGAGGTTTTGCGTGAAGCTGTGTCGGAACTGCCAGTAGCCGATGATGGCCAGAACGCCGAAGCAAAAAGTGGATGATCCCGCGGCAAGTCCGTCCAGGCCGTCGGTCAAATTCACCGCGTTAGAGGAGCCAACCAACATCAACACAGCAAGAACTCCCCACCCGATTGCACCCAGCTCCCAGCCCGGGAAATCAAATCGTGTAAAGGAAAGCGTGGTCGAAGTCTTGACCCATACCACTGCCAAAACCGCGAAGGTGATGGCGATAGCTAATTGGGAGACGAACTTAGCCCGTTTGTTTAATCCGAGATTCCGCGCATTTCTGATCGAAATGATGTCATCGGCGAAACCCACCAGACTCGATGCCAATGTGACACTGGCTGCCAAAATGCCGGCTCGACTAAAGGAGACCGAAGTTCCTATGTGTCCCACCAGGTAGCCGAGCATGGCGGCACCCACAATCACAATGCCACCCATGGTGGGTGTACCTTCCTTCACGAGATGCGTCTGGGGGCCATCTTCGCGAATGCGTTGCCCGAACTTATGAGCACGGAGGTAGCGGATCAAAAGTGACGTGGTGAAAAGTGCGAGCAAGAAACTCACTCCACCGGCTTCCATCAAACTCAGCACAATCTCTCCTTCAGTAGGTCTTTCACCACTTGGACGTCATCGAAGTCGAGCACAGTGGTGCCAATTTGCTGCGTCTTTTCGTGACCCTTACCAGCAATGAGCACGAGATCACCCGTGATGGCTAGGACTAGCGCATCGCGAATGGCTTCTCGGCGATCAAGCACTGTGTACGATTCGACTTCTGATTGCACTCCTGCGTGCACCTGGCGCGCGATTTCGATGGGGTCCTCAGTGCGAGGATTATCGCTGGTTATAAAAATCACATCAGACCATTGGGCGGCAATCTCACCCATTAGTGGGCGCTTACCGGAATCACGGTCACCGCCACAGCCAAACACCGTAATAATTCGACCATCATGAATTTCCCTCAGGTTCGCAAGCGTTGTGGCTAGTCCATCGGGCGTGTGGGCGTAGTCGACCACAACCACCGGGCCGTCTTGCGTGCCAGTTGTCTCAATCACTTCACAACGCCCCGGTACCGGTTCAACGTGGCTGGCCGCCTGTGCCACGCGCGCCGGGTCTTCCCCTAACTGCACGCATGCCTCCATGGCTACCACGAGATTGATGGCGTTGTACGACCCAGTCAACGGAGCTACGACGTCGTTGCCCCTCCATCGAAATCGAAGTTGACCCACTCGTGCTTGAAGACCTTCTATGTCGTTCTGGTCCACAATGGTGACGGGACATTCGACTAGTTCAATGAGTTTCGATGCCCACGCCCCGTCATTCCACACAATGGCGTGCCGTGCATGACCATTCTGAAAGAGGCGTGCCTTCGCCTCGAGGTAGTTCTCCATGGTCTCGTGGTAATCGAGGTGATCGCGCGACAGATTCGTGAAAATTCCAACATCAAATCGAAGCGAATCGACTCGATGCTGCACCAGAGCGTGGCTGGACACTTCGAGTGAAACGACTGGTCGCACCGGAACGGGAGCCCACTCCGACAAGTAAGCGCGGAGTGTTCGAGCGAGATCGGGGGCAGACGGTGTAGTCCGCACATTTGTCAATGTGCCGATTGAAGCGGCGTCGCGTTCGAGACGCCGGAGAAGAGAGGTGATAAAGGTCACCACGCTGGTTTTTCCATTCGTACCGGTCACCCCAATCAGTTGGAGTTCACGCTGGGGATCTCCTACCAATCGGTAGCTCGCACCGGCCAAAGCATCCCAAATGAACTCGAGAGGCAGAGCCGTCACACGTTCGTTGACTACCACATGACCTTCGACGCCGACCACGAACTCGGCCCCCCGGGCAAGTGCTTCTTCAACAAATCGTGATCCGTCGTCCCGCGTACCAGGGAGAGCGAAAAAGACGACGCCCGGTGCGCATTGACGTGAATCTATTTCGATTCTCGAAACCAGAGCATCGGAAGCAACTGCTGCCATCGTCCACATCGGAAAGAGGTCCCCCAATCGCATCAGGTCACATCCGAATGGAAAGAGGTTGACCCGGGCGTGATTTTCTGCCCATCCTTAGCAGTCAAGGGAATGTTGTAGTGGTGCAGGGCGTAGGCCATGATCCGCTGAAAGACGGGCGCCGAGATGACCCCACCGAAGATTGAAGTTCGGGGGCGCTGGATAACGACAATGGTAGAAAGAATTGGGTGATCGGCGGGAGCAAAGCCTACGAACGTGGCGTTATAGGCGCCCGAGATGAAACTCGCGGTATTGCGACTCGCGATTTGTGAAGTGCCCGTTTTGCCGGCAACCAAATACCCGGGCACGAAGGCCGCGGTACCAGTTCCCACCGAGACCACTTTCTGCAGCATGGTATTGAGCTGCGCCGCAATCGCCGTTGATAGGACGCGATGCGCTTGAGAGCTCGGAGTTGCGCGAATCGTGCCATCTGGGTTGATTAGCGCTCGCACCAACTTGGGTTGCACGAAGACACCCTTGTTCGCAATGGCGTTGTAGGCGTCGAGCACTTGGAGGGGCGTTACTGCGTTGACCTGTCCAATTGGCAAAGCCACCATGTCCGAAGCAGACCAAGTCTGAGTGGTCTTGAGTAGTCCGCTGGACTCTCCGGGATACTCCAATGCCGTCATGTGACCAAAGCCCATTTGACTGACCTGCGAGAGAAGCCCGTCCCTGCCAACTTGTCGTGCAATGAGGTAGGTCCCGATGTTGGATGACTGACTGAGCACTTCGGTGGTGCTCAGATTCAAGACTCCATGATGTTCCGCATCATGGAAGAGGCGAGTACCTACGCGTGTCGAATATGGCACTTGGAACCGAGTGGTTGGACTAACCACACCCGACTGGAGGGCGGCCGAGAATGGAACAATCTTGAACACTGAACCTGGAAGGTAGACCTGCGTAATCCCCAGGTTCATGATGGTTTGCCGAATGTTGGTCTCACCCATACTCGATCCCCAGTCCGTAACCGGCGTTAAGGGCCCAGCCGGTACCGCATGGTTTACCAACGACGCACTGGCGAGGATTTCACCCGTACGTACGTTCATGACAATGGCAACTGCGGAGTATCCACCAGTGAGACGGAGTTGCTTAGCCAGAGTCTGTTCGGTCACAAATTGTAGAGCAGAGTCAATCGTGAGCTCGAGACTCATTCCGGCCTTAGCCTTTTTGATAACACGGATAGACGATCCTGGTAGCGCCAATCCGGACTGGTTGGTCAAACCTTCGGCTTCTCCAGCTTGGCCCGCCAGAAGCGACCCGTACTGGGTCTCAAGACCGGCCGAACCAGTTCCTGATGCATTGATGTAGCCGAGAAGCGAACGGGCCAACATGCCATTCGGTGAGGAACGATCGGTGGACTGTTCAATGACCAGTCCCGGAAGACTCAGGCGCTGGAGGTCACGTCCGTCGTTGACGCTCATCGAGTTAGTGAGCACTACGTACCCCGACTTACGCTTCAGCATCTCCGTCAAACGAGGAACGGGGATATTCACCCACTTGCTGATTTGTTCGGCCGTGGCGCGGGGGTGAACGATTTGAAAGTTGTTGGCGATAACTCGATAGGTCGGCCGCGACACCGCGAGAACCGCCCCGTAACGGTCGTACATGCCACCTCGTAATGCCGGCACCGTGATCGTGTGGTGCACCTGACCATTGGAGATGCTCTTCCATTTGCCGTGCTCGAGAATTTGGAGGTTCCCGACTGGAGCCAGCATCACTAGGACGAGGAGTGAAACGGTTCCCCAGACCACACCGATTCGACGAGTCGTCCTAGGGCGTACCCGGTTGTGTCTCCAGGGGTTCACCTCGTTCATTCGCCACTACCTGTGCTTTGGTGCAGGTGTTGCAATGGAGATGCGTGATGACGTCACTACGCGAGAAGTCTCCGAGGCTCCCCCCACGAAACGCGGAGGTGCCAAGCGGACATTTAAGGGTGCCTGGTTAATCTGAATCACCGTTTGGGGTACGACGAGGTGCATGTCACCAGCGGCCGTGGCAATGCGCTCAGGCGCAGCCGCACGAGTAAACGCTTCAACAGACGTGGCGTAACTGGACTGAGCATCAAGAAGCTGGCGCTGCATCGCCCCGATCTGCATCTGACGGGCATTGGCAAAAATCAGGGCGCCAATCGTGAGGACGGCCAATCCAAAGAGGAGAACGGGAATCGTGAGAGATGAACGGCGCTTGACGACCCGACGAGCAACGCGGAATGTCGATGCCCGCTTCCCGGGCGCACGCGTGGTGCGCTTCGGTTCAAGCGCAACACGCCGTGGAGTTGAAATTACGCTCACGGCGCAACCTTCGTGCCAATGCGCATCCGTGCTGAACGAGCACGGGGATTACGTGCGAGTTCATCTTCGGTCGCGACGATGGCGCCACCTTTACGTACCGTCATCGTTGCCACGGCACCACAGACACAACCCAAGATCACGGGGCAGGTGCAGCCACCCGTGGCTTGGTGCTTTAAAAATTCTTTTGTCACTCGATCTTCACCAGAGTGATAGGAGATGACCGCAAGGACTCCCCCGACCGCCATCACCTGAACCGCACCATGTAACACTTCGTCAAGCTCGCGAACTTCTTCGTTGATGGCGACACGAAGAGCCTGGAAGGCACGAGTCGCCACGTTGCCACGTCGCCTTGCGGCCATTGGCACGACTGCTTCAACGGCCGTCACCAGCTCACTAGTGGTTTGAGGTTGACGAGCGAGGATTGACTTAGCAATGGCGTGGGCGAATTTGTCTTCTCCGTGCTCACGAAGGAGCGTGCGGAGTTCATCGAGTTCCACCGAAGCGATGTATTCAGCCGCGGTAATACCGCTGGTGCCGTCCATGCGCATATCTAGAGGCGCGTCGGCACGAAACGAGAAACCGCGCTCTACGTCATCAAGCTGCGGCGACGAAACGCCCAGATCAGCAAAGACTCCGACAACTTCTTGACTAGCAATCCACTCACTCTCGTTCTGTACGAATGCGGAG
>Ga0136641_1000296_pt1 | contig 21220 bp, 19 predicted proteins | sample EliLak1302023Y_FD_115312 | JGI IMG/M metagenome (GOLD analysis project Ga0136641, IMG submission 115312) | Freshwater microbial communities from Elizabeth Lake, Yosemite National Park, California, USA - 13020-23Y | ecosystem: Environmental > Aquatic > Freshwater > Lake ...
CGAGCCGTCTGAGTGACCGACTCTTCCGAGATCGTGGGGCCAAGAGCGGCATGGAGCCCCTCGTGCAGTTCGATTTCGAGCCTCTTTCTACCCGTCAATTGAGAATGGATCAACACTTTTCTCTGCTCGAAGTCCGTCCAGCCGTCGGCCTTGCCCTTGAGCGGCGAGTACCGCCAGAGCCATTTCTGGCTGTCTATTTGGAAGTGGTGGTCGCTCAAGTTGTGTCCCTTATGCCGCAGACGTCGTTGAGATTGCCAGACCCGCCGTTGTTTGCAAAAACATCCTTCCACTTAACAATTTCTGAGGACACCTCAATGCTCCGATCGCAGTCCCCTTGAACAGAGACGGACGGCGGGGCTGATCGTGCGAGTGTGCTAAACTGACCGGTCTCGATCCACTTGTTGCTAGTCAGGCTCACGGCCTCGGTGAGGTATCCAAAACTGTCTATGTTTTGCAGCCTCTGGTCTGTCGATGTTTGTGGCCCGCCCCAGTTCGCGGACTTCACGTCGGAGGTGCTGGTGTGAGCGATTGGAAGGCTGTATTCCGTCTGATAGGAATCCCATGCGATTGGGTAGTCGCTCTGGCTCCAATCGGAAAAGCCTCTCGAAAGTGTGTCTCTGAAAGAGACACCAGTTTGCGATTCTGAAAAATACCCAGACGTTTCGTAAACAAGAACGACCGGGGGCCGCGACGAAGAATACTCAGAACCGCTGCTGCTGATAGAAATGCTTTGGATTATTCCGCCGGAAGAGGCGGCAGTCGCTAAAGCTCCCTGTCCGCAACCGTCGTGAATAATGACGGCGGGCGAGATATAGCCGCTCCCTCCGTTGGAAACAGTCACTGAAGAAATTCTTCCGTCTCCGGAAACGGTGCATGACGCAACGCACGGTACATGCCTGAGAATGCCGCCGGATAAGTCAATTCTTGTTCTTCGGACGTTGTACCCGCCCGCTGCGTTGGATATCGAAACTGACTGAACAGCCCCCGATTCGTCAAGGGTGGCAGAAGCCGTCATCCCCACGCCCGACTCGCTGCTGAAAATGACCTCTGGAAACTTGCCCTGCTCAAAATAGAGCCCAGACCAGCCTCGCCTTCTGCCGCCGGAATGGTCAGACCAGTTAAAGATCAGGTTGTTTTTAAGGCGTGGCCCCAGCCCGGAGTAGCCATAATCGCCGAACGTGCCTGCCGCCGGAAGCGTCAGTATCTGCCTAGTTCCGACCGAGGTTTCTATAGCTTGCTTAAAGACCTCAACGTCAACGTCTTGTGAGTTTGAAAATAAGACTTTTGGCTTCTGACAAAACTTCTGCGTCGGCATTGCGAGAGGCTGCGAGATTGGCCCTCCGGGGCGTGTGCTTGGGGCATTGAAGTTGACGTTGATGCGACGGTTTCCGACAACGTGCGAGAAAGAAGGCACGCATGTGATGTCTTCGCTAACGGGGTAGCCGTATCCATTGTCGGCAAATGAGCTTGAGTAGAAGTTGCCGGGATTTATGATGTCGAATCGGGAGATCGGCCCTTCGATTCGTGCCTGAATTTGTCCGGTCGCAGACTCAACGCGAGAGTCTCGTTCTTCTGCCGATATCAGGCCTCCCTGAAACATATCGTTGGCACCCGAGACGTCGAGATTCCCTCCTCCCGAGATGGCGACCTTCGGGGAAAACTGATATCCGCTTCCGGGGCTCTTCACTTTTGCGTACAGGATGGATGCGTTGAGACGACAGGAGGCAGAAGCACCAGAGCCAGACTTCTCAACGCTCGCCGACGCAGAAGCCCCACTGCCGCCTCCGCCGACGAAAACAATAGCCGGTGGGAATTCGACGTCATACCCAGAGCCGACTGCCGTCACGAAGATTTCAGTTACAGAGCCGCTCTTGTTGATCTTGCACGCCGCCGAGCCGCCGTCCCCAAGCCCTCTAGTGTCGACAACGACAACTCTAGGAGGCGTCTTGTATCCGCTTCCTGCAGACGCCAGCGAAATCGACTGAAATGTACCTGACGGGTCGAAAGAGATCGAAGGTGCTGACCTGTACTGACCAGCCGAGCTAAGGCTCAGCCCAGAAACGCTCATGGACAACAACGCAAAAACTTTTGCCTGAGTGTTGCTCTGTCCGAAAAGCATGATTCCGGGTGGCGAAGAGTATCCACCCCCGCCGCTCGTGAGTGTCACTGAAGAGACATACTGATCCATCGTTGCAGAAGCATTGACAGATGACACGCTGCCGTCTTGATCAACCTCCTGAGAAACCGTCACTTCAGGGGCACCAGTGTATCCCTGCCCTTTGCTGGTCACTCGTATTGAGGACACGTAGTAGCGATCGATCGACTCGATGTATTGGCAAACTGCCTCAGCCTCCGCAGTCTCTGTTGCACCACCTCCGACAAACGATACGGTAGGAGGCATTTTGAAAAGCCCAGACCGGCTTTCAATTCTTATGAAAGCAACTCGCTTGAGCATTACGGCCTCGGCTGTTGCCCCAGTTCCTCCGCCACCCGTAATCACGGCGGACGGCTTATCTCTGTATCCATCTCCACCGTCAGCAATCACAAGGGACGAAACAAAACCCGAAACTGATGACGCCGCCGACGCTCGCGATCCGGCGTTTGAAAACACAACCTTGGGAGGAGCCTTGTATCCAGAGCCTCCGCCAAGTAACGAAAAGTCTCTGATAGGGCCAGAGATGACTGCCTCGGCCTCCGCTCCGCCGCCGCCTCCGCCCGACAGTGTGAGGGTAGGCGTGGACGTGTAGCCGTGACCAGTCTCGTCTACTCCGAGGGACACAAGCTTTCCGTCTAGAACGGCATCAACTACGGCGACGTCTGGAGAAGACTGCTGAACCTTTATTAAAGGCCAGAGCGTGTAGTTGCTTCCGGGGTCTTCGACGCTGTATTCGACGTTCTGAACTGCAATTGGTTTTTGCAGTGGAGAGCCTACGCCGATGTGATCGAGGAAATAAGCATCACCCGACGACGTGAGCCCCATATTGCACTCGGCCTTGTCGAAGCCGCTTGCATACGAGTCTGGCGGTGGTGCTAATGGGTTGTCAAAGCTCCGGAGAGAGCCATCCGTAGTGATCCCATATTTCACAGAGCAATCCCTCAACGCAACGTCAAGATTTCTTAGACCTTCAGTGAGGCGATAAGGGCGAAAATTGTACGATGAGTTGTAATACGTGTTTTGAAATGCAGGCCGCGACGATGGGAGCAAAACAGCCCTCGCGCCGGTTCCTGATCCTCCCGAGATCACAACGTCAGGGATTCGAGTGTAGAACGGAATAACGAAGTCGTAGCCGCTTGCTGACGGAGAGTAACTTAATTGGTTGACTTCGTTGCTTGCGTTCCGGTCGTCCATGTAGACACCGCCGCCGCGAATGCAGTAGGAATTCAAAATAGGCCAAGTACCAAGAACAAAATCTGGTGCGGTGACTTCTTTGCACTCGAACTGATGAGATAAGCGTGCCGACAAAGACTTTAGGTATGTTGCTGATGCGTTTGCTGTCTTGAAAACTGGATTGCCCTGCGTCCACTGCCCAACATATGGCCTTGGGTACGGCAAACCGCCTAGGGCTGTTGTCCGCATGCTGCCAGTGTATGAAATGCCGCCAGTGTATGAAGAGCCGTTCCCTAACAAGTAGGAAGTCATTCTCGTTCCTGCAGAACCGCCGTTTTGGTTTAATACGTCAACCTCCACGGCAGGAACCTTAACACTAATCGTTTCAGATTTACTTGATGTGTAAGAAAAAGACGGAGCCGCGTTGCTAATAGTGGCAAAGCGTGCATTAGAGAGGGTAAAAGTTATCGTATCGTCCGGCTTGTATCCATGACCGTGATCTGTAATTACAACTTTGTATGAAGCAGAAGGATATACAGAGGCAACAGTCCTATACCCTTGGTCTATCTTAACCTTCTTCTCTGGAGGCAACAGGTACGTATGCGAGTAAGTTCCAAACGTGTATAGCGACCCTGTGGGCAGTCCGTATAAATTGCTATCGCCAGTCAATACGGTAACGTCAGTGGTATCCTTCTTCCAACTCCACTCAACTTCGCACTCGGCTCCCCACGCCTTGATCGGAACCTTGTCTTGCTCATCAAGAGCCTGAGTGGCTGGATGAATTAATGGATTACGTAAATTGTCGGAAAGCATCCACAGGTCGTTCTCGCCGGATACTGCATAAAGTTGTTTGTCGTGATAAAACAACTTCCTGAACGAAGAAGGAGCGTCTAGTAATGCAACTCGTCCTCCGCCGAGATCGCCCGGAGAACGCGTGTAGCAGTTACCCGGAGCAGTTTCGTAGTAGTCTTGCTGCCCGACAGACCTCATGCGGATCGGAAGCAAAAGATCTCGACTGTAGGAAAAAGGCACGAATTGCTGATACCCGGTCTCGCCCCCCGGAAGCAATCTCCTTACCTCCGAAGGTACGCTGTTCATGTCAAGGCTGTACATGCCTTTCGTCATTCCAAAAGAGGACGACATGCAGACTCGTGAAAATGAGTTAAAGCCAACAACGCCGCCCCCAACCCCAAGTGATGATGACAACGGTGCTAAGAACCGTGCAGCGTAATCGTAGTTGTAATGGAAGCCATACTCGGACTGGTATTGATAGGTGTCGGTTTTCTCCCTGAAAAAGACCGTGCTGTTAAAAAGCCCTTTGGTGTGCGGCCTGAGCAGTGAACTGCTGCACGCATTCTGTCCATACATCCTTTGCGAGTCGTCAAAAACCGCATCGTCTGAGGAGTGCTGTATGTCGACTCCAAAGCCGACGGGGGTTGGCGTTGGAGCTTGACCACCTGTCTCACCCCAAGAGTAAGGAAAGCCGCTCAATAGCCCACTGGACAGATAGTCGGCGCAGCAAACATCGCTCCATTCGCTACTCGTCCCCACTTGCCGAGGGCTAAGGGCTTCGGTGGTTATAAGAATATACGGCTCATACGTGTAGCCACTTCCTCCATTTGTGATTTGGTAGGTGAGCTTGTATGTGTCAAGTGACTTGTCTGTGCCAGTGAGCGTCCAAACCCCCGCCGCCGCCAAGCCGCCTCCCCCGACGTTGTTGCTATACACAAGCGTATTCATTGCAGCGGGGGACTGCGGCCTATAATGAGTGTATGTAACGAACGGAGTTATCCATTGCGTAAGTTCAGGAATGGTTCTTGTGTATGTGTACTCGGGAGAGTAAATCTTGTTGTAGTAAAGTGGGTCGGTCCATAGCTTTCCAAATGCAATGCCTTCCCGAAGCGGATGAAGAGGCTTTCCCGAATGGTATGCACCCCACGGCGTGTAGTTTTTCTCTTTGTAGGAGGGGTTTTTAAGGGAGGGGTCGTCCGCGTAGTCGAGATATGTCTCTGTTGTCGCCTGATTGCAAACAAGAGCCGCACCTCCTGCAAATCGATCTGCAATGCTCCATTTTCCGGAGTCGCAATAAGGGCTAGGTTGTCCATCGAGAAAGATGTAAGGAGAGGCGAAGCCTGCGGGTGTTGAGCCTGCCAGCGGTTGCCCGACAGTTGTTCCGTAGGTCGCCCACGGCGCACAAGGCGGGTATGTAAAGGTCGGCCAAGTAACCTGAATGATACCCGGAGACTTTCTCACTGGTGGATTATTTGGAAACTGTATTACCCAAGAGCCTTGGTCATCCTTCGCTACCGCAAGTTCAAGGTCTTCGTCCTCGTAGCTGACAAGCTTTGCCGAAGGCGTTACGGAGCCGACAGTGCCGAGAATTTTTTCGAGTCCGTATTCTGTGTAGGAATACGGATATCCGCACTTAGATGTTCCACAGTAAAGCTTTCCGTTACCGACCTGTTGCGGCGATCTAAATCCGTTGTCATCGATCTTTACGACAGAGGACGGTGATAAATTCACATTGGCAACGGTTACATCCTCTCTGAACGGCAGTGAGATTACAACTCTCGCTGGTGAGTCAATTCGATGACTGTACCCCGAACCGCCGTTCAGAACTGCCATGTCCATTCGTATCGACTGCACACCAAAAATGAGTCTCTGCGAAAACTGCGTCCCATCCTTTTGAACACCACTGAGATATGCAGACGGTATGTGCATATACTCGCCCGAAGACGTGCATTGGATCGACGCGATCGATCCATCATCTGTGAGGTTAACCGTAAAGGATGCTGCCTTAGCGTCAACGTCCCGTGCGTCCGGAGTAATAACGACAGAGGGTGAAGAGGAGAATGTAGGCAAAGGACTCGTGCGGCGATAGCTCTGTAGTGAATCGTCAAAGACAAGGCTATACCACACAGAGCATGAGACAGATGCGCCTGTGCCGTAATAGTCCGGTGCAACCCTTACCGATGAAGGCTGCAATGACGTTATTGTCCCGTAGAAAATGTCATACCAAGAATTAGATAGCGAGACGTCGAACTGCGTCAGTGACTCTACACGTGAGTTTAAGACGGCGCGTGGAGTGGTGGCGGTGTTGCCTGACGTGTCTCTGCCCAAGCAGGAACCTCTGCCCCATGTCCAGACCGTACCGTCTTGCTTGAGAGCCACCGTGTGCGTTCCGCACGTTGAAACCTTTTTCCACGGACCGGCAGAAAGTTTCTTTGCAAAAATGCTTGCGTTGTATGTGCCGTCACCAAGCGGCGGATTGCCCCACCCCCATAAGCTTCCGTCGGCGAGTATTCCGTAGCCGTTTCGCGATCCTTGGCACAAGTACACCCAATCACCCTGCCTTGGAATCGTCGTCCCGCCGGTCCCAAGCAGCGGCGGGTTTATCGGGTATTGCGCTGCGTAACGGCCTCTGCCAATGGTTTGTAGCGGTGCGTCCCAATTGTCGCTGATTCCACCCTGATAGTACCCACCGCTGTTAGTTTGCTCAGTTGATAAAGACAGAGCCCAGCTTGACCAAGAATACACCAGATTATTCGGGCAACAGCATCCCATACTCACTCACATGCCGACGTTAAGAGTACGTAGTTCCCATCCAGCATTGTCACGAAGCACAGGCGAGTGTTGGCAGAATACAGAATATCGGAGCTACTGTTTTTCACATCAGCCGTGCTGCCCGACACGGTCAGAATCTTGTAAGAGCCCTTCAGCCAGCTTCCCGCAAACGTCGCCGTAGCAATCGCACCACCACCACCTCCAGCCGCCCTAGGCAGCGTGCTGCCCTTCCGCCCTCTCCGTGCCCCCTCAACCGCGCCGACGACGTTCGCAATCCTCTGAGCGTCAGCCAGCTTGAACTGAACAGGCTGCTCACCAGAGTTGCCAGCACCACGGCTTTGTTTCGATGGACCGTAGCCCATGAGTCACCTCACGAAGGCAGGGACGGGAACGTCCCGGTGAACGCCAGCATCGGGTAGATGCGGAACGAGAGAAGGTCTGGAGGCTGGCCGGGAGTCTTGGCTCGACCGCTGCTCAACGCGGCTGGCTCGCTGACAGGCTCAGACCCTGCCATGATCTTTTTCCTCGCCCCTCCGACGATCTCATTGAAGCCGACGTCCCACGTCTGCAAGTCCCAGCCTGTATTGCGATACGCGAGAGTCGCGTTCGTCTCCCAGTACAGATACTTAGTGTTGTTGACGTCCTCGATCTTCCGGTTTCCCGTGATCGACATGCACTTCCAAGTCTTCGCGGCTCCGCCGCTCCACGAGTCTGAGTTGATCGCGCCAACGTAGGACTGGGCTTTCGCGTAGTCGAACGGGGGAGCCTTGTTGATCGTGATAGAGACCGTGAACTCGCCTTCGTCGCGGTCGAGTCCACCTATCGGGTCTCCAGCCGTGTTGATGATGACCTTCTTCGTGCTGTTGTCGCCAGAGTTGGGGAAGTACCAGAAAGCCGGGGCCGAGGCGAGGCTCCCGCTGAACGAGAACTGAGCAGGCCTGTTGAGAGGGTCTTTGTCGAGGTCAGTCGCAGACTTGTATGTGAACGTCAGCTTGTAATGAAACGGCGAGTCGCCGTCTTGCTGGATGTTCGAGTCGACGAGGAGAGCGTTTGAGTCCTCCGGGTGAGCGTCGAGCCAGTTGATGCCCGGCTTTGCGGAGATGTCCTGAAGGTCCGTATTCCCGTCATCGACACGCACGAGAAAGATGCGAGTGTACGTAGGCACGTCGCCGTAGGTCGTCTGACGACCGCGTCCGCGATACATCTCTCTGGAATCGACGACTGCCATGACTTATCTTCCCGGTGCGAGTTGTATGAGGGCGGGTGCTGCGTCTGGGTTGTTCGCGGCGTCAGCGAGAATCCGAGTGTTTCGTGCGATATCAAGCTGAGCCTTGAGCGAAGGGTTGTCGTTGCCGCGAAGGATGCGGAAGAACGTATCGACGCCGCCCTTGCTTCGAGAGTCCGAGGCCTCGACCCCCCTGCGGTCGGCCTTCGTGGCGTCGAGAGCGGGGGCCAAGTCTTGCTGGAGTTGGGCTTGGAGGTTTTTCTTGTTCTGCTCGAACTCTGGCGTCCCCTCTCCGAACGTCGCCTTCAGCTTCTCTAGGTCTTCTTGGAACTTCTGGACAGGGCTTTGCTGCTCAGCACCGGGGATCGACTCGTTCAACTTTTTCATGGCCGACTTGAACTTCTCAGGGTCGTCCTTGCCGTCCTTGCCGTAAGCTTCCTCGATCTTTGCTCGCTGCTCCTTGATCCTGCCGCCGAAGTCGGCTGCACTCTCGCCCCCCAGAGACTCGTCTCGCTTGCGGGCGGCGTTTGTCCTCGCTTGCTCGGCTTGCTCTCTTGTGAGTTTCTTCTCTGGGTCAGTCGAGGCGACTGCCTCGTCGATCTTTTTCATCTGCTCTTCAAAGACTTTCTGCGGGCTCTTCTCGATGCCGAGGTCGGCAAGGAACGCGTCCCTCGCCTGCTTGACCGCACGATTGAGAAGCTCCAAGTCTTTCGCGTTGCCCTTCAGCTTCTCGCGAACCTCGCTGATGGGCCTGCCAGCCATGTCGAACTGGGCAGCGATATTGTCGAGAGCCCCCGACAACTGCTCGAACGGAGTCTTGGTCACCCCCAGAGCGGCCATGAAAGAGTCGTTAATCTTTTGGTTCGCCTCGAACTTTTCCCCGTCAGACATCTTTTTAGAAAGCGACGCAAGACTCTTTTCTGCCTCCGCGCGGACGGCGATCGCGCTCTTCTCCACGCCGATCGACTGAAGAACCGTGTCCCTGTCCTTCTTGATCGCCTCGTTGTATTCCTCAGTTCCCTTACCAGCCTCGCCGAATGCGTCGTTGATCTTGTCGACGCCAGCCTGAAGAGCCTGTGCAGGCGTGGCATCGAGCCCGGCAGCGGACCTCTTATCGATGTCGAGCTTGTTCTGGGCAACGGCAAACTTGTCAGGGTCTTTGCCCATGCCGTATGACTCGTTGATCTTCGCCTGACGCTCGCGTAGCTGACCAGCAACGTCGGCACCGGCACCGAGAGATTCGTCTCGCTTGCGAGTGGCGGTGGCCTTTGCCTGAGCGGCCTCCGTCGACGTGATCTTCTTGTTGCGGTCTTTGGAGTTCAAAGCCTCGTTGATCTTCTTCAACTGCTCGTCGAGGACTTGCTGCGGACTCTTCTCGATGCCGAGAGAGGCGAGGAGGTTGTCGCGAGACTCCTTCAACGCCCGGTCGAACATCGCGAGTTGCTCAGCGTTGCCCTTGAGCTTCTCCCGAACGACGTCGAGCGGCTGGCCCGCGAAGCCGAACTGCTTGGCGATGTTGTCGAGCGAAGAGGAGAAAGTCTCGAACGGAGTCTTCGTGACGCCGACGGCAGACGCGAAGTCTTCTGCGGCTTTCTGGAGTTCAGCCTTGAGCTTGTCCTCTCCGATGAGCCCGGCCTCGGCGGCTTGCTTCACGTCACGAGTACGCTCTTGGAACGTGGTTTGACCGTCCTTGCCGACGAGGCTCTCGGTCGCCTTCTTGCGAAGATCAGCCGAAGCCATCGTCTTCTCCATCGCGGTCAGAGACTTATTGTCCTTGATCTTCTTCAGTTCCTTCTCGAACTTCTGGACAGGCGAGAGGAAGGCGTCGTCGAGTGACTTGCGGATGTTCTCCGCGAATGAAGTATCAAGCTCGATTTCGATCTTGTTCTTGCGATCAAACTCCCGTTTGACCTCCTCGGCTGCAACGGACGCCTGCTCTTGAGCATTGGTTGAGTCGAGTTCCAGCTTGACTGTCTCGAACTGATCTTTCGAGATTCGACCGGAGTCGAAGTCCGACTGGTTCTTATCCTTCTTCTGCTTGATCTCCGCAGAGAAAAAGCCTTCCTGCTGCTTCTTCTTAATCTCTTCGAGAGCCTTTATGTACTCAGACTTATACTGAGCAGCCTTGGCCTTGATTGCATCAGAGGTGGGAAAGAACTTGTCGTCGATGACAGTTCCGGCACCGATGTCTCTGGTTGACTTCGTTGCAGCTTTCGCCGCGTCGTCGAGTTGCTTGTAGAGTTCGAGATTCTTCTTGAGAGCGATGGCTGGACTATCGTCCTTGTATGACTTGAGGTTGTCCTCAAGGTTTTTAGTGTTCTTTTTTGTCTGTTCGTCAAACTCTTCGAGCGTGATCCTTCCCTCGGACAGTTTCTGCTGGAGTTCACCGAACCCCTCCTGAGCAGCCTTCGCCGCAGCAGCCCCCTCTGAGCCGTACCTCGCAGACTCGATAATCAGTCCGTTGATCTCTCCCCGTGCTTCCGTGACCGACTTCTTCACTTCATCAAAAGCCGGGGCTTTTACACCTTTAAACTCGGCAGCAAGCCGCGAAGCCTCTGCAAGCTCCTCGACGGAGGCACGGGCAGCGTCAATCTTCTCAGGCGCGTCTTTGAAGCCAAGAAAAGACTTTGCGAGTCCGTAGACCCACTGGCCTGCCGCAATGAGCGCGATCGCGAGGTACGTGACCGCAGCACCGATTGCCGCGAGAGCCACGACTGCGATGGTAATTGGCCCTAACGCAGCAGCCCACGCGATGGCAAAGTTAACGGCGGCAATCAGAGACGTTGCGCTGGCTAATCCAATCGCAACCGTATATATGCCCCACGCAGCGGCTCCGACCGCTATATAAATGGCAAGCTGTGCCAGCGAGGCTAAGACAACGCCCACGGCGGCTCCAAACCCTCGGATGGCGACTCCAAATAGGCTAAATACTCCAGTAAACTCTGCGGCTGGCCTCATGAACGCCGCGAAGCCGGAGGCAAGATCGGCAGCACCAGCGATGAAGTCCTCAAGAGGCTTCATGGCCGCGTCAAAGCCAGACTTGATTCCCTCGAAGATGGCAGCAAAAGCAGCAAAGGCCTGCGTGGCTGCGGCAACCTGAATAATTACAGCTACCATTCGCAGGAAGATATTAATCACCCTGCCAACCATCTCAATGATAATCGCGAGCGGCTTGCTGACGTCGGCGAGCATGCTTGTAAGCGGTGTTAGGGCAGTAGACACGCCTCCCTTTACGTCTGCGGCGAAGTTGTTGAATGCTTTCTGAAGCTCGACGAACGTGATGAGGAGAGTCCCGCTAAGAATTTTTCCAGCCGCGTTGATCCTGTCAAATGAGTTTTCAACGTCGAGCAGCCTCTTCGTATCAAGACTGCTCACGGCTCCGCCAAGTCTCTTGAAGTCCTCCTCGACCTCACCAAGTTCCTTCAGGGCGGGCAGGATCAATGCGCCTGTTCTTCCGAACAAGTCCATTGCGATAGATGTTCGCTTCGCCGCGTCGTCAACCTTGGAAAGCTCTTTCGCGACAAGTCGGAAGGCTTCGTCGGGCTTTTTGTTCTTGATCTCATCCGCCGAGATGCCAAGCTTGTCAAAGGCAATCTTGGCCTCGCGGACGCTCTCCGTGTTGAACTGACCAGACTTGATCTTGCTCAGGTTCTGGTAGAACGACTGCTGCCCCTTGGCGAGCATCCTCATGCTCACCTGAGTGTTGTCGGCGGCAAGCTGGAGCTTCTCCATCTCTTGAGTCGTCGTACCAAACCGCTCCGCCATCTGATCGAGCGACTGAGTGGCAACGCTGAGATGCTCAAGCGAGTGAAAGAACTTCCCGGTCGCGACGGCTGCGGCCATAGCACCGACGGCTGCGAGCGGGAACGTGGCTGCGAGACCGGCGATCGCCGTTGACGCTCCGCCTGTCACTCCTGCCGCAATAGCAGTCCCGGCGGCGTAGGCACGCACGCCTCCTGCGAGCGCGCCGAACATCACGGAGGTTACTGCAACACGAGCCGCGAGTGCTGCAAAACCGACAGCAGTCGTTGCCTTGTCTGAGGCTGCGGAAACAAGACTGAGAACAGACTGAATTTGCGTGAGCCTGTTGACGAAGCTGGCCGACGTCGCAACTGCGGACGCGATTCCTTGTCCGAGTCCCTGAATCACTCTCTGGAAGAATTGCGTCGCAGTCGACGAGCCGTACAACGCTGTTGCGACGAGCCTGTAGGCTGACGTTGCCGTCATCGCTCCGGCAGTTGCCCCGGCAAACGCTCCTGCTACCTGAGCCCCTCTATCGACATACCCCTGAGCCTCTTCGCTCATTCCAGAAGAGGCCACCTTTGCTGCCGTCACCACGGCAGCGTACACGCCAATCGACGTTATGGCCGACGAGAACGCTCCTGCGAGACTCCCTACCGTTACGGCAGTCGCTGCCGCGCTGCCGCCTGCGGCTCGCGTGAGAGTGCTGACTCCGCCAAGCTGCGTGACCAACGCCCGGAAGCCAGCAACCGAAGCCGTGGCTGCGGCAGGAATAGTCTCCTTGTATGCAGTGGCGAGGCTGACGGCAGCGTCATACGACCTTCCGGCGGCAACAACTGTCGCCTCTGTCGCCTTGCTAAAGCTATCAAACCCAGACTTCCCAGCCTCTGATATCGCGGTCGCGGCAGCACCGACCGCATTTACAGCGTTAGCAGTCTGGTTAGACGCGTTCTTGATTTCGGAGTAGGCCTTCGTCACGCCTCCTGCCATTGCCGTGGCAGAGGATCGAAACTGATCGAACCGCTCGGCACCCTGAACGACCTCGTCGCCGGATCGCGAGAACAGTTTCCCGGCAGTGCTTGCGAACTGCTGCACTACGCCGGTTGCCGTAGAGAGGCTCTTGGTGTCGGCCCTTACCTCAACCTCGACCGGCTTGTCTTTGGACAGTCCTTCGATGGCTGACGAAACGGCTGACGTGTCTGCGGTGAGCGACACGGCCGCAGTGAGCTTGTCCGCTTCATCAATCGCCGTCTTCAAGTCGCTCACGTCTGCGTCGATTCGTATCGACTTCTCGACGTCTAGCTTATTGAGGGCGGCATTCGCGACCGCCACCTGCGCGGCCAGAACGGAGTTGAATTGCCTGATGTCTTCAGTCGCGCCGGTAATCTGATCGCGAAGATTCTGGAAGTAGCCGATGGCATCGTTAATGCCATCCCTTAGACCGCCAGTGTCGGCGGAGAACTGGGCGACAATGTTTCCAACAGTTGCCATCGCTTAGCCCCCGAATGCCTTTCGGAGTTCCGCGAGCATCTGCTCTTTCGACTGCGGCGGCTTGCGGTGAGACGGCATGAGCATTTCCTCTTCGAGGTTCTTCGAGCCCCATGCCGTGCATAGAGCCGTGGCGAGACGGGCGACCTGACGCCACTCGTCTCCCCACGGTTCTATTTTCCAATAAGATTCCCACTCTGCGAGTTCAGCCGCATCGACTGACTCAAGAAGCTCTTGGTGAGACCGCCCCAAGGCTAATGCGAGTCGAAACTCGAATAGCCTCCGGGGTCTCGTCAGGAGTTTCCCGCCAGTTCCTCGACGTCGTCCTTGGTGAAGCGATTGAGCTTCATGCAGGCCGTGAAAAGCTTGTCGAGGACCGCCGCCGACTTCTCGCCAAGCTGAGGAATCTCAGCCTCGGTGAACAAGCGGTTGCCTTCCTCGTCGCACAGGCACTTCGCCACCAGCTTCGCACGGACCATGTCGACGCCTTTGTTGCCGCCGACAAACTCCGACTCGAAACGGTCACGCTCGGTGCCCGTCATCACGCGAATCTTCACGGAGCCGTTCCACTCAGGAACTTCCATGTCGATCATCTTCTTGTCGTTCGCCGCCAAAATCGCTGCCTTATTGAGAACCGACATTGCCTACTCCCTTAAGGAAAAACACTTCCGTACTATTGGTTGGACAACTTGAACGTACAAGAGCCTCGAACCAACTCGCCTACTACAACTTCGTGAGAGATCGCCGTCAGGAACGCAGGAGAACCTAGGTTTAGCCGAGAAACACTCAGCAATCTCTGCGTACCAAGAAGGTTTATGCCGAAACCACACGGTCCGAAAAAGTCACAACTCAACTCACCGAGGTCGATCACGCTGTAATCGACGTCCTTCTTTACCAACTTGTGATTCGAGAAATTCGGGTCTGTAACGGAAATCGAACTGAGCGACGTGATGTCAATCTCACCAGCGGCTGAACCGCTGTATGACATTCTGGTGACGCCGATCACCGTCGTCCCCCAACTGATCGTAATGCCCTGACTTGATAACTCAGTCGTGAAAGGCATCTCAGTCCACCGAAATCTTAAACGTGCAGGAGCCTTTTATTAGCTCGCCTGCTTGTGCGGTGATGGACAGTCCAGTGCAGAGAGCCTTCTTGCCAGTAAGCGACTCTCCAGTCAGCCCAGAGCCAGAGCCAGCACCGGAGCCAGCAAGCTCGATGTCGTACACGTTGTCTGTCAGTGGGAGCGTGTTGCCGACCCAGTCGACCTTCAGTTCGAGAGACTTGAGCCCACCAGCGCGGTATCGACTCATGCAGCCAGCACCAGACGGAATGTCCGTGCTGGTCAGGTTAAACTCGCCCTGATTCTTCGACATGGAGATAGCAGTCGCCGTATACACGACGTTGTTAAACTTGAACGTAATTCCCTGAGAATTATCAAATGCCATCAGTCGTAGCTCACCTTAAAGGTCGCACTCCCCTTGATCAAATCTCCTGCGGTCGCAGTGAGTGACAAGCCCGTGCAGAGAGCAATCGTTCCGGTGTGACCAAGGCCAGAACTGAGAGTGAATGCGGCAGTGGCTTCGACGGGCGGGACTGTCAGTCCAATCCAGTCAACCTTTATCTCGCAGTTTTCAACCTCACCACCCCGAAATCGACGAAAGCCGTCGTCCGAGACGTCCGTACTCGTGCAATCGATCTCGCTCACACTACGGCTAACGCTGATCTGCGTGGCCGTATACGCTGAGCCAGCGAAAGTGAACGTGATTCCAGTTGCGTATGTTGCGTCGAACGGCACGTTTCACCTCAGTCTTGCGAGACCTTAAATGTCGCGCTTCCTTTGATCATGTCGCCTGCTGCACCAGTGACGCTGAGCCCAGTGCAGAGGGCTTTTCTTCCAGTGAAGTCGCTGGCACCAATATTCGGACCCTCAATGGCGAAAGTCTGCACAGTCTTAATTGGAGGTATGGTCCCGCCAATCCAGTCAACTTTGATCTCAACGCTATTCAGCTTCCCGGCACGAAGCCTGCGAAAGCTCCCGACTGCGAGGTCTGTCGTCGAGATGTCGTTCTCTCCACGACTTCGAGACACAGCGATCGACGTCGCCGTGTACACGACGCTGGCGAACGTGAACTTTATTCCTTGAGATACCTCGAACGCCACTCGTGGCCTCGCTTAGTTCAGGGTCAACCGGAACGACGCGGAGCCTTTGATGAGTTCGCCTACTTGAGCCGTGATGTCCGCCGACGTGCAGAGAGCCGCCGTTGGGATGCCGGTCGTGAACGCGGCATTCGAGCCAGTGCCGTCGACGGCCCACGTGATCTGACCGGTGGCGGTCATCTGTGGCAGCGTGAGGCCGACGAATTCAACCTTCAACTCGTCTCCATCGCGAATCGGAGAGATGCGGTATGAACGATACGAGCCGGTCGGGCTTTCCAGCGAAGTGACGTCGAGTTCGCTGGCCTTCTTCGACACGGCAATCTGGTTCGCGGTGAACTTCGTGCCAGAAAACGTGAAGGAAATGCCCTGAGATGATTCGTATGCCATTATTGTCGTCCCTCCTCGGACGCTAAGTAGATTCTGTGAAACGGACTTCGTAGACCTGATCAACCCTGTACAGAGGTTTGGCCTGTCCCTCGAACGGACGTTCCATGTTGTCCTGCTCCGAGACGAGTGCCGTCGTTACTATTTTCACGCCCTGAGAGTCACCCGTAAAGTTGTCGCAGGTGATTCTGACCGAGTCGGCGATGTCCTTGGCTTGGCTGTAGGTCTCCGAGACGATCGCGACCGAGAAGGTCGCCACAGGGACGCCGTAGCTGCCAGTCAGGCCACGCTCGCGGCGAGTGCCCGTCCGCCTGTAGACGACAAGAGGGAAAGGAGCATTCTGCACGGCAAGCACCGGGTAGATGCCCGCCGTCGTCGCCGAGTCGAGACGCTCTCGAAGCCACTTCTCAGGTGCCGCCATTGATTTGCTCCACGAGTCTGTCTTGCATGAACAGAACACCCTCCGCCGCGTAGGCGTCGAAAGTCTCCTCCAGAACCGTGCCTAGCTCGTCCGAAGAGACCCACTTCAGCACGCTGCGGCCATTTGTTTTCGGACGGATCACGCTGTCGAGGGCTGAGTTACCGGCAGTCTCGACCTCTTTTTCGTATCCGACAAACGCTTCCTCGTCCGAGGCCTCGTAGATCACAGAGTCTCTCAGCTTGCCGCTGTACCCCGCTGGCGTCGCTGCCCGGAGTCTGGCGGCGAAGATTTCGGCGACCTCTTTGAGGACGCCAGCACGGTCGGTCGACGCAGGGAGCTTCTTTAGCTCCCTCTCTAGCTCTGGGAGTCCTACCAGCTTCACGCGGATCATTCGGCGTTGTTTTCCTTGCAGACAACCGAATGCTCTTCTCGGTTGTTTTTCTCTGTGATCGAGTAGATGTCGAGAGTCCGGACTGGAGTGCGGCTCGTCCAAATGATCCGCATACCAGTGACGAGCCCAGTCACGTACCGGAATCGAACAGTGTGCGTGGCCTGAGTGGCAAGCTCCTCCGGCAGCATGGACTCAGTCACCGTCAGCCCCTCGACCGCAGCACGGCGAGTGGCAAACGGAGCCCACGTGGCAGTCGACTCGCCGTAGGCGTTTGTCGCCTGAGTTGCGACCTGAATGGTCACAGCCTCTCGCAAGTCTCCTGCACGGAGGGTCATCGGTACTGCCCCCAGTTGATCGAGCCGAGGAGCATATCCACCGCCATCGGGACCGGATTGAGCGAGCCCTGAACGATCGACTCGCGGTTCGCGTACCACCCGCCGACGAGCATCAGCATCGCGTGGCGGGCCGGGGCTGGCACTGAGCGGCCACTGTCGCCGTAGCCTGCCCAGTACGTGATCGTGACGTCGTTCTCCGCGCCACGGCACGGAGGCCACGTCCTGTTCCACTGGGGGCGAATCACGGCCGGAGTCGCGTCCCTGTCCTGACGGAAGTCCGTGAACGGCACCGGATAGTAGACGCCGTCGCTGGGCACGTAGGTGACGACGATGTCGCCGGTCGTGATCGGTGGACGGGGAAGCTCGATGTCCCAAGACGGAAACGCGTCCAGCTTGATCTGCCACTGGGATCGAATGAGAGTCCTGTCGCTCACTGTCTCGACGTGGTGCCTCGCCGCCGACACGAGACCCATCACGTACAGATCGTCAGCGTCAAAGTCGGCGTCGATCCGCAGGTGAGACTTGGCCTCGGCCAACGAGATCGGCTCGACTACCGGCTCCGTGATTCTTCGGATCGACCGGTATCGGAGATTGTTTCGTTGGACGATCTCGTAGTATTTCACGGCTTGACTTTCCGCCTTTCGACAGTCATCGTCGCCTGCTCGACCTTGATCGCCCTCGACTCTTCAGTGACAGGCTTGGCGATGCCTTCGTGAATCCAGTTCTTGGCCGTGACGTCGAAGATTTCGACGACGTCGCCTTCCTTGTGCCAGCCCCAGTCCATCAACATCTTGATGATCATTTCGACTTCTCTCCGTGTTCCTGCGATCCCCATGCCTCCGGTGGTCGCCGTCCGCCTTTATTCCAAAAGTGTGTCGGGTACTGATGGATTGCCTTGAGCCGCTGGTCAGGCCACGTGATGACGAGTTCCGCGTGACCAATCGCGACTTGAGGACAGACCGCCAGCTTGTTGCCGCACTCGCGGAACTTGTTCCAGAAAAATATGTCAGGGTCTTGGCGGTCCGGTCCCCAGTCTCCGTCCTCGCTTGGGACGCCAAGAAACCAAGGCTTCTTCATCCGACGAAGAGCCGACGTGCGAATGAGAGTCAGGCCGAAGTGCGCCGTGTCGACGATCTGGGCGGGCTTCTCCCACCAGTCGGCTGGCATCGTGACTTGCTGCTCACCCTTGCCGCCGAGGCCTTCGGGGGTGAACATCAGTTGCTTGTCGTCTCTCTTCATCTGGAGAGGAGCGATCGCGTCGACGCCTGAGATCAGGATTGCAGACAAGAGACGAGGCAGGCACTCAGGTTCAAAGACACTGTCGTAATCCAAAGTGCATATAAAATCGTTACCAGCCTCTTCGGACGAGAGGTCCGTGAGAATGCGATTCATCGTCTGGTCCCAGAAAGCACCAGTTCCCTTTACGACTTGGATGCCGTGCGGGGCGAATGTGCTGGTGACCGTGAAGAAGTTGTCTGTAAAAGCAAGTCGCGGCATGCTTAGGCACGCCGCGACTTTTACATCATGTTCCACGTTGCCGACGAGAATCCGCATCCGACACTCCAAGCCCCTCCAAGGGTTGAAATAGCTTGGGCATCCTTGCCCCGTTGAGTCCGTCCGTGGACTAGTAAGTCTGGAACTGCTTGTTCAGCGTCGGCACGGCAGGGGCGACGTTGTTCACGCCCATGTCGGCAGCGGTGATCGGCATGTCTTCCTGCTTGCCGAGGCGAGCAACCGTCGCGATCGTGGAGGCGTTGCCGGGGGTCGCAACGACCGTCAGGTAGCGAGACTTGCCACGCATGTCGACGTTGAACCGGGCCACAGCACCCGTGCTGCCAGTCGTCGCACCAGCACCGGCGGTGATGGTGAAGCCGCTCACGTCGGCCTGACCGCTGCCGGAAGTGTTCGACTGCTGGAGCTTCAGGACGCTCGCGTAGCTGGTCGTCGCTGCGGTGAACGTCGAGAAGACGACGTCGATGCTCGCGTAGTCGGCACCGTAGGTGTCGATCTCGTGCGAGTGAGTGCCGCTCGTGGCAACAGCCACGCTCACCTTGGCAACCGTCTTCGTTCCTTCGAGATGATTCACGTTCTAAGTCCTTGTAGTGAAGGGTTGAAAGTAAGAGTGTCCGTACTAATCAGGAAGCAGCGGTCCGGAGAGCCACAAGCGGGCCAGCCCGATTTGCGTCGCCAAGATCGTGCGTGAGAGCGTCGAAACGCATCGTGGAGTAGAGCAAGGTCTGATCCAATTCCGCGTAGCGTTCCGTGGACTGCTTGATCGTCAGGCCACGACGGGTCGCGTAGAAGGAACTCAACGACAGGTCGCCGAAGAGGAACTTCACCACGCCGGGGTCAGCCGACACGTTGTTGGAAAGCGTGTGCACGAAGACAATCGGATATCCCAGCAAACGCATCTCTGCACCAGCCGACACGGTGGCAGGCGTGTTGCCACCAGCGATTCCCACGTTGTTCACGAGGCCGAGACGCTGCACGCTGGCGGCGAACACGGCGGGATTAACGAACCACTTGGCGTTGGCCCTCGCAAAAAGCGGGAGTCGACCGGCAGCGGAGATCAGCGAGTTCAGGGTGAGAGTCTGGGCACCAGTCTCGCCGCTGCCAGCCGTGATCAGGCCAGCACCGTGATTGCCGTCGGCGATCTTCACCGCAGCACCGATGATACCACCATTTTCCCCGCTGCCCGTCCCGACGAACGCACAAACGTCGACCAATTCCGCGATAGCCCGGCTCACTTCACCCGTCAGATAATCTGCGAGGTTCAGTACGGACGAGTCTTCAAGGATTTCCGACGAGATGCGGGAAGCGACCGCCGCCTTCTTGGCGACAAGCTGCACTCGGTCCCAAGCCGCATCGGACTCGCTGATGCTCGAATTTTCTCCGACGAAGTAGGCCTTCAGACCGCCAACTCGACGAGGAACGATGAGCGTGTCGCTCTTCATGCTGAGGTTCCGGGCATTCGCAGGGAACGCACCGAACTCTTCGACGAGGACGATGATCTCGTTGAGGATTTCCTCATTCACGAAGATGCCGCCCTGAGCGTTGACGCCCTCGTTGAGGGCACGCGACTCGGTCACGTTGTTGTCCTTGCACCAACGCTGGGCCTCGACGTCCTTGAGGAGCGTGGCACGGAAAAACTGACCGGCACGGTACGCACGCTCTTCAGCGTTGACGCCCTTGAAATTCTTGAGTCGGCCTGCGCCCGGAAGGGCGATCGGGTTAATCTTCACGGGGCTCTCCTTGGAGTTGCGAGTTTCGATCTTGGCGGGGGTGGACTTGTCGAGGACGGCCCGGAGTTCAAGCTCCTTGGAAGCGACGTTCTCGTAGAAGGTGATCTGGTCGCGGAGCTTCTCGGCACGCTCGCACAGGCAGCGAAGCTTCTTCTGCTTCTCGCCTTCGACTTCCTGCGTGTCCTCGACTTGGTCTGCCGCTTCGTCTGCGGGGTTCATGCCGTTCCGCTCGGCCATGTCCTCGTTCTGGTCAGCGGTCTCGGTGTCGGTCTCCTGAACCACGCCCATCTCTGCGAGGACGGCGGCGAGTTCGTCGAGGAGCTTTTTGACTTTGGCCGAGGCTTCCATGCTTCGTGTTCCTTACTGGTGGTTTGACGATGCGGCCACGCGATGCGTAGCGACACGTTCAAACTACGGGCAAAGAACGAGCGACCCGAAGAGGAGGGTCAAAGAAAGTGTTGTATGAAACAACACTATTTTGGATTGGTGCGACGCCAGCAAATGGAGCGCACGTCGTTGGCAGCAACGATGCAGCGGTCCTGTCGACCGCAGACTTGGCACTTGAGATACCTCACTTGGAGGTCGCCGCTCTGGCGACTGCTTCGAGTGATCATCCGTCCGCTGCACCCGGCGCAGCTACACTTGTCACCGCTTTGCATTTGGCTTCCTGTAGAAAGAGTCTGTGAAATGCGTATCGAACACGAGGTCCGCAGTTCCCAAGACTGCATCTGGAACGGAAGTTGCGACTCCTGACACGACGGCGGTTGCCGCCAGAACACCAGCACTCTTAGCAGCGACGACGAATCCCTTCTTGGCAAGTCGTGACGCGTAGCTGAGCGAGTTGGTCTTGATGATGATCGTCGTCTCCTTCGGAGCGTTCTCCGAGGCGATCTTCTTGACCGTGGCGATCTGGTCATCGGTCATCTCTTTCCGCCCGGCCAGAG
>Ga0136641_1000297_pt1 | contig 21213 bp, 19 predicted proteins | sample EliLak1302023Y_FD_115312 | JGI IMG/M metagenome (GOLD analysis project Ga0136641, IMG submission 115312) | Freshwater microbial communities from Elizabeth Lake, Yosemite National Park, California, USA - 13020-23Y | ecosystem: Environmental > Aquatic > Freshwater > Lake ...
AGCGGTGGTGTAGTCGGCTCGGAACTCCCGGTCATGGTCAAGTAATGCCCATAAGATTCGCGCATTCTTGTTGGCCAGCGCGACAGCCGCCACATTCTTGTTACGCCGATTGACAACGCCGTTGATCCAGCTGCACGACTCGGGCCTCTGACCCGCCTGGTAGATAACGGATCGCGCGCCATGTATCAGCAAGGTTCTGAGGTAAGTATCGCCACGCTTGCTGATTCCCTGCAGATTTTGTTTGCCACCACTGGAATGCTGCTTTGGGACAAGACCAAGCCAGGCGGCCACTTGACGACCGTTGTCAAAGTTCTTCGCGTCGCCAATGGAGGCGACCAACGCACTGGCGGTGATCGGGCCAATGCCTGGGACATGCGCTAGCTTGCAGCTGATATCGCTGTTGCGATGCCAAGATCGAATTTGTATTTCAAGTTCATCGACCTGACGATCCAGTTCCTTGAGATGGTCCAACAGCCGTTGAACGAGTACCCGAAACGATCCAGGCAGCTCGTTGCTTGCATCTTCAATAAGCTCAGGAACTCGTGTGGCGATGTAACCGATGCCCTGTGGGACGATCAGCCCGAATTCACCAAGAAGTCCGCGTATTTGGTTGGCCTGGGCGGTGCGCGCTTTCACAAAACCCTGGCGAACCCGATGCAGTGCCAGCACCGCCTGCTGTTCGACGTTCTTGATCGGCACGTAGCGCATATTGGGTCGGGCCACCGCTTCGCATATTGCCTCATCATCGGCGGCATCGTTTTTGTTGGTTTTGACGTACGGCTTAACGAACTGAGGCGCCATCAGCTTGACGGTGTGCTCCAATCCTTGCAGTTTTCGAGCCCAGTGATGTGCACTTCCACAGGCTTCCATGCCAATCAGGCAAGCAGGCAGATTTACGAAGAACTCGGCCATCTGGTCGCGCCGGATCTGCTTCTTAATGGCGGTCTTGCCAAACTCATTGACTCCGTGCAGTTGAAACAAATTTTTTGCCAGATCGATGCCTATTGTTGTAACTTTCATATCGGATGCTCCTGTCTGTTTAAGTGGTTGATTCGCATCTCCACTTTGGCACATTACGATGCCGCTAAGGTGGGAGCGTCCATCCCATTGAGAGGACCCCGTTTAAAACAATTTCGCGCAAGCCGGCGTAACGCTACAAGGGCTGGCAACTCGGACCCAGCGAAAGTCATCCTAGAATCGCGGATTTCGCTGAAACCATCTGTACCATGGCAGTAGTTGTTGGCCAGAGCACCATTTCTTAGGAACCCATAATTTATGTTCACCGCGGCGCAAAATCTCTCCAATAAGCGGACCGTCCACAGACTGATGAGCGCCTTGGTCCAAGCTACACCTGCCACGATTGAGCAGGAGTTGGCCCGGGCATACCACCCCGCCGCTGAGTGGCGCGGGTCGCATCCCTGGAACGAAGCGAAGGGTGTCCAAGCCATTGCCAAGGTGTTTTGGCAGCCGCTCTTGCATGCCTTCCCGGACCTGGAGCGGCGCGAGCAGCTACTAGTCGGCGGTCAGTATGAGGGACGCGATTATGTGGGTGCGGTCGGGCAGTTGTGTGGGCGTTTTAAGGGCGACTGGCTGGGCCTACAGGCCAACGGGCAAATGCTTTACTTGCGCTATGGCGAGTTTCACCAGTTGGTGGATGGTCGAATTGTGCAAAGTACAGTGTTGTTAGATGTGCTGGACGCAATTCGCCAGATGGGCTTTTGGCCGCTGCCGCCCAGTTTGGGCTTAGAGGGCATGTGGCCAAGTCCGCTGGCGGGCGATGGCCTGGGTCTGTCCGTTCAGGACGCGGCACAGTCTGCCTCCAGCCTAGCCCTCACATTGGCTATGCAGGCCGCGCTGGGTGCCTATGACGATACCCTTAGTTTGGGCCGTGACGGCCTGCTAGCGATGCCGCAAAAGGAGTTCTGGCATCCGCACATGATGTGGTTTGGTCCCAGCGGAATTGGTACCTCGCGAGGGCTTGATGGGTTTATTGATGTGCACCAGTTGCCATTTCGAACTGCCTTTCCGCGCAACCCTAAGCTGCCCCAGCCGGTGGGCATGGGACTGCACGGAGGTAGTCACTATGTGCGCATTGGTGACGGCCGTTTCTCGGCAACCGCCGGCTGGCCAAGCAGGCATATGATGCACCAGGGCGGTGGCTGGCTGGGCCTACCTCCCACAGGCCGCGCGATTACCATGCGGGTGATGGATTTTTACAGCGCCGAACAGGGTCTGATCAGGGAAAATTGGGTGCCTATTGACCTCGTCAATGTCTTGCTGCAGCTCGATATCGATGTGCTGGCCCGCGTCCGCAGTCAGCGATCAAGGTACGCCTAGCCTGGCTCGCCAACTACGGGATACTACCTAAACCCAAACCCTTTTTTTAGGATAGACTGCATACGTATGCATAAAATTATTTTTGTACAAAATCATATTTATAAATCAAACGCATTGCGATTATCATGATTAGATATCTAAAACGCGGGAAAGACGCTCTTGGACGGGCCGATGATGACGCGCAAGTCCGCTCCACGGTAGAAAGCATCTTGAAAGACATTGAGGAACGTGGCGACGCTGCTGTTCGTGAGTACAGCCGCAAATTTGACGGATGGGAGCCACACAGTTTTGCGCTTTCACAAGGGCAGATTGAGGCGGCGGTAGGCCAGCTCTCGTCTCGCGAAATTGAAGACATCCGTTTTGCGCAAACCCAGATTCGCAACTTCGCGCAGATACAGCGCGACAGCATGCACGATGTTGAGGTGGAAACGCTGCCCGGGGTGATCCTTGGGCACCGGCATATCCCAGTCAACGCGGCGGGCTGCTACGTGCCAGGAGGCAAATACCCTCTGATCGCCTCGGCTCATATGAGTGTGCTGACCGCCAAGGTGGCCGGTGTACCGCGTGTGGTGGCTACCGCGCCTCCGTACCAGGGCGCGCCGCATCCAGCCATTGTGGCGGCCATGCACTTTGCTGGCGCTGACCAGATACTGGTGTTGGGGGGGGTTCAGGCGGTGGCTGCCATGGCCATCGGCACCGAATCGGTGGCGGCGGTGGACATGCTGGTAGGGCCGGGCAATATGTTTGTGGCCGAGGCTAAGCGACAGTTGTACGGCCGGGTAGGCATCGACCTATTCGCCGGCCCGACCGAGACACTGGTGATCGCCGATGACACGGTAGATGGCGAAATGTGCGCAGTCGATCTGTTGGGCCAGGCTGAGCACGGCCCGACCTCGCCCGCTGTGCTGCTAACCAACTCTGAAAAGCTGGCGCGCGACACCATGGCGGAGGTCGAGCGGCAGCTCAAGATTTTGCCCACAGCTGGTATCGCGGCCAAGGCCTGGGCTGTCTATGGCGAAGTAATCGTATGCGACACTTATGAAGAAATGCTGGCCAAGGCCGATGAACTCGCCTCTGAGCACGTGCAGGTGATGACGCGCGATCCAGACTATTTTCTGAACGGAATGACCAACTACGGCGCGCTGTTTCTCGGACCGCGTACCAATGTGAGTTTTGGCGACAAAGTGATTGGTACCAACCACACCCTGCCCACCAACAAGAACGCCCGTTACACCGGAGGTCTTTGGGTCGGCAAGTTTCTCAAGACCTGTACCTACCAGCGGGTGCTGACCGACGCGGCCAGTGCCAGCATCGGAGAGGTCTGCTCGCGCCTGTGCCACATGGAAAATTTCGCCGGTCATGGCGAACAGGCCAACTTGCGAGTTCGCCGCTACGGTCAACGCGTCGAGGTGCCCTGGTACCAGCCCGTACCTGCGCTGGACGGATCGGCATGAAAGGGGCTCGCCCAGAGCAGGCTGCGCTAACGCGCGACAACGACCTGTCCAAAACTGAAGTCACGCGTCGCGTGGTGGAGGGCATGGTGGACGGCCTGAACGATCACACCATCGATGGCATCGAGATGTTTTTTGCCAAAGACTTTCGCTGGATGGGTAATGCCGGCTGTGGCACCAAGATGGGCGTGCGGGCTTTTCAGGACAACTGGCAGCGTCCGTTCCAAGCCGCGTTTTCAGACAAGGTGTGCATTGACGAGGCTCGCATCGTGCAGGGCGAGTGGATGGCCGCCTTTGGGCGACAAGAGGCCACGCACTCCGGCACGTTCATGGGCATCGCGCCCACGGGCAAACGTATCGAGATCCGCTACATGGATTTCTGGAAGGTGCAGGACGGCAAGATTGTGGACAACTGGGTGTCGGTGGATTTCCCGCACGTAATGCAGCAACTTGGCGTTGACCCTTTCCATGGCGAGGGCTGGGAGGCATTTGACCGTGGCGAACGCGCTCCGCCGCGCCCAGGTCTGGCACCATGAGCCAGATTGCGCCGGTCGTAGCCGATCCGGTGACCCCCTCGTTCCGGCTTGATGGTCGCCGCGCGCTGGTGACTGGTGCAGGCCGTGGCATTGGCCTGGCTGCATCTCATGCGCTGGCGCAGGCTGGCGCTGTGGTGACTCTGGCGGCCCGCACGGAGGCCGAATTACAAGCCGCCGCTGCGGCCCTTAGAGCCTATGGCGCAAAGGCTGAAGTACTCGTGCTGGATGTGACCGACCCTGCCGCAGTTAAACAGGCGCTGGCCGATGCCGGACCGTTCCAGATTCTGGTCAACAGCGCGGGCACCAATCGCCCCGCACTGATCACCGAGACCCTGGACACCGACTTTGATGCGGTGATTGACCTCAACCTCAAGGCCGCCTTTTATCTAGCCCGCGAAGTGGCGCGTGGGCTGATCGGCTCAGGCCTACCGGGCTCGCTGATCCAGATTTCGTCTCAAATGGGCCATGTGGGTGGGCCCAAGCGCTCGGTGTACTGCGCCACCAAGCATGCGGTGGAGGGCATGACCCGAGCCATGGCCTGGGAACTCGGACCGCACCAGATTCGCGTCAATACCTTGTGTCCGACCTTCATCGAGACCGACATGACTCGCCCGGCGTTGGCCGACCCGGCGTTTCGCCAGTTTGTGACCTCCCGCATTGCGCTGGGTCGCTTGGGTCAGTTGGAGGACATCATGGGTGCATTGGTGTTTCTCGCCAGTGATGCCTCGGCCATGGCGACCGGCAGCGCGCTGATGGTTGACGGCGGATGGACGGCCCAATGAAAGCACAGGCCACTTCGCTGGATGTGGCGCGCCTGGCCGGCGTATCGCAGTCGGCGGTAAGCCGCTGCTTTACTGCCGGCGCCAGCGTATCGGAAGCCATGCGCGGCAAGGTGCAGGAGGCTGCACGCAAACTGGGCTACCAGCCCAATGCCCATGCCCGCAGTCTGATCACTGGGCGCTCCCGCATCATTGGCCTGGTGCTGTCGGCCCTGGAAAACCTGTTCTATCCGGCGGTGCTGGAACGGCTGGCCAAGCGGCTGCAACAAGATGGCTATCACCTGCTGATTTTCATCAGCGATAACGCCAACTCAGACGGCCTGGTCGAGGAAATCCTGCAATACAACGTGGATGGCATCGTGCTGGGCGCTACCACCCTGTCTTCCGCTCTAGCGCAGCGCTGTGCCGATGCCAGCATTCCGGTGGTGCTGTTCAACCGCATCATGGCCTCGGGCAGCGCAGGAGCGGTCAGCTCGGTGCGTTCCGACAACGTGGGCGGCAGCCGCGAGATTGCGCGCTTTCTGGTGGCTGGCGGCCACCAGCGCATAGCCTACATTGCCGGTCGCGAAGACTCGTCGACCAATCTGGAGCGCGAGAGCGGCTTTCGCGAAGGCCTGGCTGAGTTGGGGCAACGTATTTATGCCCGGGCCATCGGCAATTACGATGTGGCCCAGGCCCGGCAAGCTGCCCGTGACTTGTTTGGCCATGCGGCGGACCGGCCCGACGCCGTTTTTGTAGCGGGCGACCAGATGGCTATTGCAGTGCTGGACACGCTGCGCCACGAACTGGGCTTGGCCGTGCCGCAGGACGTCTCGGTGGTGGGTTTTGACAACGTGCCACAGGCCGCCTGGGCCTCATATGAATTAACCACTTTCGAGCAACCCGTGGAGCCGATGGTGGAGGCCACTGTGGCGCTGTTGCAGGGCTACCTGCGCGAGGCCCAGACACCGCCGAGTCGCAATGTGGTGGTGCCCGGCCAATTGATCATCCGTCAGTCGGCCCGCCAGCGCGCACCGGGGAGCCACACGCCATGAAAGGTTTTGATGCCGAGTTCAGCAGCCTAGACCACTACATCCGGGTGATCACCGCCCGCATTTGGGAGGGCCGTCGCATCGACGACATTCGGCTGTATTACAGCGACCCCTGCGTCGTGGAAACACCGATGTCGGTGAGCAGCGCAGTCGAGGACGTGATCCATGGCACCCGCGCCACCCTGGCCATGTTCCCTGACCGGCGCCTCCTGGCCGAGGACATGATCCAGTCGGGCGACGATGAGGGCGGCTTTCTCAGCTCACATCGCATTATTTCGCCCATGACGCATCTGGGCGATGGCAGCTTCGGCCCGGCCCGTGGTGCCCGGGTACATGCCCGCACCATTGCTGATTGCTTGTGCAAAGACAACCGTATCGTCCATGAGTGGTTGGTGCGGGACCAGGCCGCTATTGCGCTGCAGATCGGCAGCACGCCGCAGGCGCTGGCCCAAGCATGGCTGAACCAACGCGGCGGCTGGAACAAGCCCGTGGCGCCGCCGGCACCGGCTGGTTATGTGTCGCACATTAGCACGCACCGACTGGCGCAGAACTATGCCCGGTTGATCGAGGCACTTGCGCAGGGCGAGGGCGATGTGGCGGCGATCTATGACGAGGCGGCCCAGCAAATCAGCCCCGGGGAACACACCAGCTATGGCCACGACGAGATCGCCGATTTCTGGCGCAGTGTGTTTGGCGCCTTGCGGCTGCAGCAGTTTACGGTGGAGCATTTGGCCTGGCAACAGGACTATGCCGAGAGCGACCGCAGTGACCGGCTGAGCCTGCGCTTTAGAGCCAAAACAGTCCACAGTCCGCGTGATAGCTCCCTGCTTCGCTATGGAAAAGAGAGCGGTCGCGATGTCGAGGTGATGGGTATTGTGCACGCTGAGTTTGTAAAGGGACGGGTCCTGCGCGAGTGGGTTTTAATCGATGACGTGGCGCTCTGGATGCAAGTCTTAGTGCCGCAAGCCTGAGGCTTTGATATGGCGCGCGTGCTGCTGAAAAATATTTCCAAAACCTGGGGCAGCGCCGTGGGGGTGAAGCAAATGTCGCTCGACATCGCCGACGGTGAATTTTTAGTGCTGCTCGGCCCCAGCGGTTGCGGTAAAACCACCACCATGCGCATGGTGGCCGGACTGGAAGACCCCAGCACCGGCGAGGTCTGGATTGGCGAGCACTGCGTCAACGGTCTGGAGCCCAAAGACCGTGACGTTGCGATGGTGTTCCAAAGCTACGGTCTGTACCCCAATATGACGGTGTTTGAAAACATCAGCTTCCCGCTACGCATTCGCGGCACGCCTGCCGCGCTGATCAAGCCGGCGGTGCTCAAGGCCGCGGCGCAGGTTGAGCTGACCGACTACCTTGACCGTCGGCCCAAAGAGTTGTCCGGTGGCCAGCGCCAACGCGTAGCACTAGCGCGAGCCATTGTGCGCCAGCCCAAAGTGTTCCTGATGGACGAGCCCCTATCCAACCTCGATGCCAAGCTGCGTGTCACTATGCGCTCGCACATCAAGCACCTTCACCACACGCTGGGTGTGACGACCATTTACGTCACGCACGACCAGATCGAGGCCATGACCTTGGCCGACCGGGTGGTTGTGATGAGTCGGGCCGAGATCCAGCAGATTGGCACGCCGGAGGTAATCTACAACGAGCCGGCCAACCTGTTTGTGGCCGGCTTTATTGGCTCGCCCTCGATGAACCTGATCGCTGGTGCGCTGCACGACGGTGTGTTCCAGGCACCTGGTGTATCGGTACCAGGTTTTGGCCTGCTGAGCCGGCCGGACGTAGTGCTTGGCGTGCGTGCCGAGGACATAACGCTGACGGCACCTGAGCAGGCCCAAATTCGTGCCGAAGTGTTCAGCTTCGAGCTGACCGGGGACTCCACGCTGGTGATGGTGCGCATCGGCGAACAGGTGGTCACCGCGCGTGCTAGCAAGGACTACCGTGCCCGCATTGGCGAGCCAGCGGGCTTTGCAGTCCGAGCTGAACACTGTCACATTTTTGATGGCCAGACGCAGAACCGGCTGCGTCTAGAAGCCAATTAACCCCCGGCTCTTTTTTGGAGAATGTCATGACCCCTCGCATCCTGCGCCGTTCCCTGCTGGCAACATCGGTTCTGCTGGCGATTCTGCCCGGACTCTCGCATGCCCGCTGCGACAACCTGTCCAATACCAAACCTGGGCCGATCAACATCATTGGCAACACATTCCCGGCTTTGGATCACATTGCCAAGGAGATGGAGTCCTGCACGCGCGGCGGACTCAAGGTGCAATACAAGCTGGTGCCTTCGCCGCAAAACGAAACCGAGACCCTGCAGGCCTTCGGCTCCAGCGGCAAATCGGCGTTTGACGCCGCCGTGGTGTCGATGGAAACCTTCACCAAGCTGCAAAGTGCCGGCCAGGTGCAATCCATGACCGACTTGGTCACCAAGTACAAGGCCAAGTACAAGATTGAAGACAACATGTTGGTCAAGGTCAATGGCGAGGTGATGGCGATTGCCTTCATGCAAAACGCCCAAAACCTGTTTTACCGCAAAGACCTGTTTGACAAGCATGGCATCAAGGTGCCCGCCACCTATGCCGACATGATGGCTGCTGCCAAGACCCTCAAAGAGAAAGAGCCAGGGATTGAGTTCCCGATTGCCCAGACCTTTGCCAAAGGCTGGGACAGCGCCACTGAGTTCAGCAACATCTTTGCTGGCTACGGTGGGAGGTTCTTTAAAGCCGGCTCGGCAGCTCCGGATTTCAACAGCGAAGCTGGCGTCAAAGCGCTGGAAACTATGAAAGCAATGACCGCTTACATGACGCCCAACTACTTGGCGTCGGGATCCGACGATGTGATGAATCAGTATCAACAGGGTAAAGCCGCGATGGGCGTATTGTGGGCCAGCCGTGCATCGCGAATGGATGACCCCACCGCCTCCAAGATTGTTGGCAAGATGGAGTTCACGGCAGCGCCTGCCGTGATGGCTGGCGGTAAGTCGGCCACCCACCTTTGGTGGGACGGTGTGGTGATGCCCAAAAATCTCGCTGGTGACCGCGACACCGTGTTCCAGGTGCTGATGGAAGCGCTGGACGAGGAAACTACGGCCAAGGGCAATGACCTGACCATTTGGGTGCGTTCCAGCTACAAACCCACACGCTTTGGCAATGGCGTGGCAGCTTCGGCCAAGGCCGGTGCACCACAGTGGCCCTCAGAGCCCTACTTTGGCTTGGCCCATGGCGAGATTGGCAAGATCATCCCGGATGTAATGACCGGTGCAATGACCCCAAAAGTCGCCCTTGATGCTGCCGCCGCGGCTTACACCAAGGCTGCTGCTGAAAAAGGCTTCCTGAAGTAAGACCTGCCGCGTGCGCTTCTCCACCTTTCTTCGATTCGCCGGGCCGTCAGCAGCACTGATGCTGCTGCTGTTGGCGCTGCCACTGGCGCTTACCTTTTACCTTTCGGTGCGCAGCTGCGCGCTGCAAATGGAGGTGGTCACAGTGACCGAAAGCAGCCCGTTTGGTACGAAGGAGGTGGTGACGCAACGCGCCGTGCTCGGCCCTGACGGCCGGGCCCTGAGCGTGTGCCGTTTTGTCGGGCTGGAGTACTTCCGCAAGGTGCTTGGCTTAGATGCCGACGTCGCCATCCAAGCCGGTAGCAGTGCGCCGCCCGATGCCGGTGGTTCCCCTGCGGCTGCGTCGCCGCAGCGTTCCACTGAGTTCATCGGCGCGTTGCGCTTTACCCTGCTCTATACCTTTGCCACTACGCCCTTTGTATTGCTCTTGGGCTTTGCGCTGGCATTGGGCGTGAACCAAGTAGGGCAGCGCTGGCGGCCGATGTACATCAGTGCCTCTCTGTTGCCTTTCATCATCACACCGGTGGTGGGTGCGTTGGCAATTAAGTGGCTGTTTCGCGACAACGGCCTCATGCCCTATTTTTTGTCGCAGTTCGGTATCTCGCTGTTTTGGATGGCGCAGGCTTGGTCGGCCCGGCTGCTCATCATTTTCTACGGCATCTGGCACGTGGTGCCCTTTGCCTTTATTGTCTTTTATGCTGGTTTGCAGTCGGTACCGCAGGACAGCCTAGAGGCTGCCCGCATCGATGGCGCCAACGCCTGGCAGCGCCTGCATTACGTGACCCTGCCGCACTTAGCGCCGCTGTTTGTATTCGTAACCCTTATTCACCTGATGGATGCTTACCGGGTGTTTGAGCCGGTGGTGGTGTTGACGCAGGGCGCCTTTACCACCAGCGTGCAGTACCTCACCTACTACATCTTGCTTCAGGAAAACAACCCCTACAAAGCCAGTGCCGCCGCCGTGCTGACCACCGCTGGCATTGCTGTACTGCTGGTGCCCCTGCTGATGCGCACCTGGAAAGAACAAAGGCGCGGAGGGTGACACTATGAAAAGACCTTCCCGCATCTGGAGCCTGTTGCTGCACCTTGTTCTATTGGGTTGGGTGCTGCTGGCCTGCTTGCCCTTCGTCTGGACGGCCGTCATCTCGCTGCGCCAGTACGTAGATGCGTTTTCGGTGCCTATCAAGTGGCTCGCTCCGGTGACCTTTGAGAACTACAGCCGCCTGTGGATCGACAAGGCTTTCTACCGCAATTTTCTTAACACGGCCATCGTCACCTTCAGCACAGTCACCGTGTCACTCTCGGTGGGCTGTCTGGCTGGTTATGCGCTATCGCGCTACCGGGGTGCCGTCGGCTTTTGGCTGTTACTCACGGCGCTAGTATTCCGCTCGCTACCCCATTCCACCCTGTTACCTTCGTTTTATGTAATGTTTGATGCCCTGGGTATTCGCAACGAGTTTTTCACGCTAATTCTGGTGCTAGTGGCGATCAATCAGCCCTTCACGATCTGGATGCTGCGCTCGTTTTTTGTGAATATCCCGCAGGAGTTGGACGAGGCGGCGCTGGTGGATGGCTGCAATCGCTTCCAGGCCTTTCGGCGTGTCATCATCCCGGTGATGTGGCCCGGCGTGGTCACCACCGGCCTGTTTAGCTTTTTGCTGGCCTACAACGACTTTCTGCTTAGCTCCTCGCTTGTCAACGCAGAGCGGATGACCATGCCAGCGGCCATTGCCAACGCCATCTCGGCCGGCAGCGAAGCGTTCTTGATGCAGGGCGTGGCCGGCGCAGTCAGTATCACCATACCGCTGATCATTTTGGTGCTGTTTTTCCAGCGGCAAATTGTCTCTGGTTTGACCCAAGGTGCTGTAAAAGGCTAGAAGCATGAAGACAAACGATATTCATACGAGTAATAAAGCGGCCTTAGCACCGCTGCGCGCGGCACAGTACAACTATGAAGCTGAGGCGGTGCGCGCGGCGCTAGGCCAAGTGTTCCGGCCTGACGCCGAGGTGCATCTGGCCACACCCTTTGAAGACCTTGATGGCCCAGATGGTCTATACCACCAGGCCTATGCGCCGCTGCAGCAGGCCTTGCCCGATTTGGAGCGGCGCGATACCATTGTGATGGCTGGCTCCTGTCTGCAGGGGTATGACTGGGTTGGATGTTGCGGCTACTACACCGGAACTTTTGTGAAGCCTTGGTTAGACATTCCTCCCACCGGCCACCAGGTGGCGATGCGCTTTCATGAGTTCTACCGCATGGTTAACGGCAAGGTGGTGGAGATGCAGGCCCTGTGGGACATCCCTGAACTAATGCTACAAGCTGGTGCCTGGCCGATGACGCCAAGTCTTGGCCGCGAATGGCAGGTACCAGGGCCGGCCACGCAAGACGGTTTGGTGGCGGGCCCGCGCGATGCGGCACGCGCTGAGCGCAGTTTGCAGCTGGTGCTAGCCATGCTGAACGGTCTATCTCGCTACGCCTCGGGCGGAGTCGCCGCAATGCAACTCGAGGCCTACTGGCACCCACGTATGAGCTGGTACGGCCCTTCGGGCATCGGAACGGGGCGCGGAATTACCGGCTTTCGGCATTGGCACCAAATTCCCTTTCTGAATGGAATGCCTGACCGTCGGGGGACGGGTGGCAAAGGTGAGTTCTTTGCAGACGCCGATTATGTGGCGGTGAGCGGCTGGCCCAATATGCAAGCCACCATTAGTGGTGATGGCTGGATGGGGATTGCCCCCTCGGGTCAACAGATCACCATGCGCAGCCTAGATTTTTGGCGATGTGAAAACGGCTTGATTCGCGAGAACTGGGTGCTGGTGGATCTGCTGCATGTGTACCGGCAGATCGGCGTCGACGTATTAGCGCGCATGCGGGAATTTAACAAAGCTCGCCGGGGGTCCGCCGCATGAGATCACGCCCCACTTTGGTGATGCTGCCGGGCACCCTGTGCGATGCCCGAATATTCCAACACCAACGGCGCGCCCTTCGGGACGTGGTGGATGTGCGTGCGCTCAATTACCAGGGCTTAGACCGAACCGGGGCCTGGCTTGACCGATTGTTGGACCAGCTGCCCGAGCGCTTCTCGCTGGCCGGATTTTCCTTGGGTGGCCTGTGGGCGCTGGAGTTGCTGCGCCGGGCTCCGCTGCGGGTACAGCGCCTGGCGCTGATTGCCAGCAATGCCCGGTCCGCAACTGCGCACACACGCCGTCGCAGCGCTGCCCAGTGGCGAGTCTGGCAGCGTGAGGGTCCAGCCGCTGTTGCTCGGAGTGCCAAGCCGGCCTACTTTCACCATCCTGAGCAGCTGCGTTGCCATGGTCCCCTGGTGCGCGACATGGCCGTGCGCACGTCGCGCCAGGACACACAGGCTGAGTTCGATTGGGCTGCCAGCCGGCCCGACAGTTTGGGCACATTAAGCAGCTTTTCCGGTGCACTGTTGCTTGTCAGTGGTGCGCAGGACCGGTTGTGCCCACCGGCTTGGCAGCGCGAGATGTTGCAGGCCCAGCCCGGGGCCCGTTGGCTGGAGTTGCCGCGCGTCGGGCACTTTGTGCCCTTGGAGGCGCCCACGCATTTGAGCGCAGCGCTCAGGCGCTGGATGCTGAGCCAAGCCGAGTCCATCGGGTGAGAACAGAGCCATGACCTCGCCAATCGGTTCCAATACCCCTTTCCAGCTCCCAAGACCGTCAAGGCAGTCCTATGTTGATCGAAGCACAAATCCGCGAACGTTTCATTCCCTTTAGCAGCCTGCGCTACAGCACGGAGGCCTTCATCGACTACCGCATCCCAGGTTGCGCGCCAAAGAAGAACTACGCCCTGATTGGGCCAGGCGTGTCGCAAAACCCGAACCAGCCGGTCAGCCTGCGCGAAAAGCATGGATTCCAAGTGGGTGGCGTGGCGATGCCACCGGGCAAGATCAACCCGCCGCATATGCACTTCACGGCCGAAGTCTTCATCTGCACCAAAGGTAAATGGGACCTGCACTGGGACTTCAACCCCGAGCCACTCAAAGCAGAGATAGGCCCGGGCGATATCGCCAGTGTGCCGACCTGGATCTACCGCGGCTTTCAGAACGTGGGCGACAACGAGGGCTTCATGTTCACCGCGTTGGGGCAGGACGACACCGGCGGCATCCTCTGGGGCCCACAAACCCTGCAGGCAGCCCGGGAGCAGGGCGTACACCTTACAGAAGACTACCGGATCATCGATGAGCAGCTCGGCCAGACCTGGGACGAGCAGACTATGCGCCGGCTGCAACCGATGACGCCGCAGGAGATCTCTCAACTGCGCCGCTGGACGCCAGAGCAGATGTGCCAGCGCGTGGTGCGCCACGCCGATCTCCAGTGGTCGGGTCGGGCGCTGCTGGACGCCTCGCTGCCAGGATGTGCCGCCCAGCTGGCCCCGGTGATCGGCTTGGGCCTGAGCGAAGACCGTGACCATCTGGCACCCATCGGCAATGCGCACGGCTTCTCTATCGAATGGCTCAAAATTCCGGTAGGCGGACAGGTCTCTCTACACCGACTGGCTTGCCAGCAGGTGCTCACCGTGCACCGGGGCGCGGTGGCTATTGAGGTGACAGATCAGACTCCAGGCTCCCTGGATATTGAAAGTGGTGCTATCACTAGCATAGCCAACGGTCACGCTGAGGGCTGGGACAGTTTTGCCATGCCGCCCCTGGTCTGGCGCCGATACCGCAACGTGGGCGAGACCGAGGCCTTGCTTTTACTGATGACGCCCGGCGACGGCCGCAAGACTGTCGATTGGGCGCCGGCGGTGGTTAGCGCTGCGGCTGCGGCCGGTTACACCATCGACACCAACGGTTACCTCGCCCTCAAACGTTTCACAGATAGGTCACAGCGATGAACTCTGCACCACAACGCATCCTCACCACCCACGTCGGCAGCTTGCCTCGGCCCGAGCGCGTCGTGACCCAGTTGTTTGCCCAAGACAGTGGCCTCAACTACAACGAGATCGAATTCGACACCGTCATGGCGGCCGAGGTGGCCGATGTGGTGGAGCGACAAACAGGGTCCCGTGTCGATGTGGTCAGTGACGGCGAAATGAGCAAGATCTCTTACGCCACCTATATCCGGCATCGGCTGACTGGCTTTGAGCTGGGCGAAATGCCGCGCGCCACGCCCCGCGACCTCGACGACTTTCCCGATTTCAAAGAACGCCTGGCCAAGCTCGGGGCCACACCCAAATACCAGCGCCCGATCTGCACCGGCCCGATCGCGGTCAAAGACCTGAGTGGCTTGCACAAGGACATTGCCAACTTGCAGGCGGCGGTGGCAGCCGCCGGGAGCGCGGCAACACCGCCCTTGCGCGCCTTCATGAACAGTGCCTCTCCTGGCGTGATTGCGGTGTTTCAGCCCAACCGCTATTACCCCAGCACCGAGCAATATCTGCAGGCTCTGGCCGAGGCCATGGCCACCGAATACGAGGCCATCGTCGCCGCTGGGCTGGACCTGCAGATCGATGCCCCCGATTTGGCCATGGGCCGACACATCAAGTTCCGCGATGTGGACGACGCCGAGTTCCTGCGCAACGCCCACCTGCAGGTGGAGGCGCTCAACCATGCGTTGCGAAACATCCCTCCCCAGCGTGTACGCATGCATGTGTGCTGGGGTAACTATGAGGGACCGCACCACTTTGACATCGGGCTGGAGAAGATCCTGGAGGTGGTGCTGCAGGCCAAGCCTGCTACGGTGCTTTTCGAGGGTGCCAACCCGCGCCACGCGCATGAGTGGGAGGTTTGGGCCAAGGCCGGGCGGGAGGGTAAGATTGCCGACCATAAGGTGCTGGCACCCGGTGTGCTGGACTCGGTCAACAACTTTATTGAGCATCCGCGCCTGGTGGCGCAGCGCCTGCTGACCTATGCCAACATCGTCGGCCGCGAGCGCGTGATGGCCGCCACCGACTGTGGTTTTGGTACTTTTGCCGGCTTTGGCGCGATCCACCCTCCAATCTGTTTTGCCAAACTGGCCAGCATGGCCGAAGGCGCACAACTGGCTAGCGATGAACTTTGGGGCCGAACGTGAGCGCCATCCACATGCCACTTGACACCCGCCTGCCAGACATGCTTCGCAGCGGCCGGCACCTGCGGGGCATCTTTAACGGCATTTCCTCACCCGCGCTGGTGGAGATGTGTGCCTTTGCCGGCTTTGATTTCGTCATCATCGACAACGAGCACGGTAGCGCCGGATTTGAAAGCACCGAGCACATGTTGCGGGCTGCCCGTGCCAGCGGCCTGCCGGCGCTGGTGCGCTGCCTGGAGCATGACATTGCACGTACGCTAGACATCGGCGCCGGTGGCGTGCAGATCCCGATGGTCAACACCGCCGCCCACGCGGCCGCGCTAGTGCAGCGCGTCAAGTACCCATTGCCTCCCGGCGCAGACGGGATCAGCGGCCAGCGCGGCAGTGCGTTTTCAACCCGCGCCGCCGGCTACGGCGCCTTTGGTAGACCAGAGCACACCCGGCGCAGCAACGAGGGCGTCGCGCTGGTGGTGATGGTAGAAACACCTGAAGGCGTGGCAAATGCTTCCGCCATTGCCGCCGTGCCCGGGGTGGATGCGGTCTTCGTTGGCCCCAACGACCTGGCCCATAGCATGGGCCATGAGAACCGATTCCACGAGCCAGCGGTGCAGGCCGCGATTGAGCAGACCCTCAAGGCGGTAGCGCAGGCAGGCAAGTGCCCCGGTGTGCTGGCATTGACCCATGAGGACGAAGAGCGTTATGCCGGCTGGGGTGCGCGCTACTTTGCCACCGTGACAACCGGCTTGATCAATAAGGCACTCAGGGAGGCGGTCCAGGGCGGACGAGCCGCGCTGAACTACTGAGCCAACACAGCGCCACAGCGCTGGCAATGAGACAGGTAGGCATGGCCCATCACAGCGAGCGATGTGTGGCCTTAGCAGCAGAAATTCGCCCGAAGCGCTGAGCTTATGCGCTACTGCTTAGCCAGCATGTGCCTAAATCTATGGCGTCAAAAGAGCATTAAAGGGAACTGAGATGGATGCATTCTCACCTCGGTTCAAACCCCACTTCAGAACTTATCGTACGTAACCATCAATCCAAATGTACGAGGTGCAGCTCCGCTAGCCTGTAGTGCTCCGCCACCACCCCAAACGAAGCGGTTGATAGTTTTGACGTCGGTAATGTTGTCGACGTAAGCCTGCAGCGCGAAATTGTCATTCATGCGCCAGTTCAGCTTGACGTCCGTCTTCACGTAAGCGCCTTGCTTCTCGATCTCTGCGTTAGTTGGCTGACCATAGTAGCCGCTGGAAAAGGTGCTAACCAGTATGGGCGTCAAGGTGCTGCCGCCAGGCAGGTGTATGTCATAGCGGGCAAATACGGAGCCTTGATAATCGGCCGCATAAGGCAATCGCTTGCCCGAGAGGTCGCAACCGAAGGCTGCGGCCGGCTGTCCCGCACCGCCAGTCCCAGGTACAACGCTACATTGGTAGCCTGGGGCAAAAACGCGCTTTTGCCCTGCTGGCGCGATGACGATGCCATTCGCATCGGTCTGCGCAGCTGTTGACGTTGGATCCGCCACTAAGATACTGGTGCCGAAAGGCAGCGCCACGTCGGGGAAACTTGTATATTTGGCATCCAGAAGCGATAAGGTCCCACCTACGGTTAGGTTAGGGCTCTGACGCCATTCAACTTCAGCTTCCACGCCATTGGATTTTGCCTTGGCAGCGTTAAAGATAACCGACACGGTCGTAGAGCCAACTACCACCTGGCGCTGCTCCTGCAGGTTCGAGTAATCATTGGCGAAGGCGGCCAAATTGACCTGCAGCTTGTTACCTAAAAACCGGTTTTTAGAACCAAGCTCTACGGCCGTCACCTCTTCAGGCTTAAAGGTCCGAATAGATTCCAAAGCCTGACCTGAGTTAAAACCGCCAGAGCGGAAACCGTTAGACAATGACGCATAAAGCAGCTGGCTTTCGCTAAGCTTGTAATCCACCGCTAATTTACCCGTGGCCTTGGCGAAAATCGCATCGTCATAGGTCGCGCCCGTAACGATGTTGGTGCCAGGCAAGCAATTGAATCCGGGTTGCGCATTACTTCCGATACAGTTGCTGGTGCCTGCATTTCCAAATGCTGAATCGGGCGAGTCGGGAGTATTCAAGGTGATCAGGGTTCCGTCAGGTGCGGTACCACTCAGCGGTAAAACCGCGTTGGCGTTGCTGTATCTGAACGACTTCTTATCGCTCGTATAGCGAACTCCGGCGGTGAGGTTTACAGCCTCGGTGGCGCGAAAACTTAGCTGTCCATAAACTGCAGTTGACTCAGTTTCGGGTCGCTGCAAGTCAAAAAAACCGGCGCCGTTTTGTGCGGCCGTCAGAGGTGCGTCTAAAGCCGAAGAACGAATAGTGCGCGGGAGCTGCTGATTGATGTAGCGGCCAAGCAGCTGATCTTTGAATAGGTAGACGCCTGCCACGTAGCTGAGCGGATCCTTGGTATCGCTTAGCACCTGGAGTTCCTGCGTGAAGGTCTTGGCGGTAGTCTTCTGGTAGTCGATGCCGATAGTAGAGGCCGAAAAGTCGGTGTCTGAAGTACGGGCGGCTGCAAAATCAGCAAAGCCGGTGATCGATTTCAAGACCAGGCCCGGCAGGCGGTAGGTTAGATCGGCAGTGATATTACTGTCGCGCAGATTCAAAAATGACTTGTAGTCGTTGTTGATGCTGTCCATCTGCCCCGGCTTGTACAAGGGAATACCTAAGTCCACGCCTGTGCCACTAGCGTTGGCGCCAGTGCCCGCGCCAGCGCCTTGGGTACGTGCGCAGTCATTTACGCCATCGCGGTTACCACCACGGGTGTTCAAAATCAGCAGGTCGGCGTTAAAGAGTTGCTGACATGAAGGCGTATGCAAGTAACTGCCAACCAACTTGTAGCCAAAGGCTGAGCCCCCGTTTCCACCCTGGTCGGTGATGTCGGCCCGCAGAACCGCCTCAAAGTCCCGTGTGGGCTTAATCTTGACGGAAGCACGCAGGTACTTCCGGTCACTATCGAACAGGCCTGCGCTGTTATCAAAGTCATTCTTGACCCAGGCATCGGCCGATTCCACTACACCGGCAAGCCGCACAGCCACCGTGTCGCTTACCCGCAAGTTAAAAGCACCATTAAACCGTTTTTTACCAAAGCTTCCTATTTCGAAACCAGCATGCGTCTCGAAACTACCGAGCTCAGGCTCAACGGTGGTAATGGCCACTGAACCGCCAAAAGTATTGCGCCCAAACAGCGTGCCTTGCGGGCCGCGAAGAATTTCTACTCGAGCAATATCAACGAAACCCAGCATGGCTTGCTGCGCGCGTGACTTGTAAACGCCATCCACAAAGTAACCGATGGTGGTGTCACCGTTGACCGCTACGTTCTCCGTGCGGACGCCGCGTATGGACGGACGTGCATCCACCCCCGAGCGGCTGAAGGTGAATCCAGCCGACATACTTTCCATCTGAGACAGGTCGGTAATATTGCGTTCAGCTAGCGTCTCACCGCTTACCGCAGTTACAGAGACACTGACTTTTTGCTGATCTTCAGCTCGCCGATTGGCGCTTACAGTAACCACCTGAAGTTCACCGCTATCGCCCGTCGCGGCGGCAGGGACTGTTTGAGCCAAGGCAACCATTGGCGTGCCTAGGGCTAATGCGCCGGCAAAAGAGCCTAAAGCAAGGGCAATCTGATACGAGAGGTGCGTTAGTCTGGGTGCAGCGGACATGGTTAACTTCCTTCAGGGTTGGTCAAGGGACGGGAGAAAAGAAATAATACGGGCATCTGACGTTGCTACATAAAACACGGCGATAACATTTCGCAATGCATACGCTTGCATAAAAAAACGGAGTGGCGCACATGATGTAGATGTGTCTAGTATGGAGGGCTTTTCAAGGTCAGTAACTGCTACTGGCCAGCGCCGCGCCCTCAGCCACCGATTTGGACTTGACGCAGAAGATGTCTGCGCCCACTTTGCCCAAAACCGGCGACTGCGCCAAAGCTGCAGTCGATTCCGGCGATCACTCGATCGCGACCTACAGTGTCTGCAAAGTGCTCGATGCGTTGTGCAACAAGGCGCAGATACTTAATAAAGTTGCTGTTGGAGCCGAATATTCCTGGAATCAGGACCTTGTAGTCAGGGATCTGGCGCTTCATGTCTTGCACCGTTTCCCATTCGTGGGCATGCCGCGGGCGCTGATATCTGCAAGGATCGATTCACCAGTGCTGCGGACTTTGGCTTCGGCGGCGGCATTCGCAGCTACATCTTTGCCACTCTTTAAGTATCTGATCACATGGTCTCCAGAGATTTGCATTGAAAACACAACTCGCATAATATAAATTGCATACGCATGCATTATGGGACAAAGTTAACGGGATTTTCTACGTACTTTCCCTAGGGAGATCTTTGATCGGCATAGGGGGCGTCAGTTGGTGTCGATTTGTTTTCGCTGCAATTGGGGTCGCTGTAGAAAACGGAAAAAATCGTACGCTAAGCCGTTGTTGAGGCCGGAATCCAGCGATAAAGCGTAGGAACGGACACACCTAGGTTCTCGGCCACGTCCTTGGGTGGAACGCCGCTGGCCAGCAATTTCTTGGCCGATTCGATCTTGCTTTCGGTCATCTTGAGCTTGCAGCCACCCTTACGGCCAAGTTTGCGAGCAACTTGGCTAAATGTGCCCATCCCCCGAAATTCGGACACTTTGTAAAGACGCCGCAATGTGAAGTGCTGCGGACGGCAGGATTCACTCTACTTTTGGCAACGAACAAATCGAGCCTGCGAAGACTTTGAGGAAATTCCCCCGCTCCTTCAGAGCCTGGAAATGGCGGCACAAGTTGCTAGGTTCCATGGTTGACTATACTGGATAAATGCACAGTATTCAATCCTTCGATACATCTTTCGACACGCCGGTGCTCGCCGCGAACATTCCCTTAACCGTCTCACTCATCCGCGGCCATGTGCAGGCCGGTTTTCCCTCTCCTGCCGAAGATCTAGGCGCACAGCGCATCGATCTGGCCCAGCTGCTCATCAAACACTCCCAGGCGACCTATTTTCTGCGTGCTAGTGGCCACTCCATGACCGAAGTTGGCATCTTTGATGGCGACATTTTGGTGGTGGACCGGGCCATCAAGCCGCGCAATACCCATATCGTAGTCGCCATCGTGGACGGGGAATTCACCGTGAAGGTACTGAGCCAGCGCGTCGGGCGCATCAAGCTCAAATCTGCGAACCCCACCTACCCTGACATCACTCCGAAAGATGGGCAGACGATTGAGATATGGGGCGTCGTGACCAGCACCATCAAACAATTTAACGTTTGACAGGAGACTGCCGTGTACGCATTAGTGGACGGCAACAACTTCTATGTCAGCTGCGAGCGAATCTTTCGGCCAAGTCTTAACGGCATTCCTGCGGTAGTGCTCAGCAATAATGATGGCTGCGCCATTGCGCGCTCCAACGAGGCCAAGGCATTGGGTATCAAGATGGGTGCGCCGTGGTTTCAGATCAAGCATCTAGCCGAGTCAGAGGGCTTAGTGGCTTTGTCTGCTAATTTCGCGCTTTACGGTGATATCAGCGACCGCATGATGAGTCTGGCGGCGGGATTGGGCCCGACACAGGAAATTTATTCAATTGACGAGTCCTTCATCGGACTTGACGGCGTTCGTGGTGACTTGGTAGAGCGCAGTCACAAGATTCGGTCACGCATCCTGCAGTGGACAGGAATCCCCTGTGGTATTGGAATCGGGCGA
>Ga0136641_1000298_pt1 | contig 21205 bp, 18 predicted proteins | sample EliLak1302023Y_FD_115312 | JGI IMG/M metagenome (GOLD analysis project Ga0136641, IMG submission 115312) | Freshwater microbial communities from Elizabeth Lake, Yosemite National Park, California, USA - 13020-23Y | ecosystem: Environmental > Aquatic > Freshwater > Lake ...
TTGATGGCCCGGGTCGGTCTGTTTCACGAAAACCTGATTGAAGCGGCTGCATTGATGGAGGCTAATTTGGAGGAGCCGCTGTCTTTAGACGAAATTGCTGCGCTGGTGGGCGTGTCGCGCCGTCAGATCGAGCGCTTGTTCAAGCGCTACGTAGGCGAGGTACCGACCAAGTACTACCTGGACATGCGCTTGCGTAGGGCGCGCAGCCTGCTATTGCAGACCGCGATGTCGGTGATGGAAATCGCGCTGGCCTGTGGATTTCAGTCGCCGCCGCATTTTTCCAAGTGCTACCGCGACTTGTTTGGCCATACGCCCAGTGCCGAGCGGCGCAATAGCCGCCTGGCCCTGCTGGAGCCCGACAAGGCGCAAAGCGCAGCGCACTGAAACGCGATACGGCTGCAATTGCTTGCATTGCGCAGGCAAAATTAGTTTGTCGTATGGCGACAATCACGGGTCGCTAAACTATTAGGCTTTGCGCCATCCCGCCCGTACATTCTGTGGGCGAGTGCTGCCTTGCCCGGGGCATACCCCGCATACAACCGAAGGAGTTTTTTTGTGGCTGAAGAATTTGACGATCTGGATTTGAATTCGCTCAACGACGAGGAGTTGACCGAACAAGTCCATGACGACCTCTACAACGGATTGCGGGAAGAGGTAATTGAAGCCACCAATATTTTGTTGGGCCGTGGCTGGTCGGCCAGCCGGGTGCTCGACGACGCTTTGGTCGAGGGCATGCGCATCGTTGGCGTAGATTTCCGCGATGGCATTTTGTTTGTCCCTGAAGTACTGCTGGCCGCCAACGCGATGAAGGGCGGCATGGAAATTTTGCGCCCCTTGTTGGCCGAGACCGGCGTCGAGCCCATCGGCAAGATGGTCATCGGTACGGTCAAAGGCGACATTCATGACATCGGTAAGAACCTCGTCGGCATGATGATGGAAGGCGCTGGCTTTGAAGTCATTGATCTGGGCATTAACAACGCCGTCGAAAAATACATTGCTGCGTTAGAAGAGCACAAGCCCGATATTCTGGGAATGTCCGCTTTGCTGACCACCACCATGCCTTATATGAAAGTGGTGATCGACACCCTCAAAGAGAAAGGTCTGCGCGATGACTATATTGTGCTGGTCGGTGGTGCGCCTTTGAACGAAGAGTTTGGCAAAGCCGTGGGTGCAGATGCCTACTGCCGTGATGCGGGTGTGGCGGTGGAAACTGCCAAAACCTTGATTGCCGCACGTCGCGCTGCGGCCCGCGCCTAATTGGCGATGCCGGCATGGCCGCAGTTGCAAACACTTTGGTGATTGCCTGCGGCGCATTGGCTCGCGAGATCATCGCGTTGCGCCAGGCCAATAGCTGGTTGCATATGGACGTGACTTGTCTGCCCGCCGAACTGCATAACCGGCCGGAAAAAATCCCTGCCCTGGTGCGCGAGAAGATCCAATCGTTCAAGTCCCGGTACCCGCATATCTTCGTTGCCTATGCCGATTGTGGAACCGGCGGCTTATTGGATGCGGTGCTGCAAGAGGAAGGCGTGCAGCGTTTGCCCGGCGCGCATTGTTATGAGTTTTATGCCGGGTCCGCTGCATTTGCCCAGATAGCCGAAGCCGAGTTGGGAACCTTCTATTTGACCGATTTTTTGTTGCGGCATTTTGAGCGATTGATCATGCACGGACTGGGCATCGATAAGCATCCCCAATTGCTGCCGGTGTATTTTGGCAACTACAGCACCTTGATGTATTTGTGTCAGAAGGAAAGCCCTGAGGGTATGGCGCTGGCGCAGGCTGCCGCCAAGCGCCTGGGCCTGGCATTTGCGTACCGTGTCACTGGCTACGGTGAGATGGAAACTGAATTGAAAACGGCAAGCGAGAAAGTCATCCAATGGCAAAACTGATTGTGATTTCATGGCGCGATCTACCCGCACAGGTAGTGGTCAAGCGCGGACGCGAAACTGGCAAGGTGCAGCTCTCGCATCGCTTCCAAGAGGCGGTGGATCGCGCCGCGATGCGGGCCGGTAAGTCCAGCGCCGGCGATTACTTGGCGGACTGGAAACGCAGCGAGCCGCGTGAGTGCGGCGACGACATCCAAGAACAAGCCAATGCCGAGGCGGCCCGCATTGAGGCGCGCTACTCGGACGAGGATTTACTGCGTATCATCCGCGCCCATGGCGTCGATGACACCCTGCCTACGCCCACGGTGATTTCCGCCGATGAGGCTGCAGTACCGATGCCTGAGGGGGAACACTGATGTACGCGGTGCGTCGCTGGTCGGTGCGCCATGCGCGCGGCCTTGAGATTTTTTACCAGGGGTTTGAGCGTGCGATGGTGGCCTTGCATCCGCTGTGGAAAGCCATTGGCTACCAGCGACTTGAAAAGCCGGTGGCAGTGGTAGAAAAAGCGGTCAAAGGTTTGTTGTTTGATTGCCAGATGTGCGGTCAGTGCGCCTTGTCGAGCACGGGCATGTCCTGCGCCATGAACTGCCCCAAAACCATACGCAACGGCCCCTGCGGTGGCGTGCGCGCCAATGGGCATTGCGAGGTCAAGCCCGAAATGCGCTGCGTCTGGGTCGAGGCCTTTGAGGGTAGTCAGCGCATGCAGGCGGGCCGCGAGGCCATCAAAGTGGTGCAATTCGCCGTCGATGTGCGCCTCAAGGGTAGCTCGTCATGGCTGCGGGTGGCACGGGAAAAGGGCCAACCCGCTAAGCAGGAGGCTACAGCATGAGGTTTGATGACGAGCCGGTGCCCGGCTACCCTTTACCGATTCTGCCGGGCCATACCTCCCCCGGGCGCCTGGAGCGGGTGCTGCGCGGCGGTGGCTTTGCTATTACGGCTGAGCTAGAGCCGCCCGATTCAGCCGACCCGAGCGAGGTCTACCGCCGTGCCAAAGTGTTTGACGGCTATGTCGATGCCATCAACGCCACCGACGGCAGTGGCGCCAATTGCCATATGTCTAGCTTGGCGGTGTGCGCTTTACTCACTCGGGTGGGGTATGCGCCGGTGATGCAGATTTCTTGTCGTGACAAAAACCGCATTGCGATCCAAGGCGATATCTTGGGGGGCGCGGCTATGGGGGTGTGCAATATGCTGTGTTTGAGCGGCGATGGGGTGCAAAGTGGTGACCATCCGCAGGCCAAGCCCGTGTTCGACCTGGACTGTATGTCGCTGTTGGAAATTGGTCGCGATATGCGTGACGAGCGGCGTTTCCAAAGCGGGCGCAAAGTCAGCTTTGCGCCACGTGTGTTTTTTGGTGCGGCGGCTAATCCTTTTGGGCAACCCTTTGACTGGCGTGCCCAACGCTTGGCTAAAAAAGTCGCGGCCGGAGCCCAATTTATTCAAACCCAGTACTGCTACGACGTGCCGCGCCTGCGCACTTTTATGAAGGAAGTGGAAGACCTGGGCCTCCTAGATAAAGTGTTTATTTTGGTTGGCGTGGGTCCTATGCGTTCGGCCAAAGTGGCCGAGTGGATGCGCAGTAATGTGCCCGGCGTGCATATTCCGGATGCCGTCATCAAGCGCATGGCTGGGGCGGAAAAACCGGCTGCCGAAGGGCGCAAAATATGTACCGAAATCGTGCAGGAAGTTAAAGAGATGAAGGGTGTCGCGGGAGTCCACATCATGGCCTACCGGCAGGAAGACTCGGTGCCAGAAATCGTGACCAACTCCGGCGTGCTGCAAGGTCGGGTGCCCTGGTATCCGGGGCGCGACGGCGCTGCGCCAGAAGTAGCGCATATTCCGCCGCCCGTGCTCGCTGCGGTTTGAACCCGCCCGATTCTGTTGTTTGAACGTTTTGATTTACTAATTTATAGGATGTAGCGTGACCGATACCATCATCAGTTCAGCGACCCGCGAGGTCGTCATTGGCTTTGACCGCCCCTTCGTCATCATTGGCGAGCGTATCAACCCCACAGGCCGCAAAATCATGGCCGCCGAAATGATGGCCGGCGACTACAGCCGCGTCATTGCCGATGCGCTGGCGCAGGTTGAGGCGGGCGCGCATATGCTGGATGTGAACGCTGGTATCCCTTTGGCAGACGAGCCCGGCATGCTGGCCAAAGCTATCCAACTGGTGCAAGGCGTAACCGATGTGCCCATCTCCATCGACTCGTCCATCGTTGCCGCTTTGGAAGCGGGCTTGGCGGTGTACAAAGGCAAAGCCTTGGTCAACTCCGTCACCGGCGAAGAAGACCGCCTGGAAACCGTGTTGCCCTTGGTGAAAAAATACGGCGCTGCGGTGGTGGCTATCTCTAACGACGAAACCGGTATTTCGCAAGATCCAGATGTGCGTTTTGCGGTGGCCAAAAAAATTGTCGAGCGCGCAGCCGATCATGGTATTCCTGCTTGCGACGTGGTGGTGGACCCATTGGTCATGCCGATTGGCGCAATCAACCAGGCCGGCGTCCAAGTGATGCGCTTGGTGCATCGCCTGCGTACTGAACTCAAGGTCAACACCACCTGCGGCGCATCCAACGTTAGCTTTGGATTGCCTGAGCGCAATGGCATCAATGCCGGCTTCCTGACCATGGCGATGGCCTCGGGCATGACCTCGGCCATTACCAACCCGCTGCACGCCGAAGTGGTGCGCGCCATCATGGCAGCCGATGTGATGATGGGCCATGACCCGGATTGTTTCCGTTGGATACGTAAGTTCCGCGAAGTGCCGGTAATGGGTGCCGATGGCGAAATGGGCCGAGGCCGTCGCGAGACGGGTACTCGCCGCCGCCGAGAAAGCTAAGCATTTATGGAAGTCGCTGATGCGCTGGTTGTTTTCACACCCTCGGGGCGGCGTGGTCGTTTTCCCCTAGGTTCTTCGCTTTTGCAAGCCGGGCGTTCCCTCGGTGTCGATATTGATTCGGTCTGCGGAGGGCGCGGTATTTGTGGCCGCTGCCAGGTCTTGGTGTCTGAGGGTGAATTTGCCAAACATGGTCTGGTCTCGAGTGCAGACCATTTATCGCCTATTTCCCAGGTCGAACAGGACTACTGCGCCACCCAGCCGCTGGCCGCTGGCCGCCGTTTGTCCTGCTGCGCGCAAGTGCAGGGTGATGTGGTCATCGACGTGCCTTCGAGCAGCCAGGTGCATAAACAAGTCGTGCGCAAAGAAGCCGAGGCGCATGACATCCATTTGGACCCCTTGATACGCCTGTATTTTGTCGAGGTGCAAGAACCCGATATGCACGACCCCTCTGGGGATTTGCGGCGTCTGGAAGACGCATTGGAATTTGAATGGGGTCTGACAGAGCTGTCCTGCGACATCATCGCAGTGCAGCAATTGCAAACTGCTTTGCGCAGCGGCGGCTGGAAAGTTACCGTGGCAGTGCACGCGGGCAAGCAAATCATGGCGGTCTGGCCAGCTTTGCACGAAAAAGCTTTTGGCCTGGCGGTGGATGTGGGCTCGACCACGATTGCCGCGCATTTGTGCGATCTGTCCTCCGGTGAAGTGGTGGCTTCGGCCGGCGTCATGAACCCACAAATCCGCTTTGGCGAAGATTTGATGAGCCGCGTTTCCTACGTCATGATGAACCCGGGCGGGGAAGTCGAAATGACGGCTGCGGTGCGCGAAGCGCTCAACACCTTGGCGCTGGAAGTCACGCAGCGCGCCGGTGCCTTGCCTGTTGATATTTTGGAAGCCACTTTTGTTGGCAATCCCATCATGCACCACCTGCTGCTGGGCATCAACCCGGTGGAGCTGGGAGGCGCTCCCTTCGCGTTGGCAACCGACCGCTCCATTACCTTGTGGGCCTCGGAAATCGATTTTGCGGTACACCGCAATGCGCGCATCTATGTCCTGCCGTGCATCGCAGGCCATGTGGGTGCCGATACCGCAGGCGTGATTTTGGCTGAGCGGCCCGATTTGGATTCACCGGTCACGCTGCTGGTCGATGTGGGTACCAATGCCGAAATTGTGCTGGGCAACAACCAGCGCATGCTGGCCTGTTCCAGCCCTACCGGTCCGGCCTTTGAAGGCGCGCAAATTAGTTGCGGCCAACGCGCCGCGCCGGGCGCTATTGAGCGCGTGCGCATTGATCCTGCCACCCTGGAGCCGCGCTATAAAGTGATTGGCTGCGATTTATGGTCTGACGAGGCGGGCTTTGCCGCTGCCGTGGCCGATAGCGGCGTCACCGGCGTATGCGGTTCGGGCATCATCGAAGCGCTGGCCGAGATGTATTTGGCAGGCATCATCCGCCACGAAGGCACTATCGACGGTAACCTGGCCGCGCGCACGCCCCGGGTGCAGGCCGATGGCCGCACCTTTTGCTATGAATTGGCACCAGCGACTGCAGAAAAGCCGGCGCTGCGAATTTTGCAAAACGATGTGCGCGCCATCCAACTGGGCAAAGCTGCCTTGTACGCGGGAGTACGTCTATTGATGGAGCGCATGGGCGTGGATAAAGTGGACCGCATCCGTTTGGCAGGTGCCTTCGGTAGCCATATCGACGTGAAATACGCCATGGTGCTAGGCATGATTCCGGACTGCGTGCTCTCAGAGGTTAGCTCGGCGGGTAACGCAGCGGGTACTGGCGCGCGTATCGCCTTGCTGGACAAAGGCTCGCGCAAAGTGATCGAAGACCTGGTGCGCCGTGTGGAAAAAATCGAAACCGCGGTAGAGCCTCGCTTCCAAGAATTTTTTGTAGAAGCCATGGCCATTCCGCATTTGACTGACCCGTTTGAACGTTTGCAGGATGTTGTCACCCTCCCCGAGCGCTTGGCGGTAGTAACCGAGCAAAATGCCCGAAACCGTCGCGGTGCGCGGCGGGGATGAGTGCATGCGCGCTGGCATCGATCCTGCGCAGCCCCAGCGCCGCTGCCACCTGATAGCCTAAGAAAGACAAGAGATGGCTTTGCAGGAATTTGACTACATCATTGTGGGTGCCGGTTCGGCTGGTTGCGTGCTGGCCAACCGCCTGAGCGAGGATGCCCAAGTGCGGGTGCTCCTGATCGAAGCCGGTGGCAATGACCACAGCATCTTTATCCATATGCCCTCCGCGCTGGCCTACCCCATGGCCAATCCGCGCTACAGCTGGCAATACCAATCTGAGCCCGAGCCCTTTATGAATGGGCGGCGCATCCACTGTCCGCGCGGCAAAACGCTGGGGGGCTCCTCGTCCATCAACGGCATGGTGTATGTGCGGGGCCACGCATTGGATTACGAGGGTTGGACATTACAAAACGGTATGCAGGATTGGTCTTACGCGCATTGCCTGCCTTATTTCAAAAAGGCCGAAGCGCGCAATGTGGGCGGCGATAGCTATCGGGGCGACAGCGGTCCGCTGAAGGTCAGCACCGCTGCCATGCGCAACCCGCTGTACCGCGCTTTTATCGAAGCAGGCAAGCAGGCAGGCTACCCGGTTACCAAAGACATGAACGGTTACCAGCAGGAAGGGCTGGGGCCCATGGACATGACCACGCACAAAGGGCGGCGCTGGAGCACCGCCATGGCTTATTTGCGCCCTGCGCTGAAGCGCAACAACATGTTCTTACAAAAGAACACCTTGGTCACCAAAGTACGGTTCGAAGGTCCGCCCGATGCCCTGCGCGCGGTCGGCGTACAAGCGGTGCAGGACGGCCAGACGCAGGAATTGCGAGCCCGCCGTGAAGTGATTTTGTGTGGTGGCGCCATCAACTCCCCCCAGCTTTTGCAACTCTCGGGTATCGGGAATCCGGGCTTGCTGGAGCCCCTGGGGGTGCCTGTGCTCTTGGGCTTGCGTGGCGTGGGCGAAAACCTGCAAGACCATATGGAAACTTATGTCCAGGTGCGCTGCAAGCAGCCTATCACCCTGTACTCGGCCATGCACCCGCTAGCCAAGCTGCGCATTGGGGTGGAGTGGGTGCTTAACCGCAGCGGCTTGGGTGCTACCAACCATATGGAATCAGGGGGCTTTATCCGCAGCGATACCGGGGTGAAGCATCCCGATTTGCAATACCATTTTGTGCCTATGGCTATCCGCTATGACGGCAGCTCGCCAGTGAAAGGCCATGGCTTTCAAGCGCATATTGGCCCTATGCGCCCCACCAGCCGGGGCTGGGTGCGTATCGCCAGTGCAGACCCTTTGCAGCCACCCCGTATTTTGTTTAACTACATGGGCACCGAGCAGGATCGCAAAGAAATGCGTGCTGGGGTGCGGCTTACGCGCGAAATATTTGCGCAGGCAGCCATGGAAGATTTCCGCGGCGAAGAGATATCACCCGGCGCCCAGGTGCAAAGCGACAATGAGATCGATGAGCACATCCGCGACAACGCCGAGACCGCCTACCACCCCTCTGGCTCCTGTCGCATGGGCACCGATGTCATGGCCGTCACCGACCCGCAGGGCCGCGTGCATGGGGTAAGCGGACTGCGCGTGGTAGATGCTTCTTTGATGCCCTTGATCGTGAGTGGCAATTTGAACGCCCCCACCATCATGCTGGCCGAAAAAATCGCTGATTTGATTCGCGGTCACACGCCGCTTGCGCCCGCGTCCGTTCCATTTTTTGTGCATCCGAATTGGGAAACGCAGCAGCGCTGAACTTCTCTCGGATGCTAGCGGTGGCTCGGTTAAAATTCGGGCTTCCGAGGAGCGTTGCAGTTCATCACCATGAACCAGGCTCGGAAGAAGTGGCGTCTTGCCGCTTGCTGTTAACGGCGCTCACCCACGCAGCCAGTGCGGTGAGCTCTTGATATCTCCCCCTGTAGTTTGCGCGGTACCGCTATGAACTTTGTGGAGCGCGTCATGTCTGTAACAAGCGAGAGTCCAGTATCTGCCGTCGAAAACCGTTTTACCCAGTTGCTGTCCCAGCGGCCCTGGCTTTTGGCCGACGGCGCAACAGGCAGCAATTTATTTGATGTGGGCCTGATGTCAGGCGACGCGCCCGAGTTGTGGAACACCGAACATCCCGATCGTATCGCCGCCTTGCACCAAAGTTTCGTGGACGCTGGTGCCGACATCTTGCTCACCAATAGCTTTGGCGGTACCGTTTATCGCCTGAAATTGCACAACGCCCAAAGCCGCATGGGCGAGCTCAACACCTTGGCTGCGCAAATTGCCCGCCGGGTCGCTGACGCCAGTGGCCGCATGATTGCGGTGGCCGGAAGTATGGGTCCGACCGGAGAAATCATGGAGCCCATAGGCCCCTTGACTTTTGACGAGGCCAAAGCCGCATTTGCCGAACAGGCACTGGCGCTCAAGGCCGGCGGTGCCGATGTGTTGTGGATTGAAACCATGTCCTCGCGCGAAGAAGTGGAAGCGGCGGTCGCCGGCGCGGGCGTGGCGGACTTACCGATAGTTTGCACGCTCAGTTTTGATACCAATGGCCGCACCATGATGGGTATTTCGCCCAGCGATTTTTCTGGCATCGAAAAAGCCTTGTCACCGCGCCTGGCCGCCTGCGGCACCAACTGCGGTGTAGGTGCTTCCGAAGTGGTGGCCTGTATCCATAACCTGGCGCAGTCCATGGGGCCCGAGGTGGTCTTGGTAGCCAAAGGCAATTGCGGCGTACCCCAATATGTGGACGGTGCAATTTGCTACAACGGCACGCCCGAAATCATGGCGATGTATGCGCGTATGGCGCTCGACGCAGGCGCCCGCATCATCGGTGGATGCTGCGGTACCTCGGCCAAACACCTGCGCGCGATGCGCGAAACTTTGGAGTCCCATACCCGCGGCCCGGCCCCCACACTGGAGGACATCAATACGCGCTTGGGTGAAGTGTCCAACGGCGCGCGCGCCCAATGGGGTGGCGAACAAAGCCGCGCCGGTGGCGCAGCCCCTGGTGCCAACTTGTCACGTGGCCGCGGCGCGCGCGCGCGGCGCACCGGCAGCGATGCCGCCGATAGCGCGGGCGAGGGCGCAAGCGCATGAACAAGGGCAGTGCTGCAGCTAGCAGCCAGGCGAGGGGCGTCCATCAGAACTTGTGCGTGCAAGCGCCATTGGCTGGCGGCTTGACCATCAACCATTTACTAGTGCGCGTTATGGCAGCGCTGAAAGATGCGCGGCGCGCCCACGCAGCGCTAGCTGGTTGATGGATGCAGGCTCGTCCCTACGAGGCATCTTGTTGGTGGCGGGCGCCACGTTTTTCTGGAGTCTGAGCGGTGTGTTTGTGCGCTGGCTGCCGGACATAGATCCCTGGTCTTTTAATGCGTTTCGGGGACTGGGTCTAGGCTTGTCCATGGCTTTGTGGATTGCCTTGCGCTATGGACGAGGCAGCCTGAATTTGTTGCGCCGCAGTCCCGTGGCGGGCCTGCTTGTTTCTGCCGGTTTTTTTGCGTTGGGCTCATCGCTCTACATCGCCTCGCTGGACCTGGCCAGTGTTGCGGCGGTGTCTTGCCTGACTGCGACTTCTGGTTTGTTTGCGGCACTCATGGCGCGCTTATTTCTCGGCGAACGAACGCCCCCTATTTTTTATTTCGCCATGCTATTGGCGCTTGGTGGTGTGGCCGTTATCGCGCTGGGGGAGGGTGATGCCCGCGTGCAAGGCCTGGCGGGCACCTTTACCGGCTTAGCGGTGGCAGCATGTTTTGCTGCGCAAAGTGTGGCACTGCGCCGCTACCGCGCGTTTGATATGGAGCCTGCGTTTTTGCTGGGTGGTTTTGTGACTTTTGCCGCGATCATGGCACTGGGTCTGGTCGTCGTGCCACCCTGGCAAAATATTGCGGTCTTGCTCTTGATGGGCCTGGTCCAACTGGCCATTCCCCTGGTTCTCTACATGTACGGAGCGCGCAGTGTGGCTACCAGCCATATGGTTTTGATCACCATGGCCGATGCCGTGCTCAACCCATTGTGGGTGTGGATGGTGCACGCAGAGGTGCCGCCCCACGCGGTGTATTTGGGTGGCGCGCTGGTGCTTGGGGCGATTGCCTTAACCGCATTTTCGCCGCCAGTTAGCGCAACGCCTGCGAGCACTGGAGTGACAGATCCGTGAAAAATAGGTGGACTACACTGCTCGCGGGTGTGCCAAGCATGGCCAGTGTGCCTCACTTGCGCATGCCTAGGATGAAAATCAGGGGGTTTACACTATCAGATGGTGCCCAGGAAGGGACTCGAACCCCCACGAAGTTACTCGCTAGTACCTGAAACTAGTGCGTCTACCAATTCCGCCACCTGGGCATTTCAGGAAAGAGAGCGATTGTATCAAAACTGTTAGTCAAACCAGCGGATTGCTGGACGAGGTGGAAGGCGTGGTGCAAGGGCACCGTGACGGCCACGGATTTGTTTCTCGCGATGACGGGGCCCCGGACATTTACTTGCCGCCCAATGAAATGCGCGCTGTTTTGCACAAGGACCGCGTCAAGGCGCGGATCGTACGTAGCGATCGCAAAGGGCGGCCTGAGGGTCGCGTTCTTGAAATACTGGAGCGTTCCACCCAGCCCATCATCGGCCGCCTCTTGCAAGAGAGCGGCGTCTGGTTGGTGGCCCCGGAGGACAAGCGCTATGGCCAGGATATCTTGATTCCACGCGGCGCGACCGGCCATGCACGCGCCGGGCAGGTGGTGGTGGTCGAATTGGTGGAGCCGCCGGCCTTATACGGACAACCGGTAGGCCGCATCAGCGAAGTGCTGGGCGAAGTAGATGATCCGGGCATGGAGATCGAAATTGCGGTGCGCAAATACAGCGTCCCACATGAATTTTCCGCAGCCTGCCTGGCTCAGGCCAAAGCCTTGCCAGACACGGTGCGTGCGCAGGATCTGGCCGGACGCGTGGACCTCAGTGACGTGCCGCTGGTGACGATAGACGGCGAGGACGCACGCGATTTTGACGATGCGGTGTACTGCGAACCGGCCACGCTGGGGCGTGGTAAAAATGCGGCCAAGGGGTGGCGTTTGCTGGTGGCGATTGCCGATGTAAGCCACTATGTGGAAAACGGCGCGGCCATCGATATCGATGCGTATGACCGCGCCACCAGCGTCTATTTCCCGCGCCGTGTTATCCCGATGCTGCCGGAAAAACTCTCCAACGGTTTGTGCTCCCTCAACCCCGAGGTGGACCGCTTGTGCATGGTCTGCGACATGCTGGTGACTGAGGACGGCACGCTGCAGGCCTACCAGTTTTACCCGGCGGTGATGTGGAGCCATGCGCGCTTTACCTATACCGAGGTCGCTGCGATTCTTAGCAATACACGCGGGCCCGAAGCGATAAAGCGCAAAGCGCTGGTGCCGCATTTGCTGCACCTGCATGGTGTGTATGAATCCTTGCTTAAAGCGCGACAAAAGCGCGGGGCGGTGGACTTTGAAACCACCGAGACCCAAATCTTGTGTGATGAGAACGGACGTATCGAAAAAATTGTGCCGCGTACGCGCAACGTTGCACACCGTTTGATCGAAGAGGCCATGCTAGCGGCCAATGTCTCTAGCGCCGACTTCATCATGCAAAGCAAACACGCGGGCTTGTTTCGCGTGCACGAAGGCCCGACGCCGGAAAAACTCGAAGCCCTGCGCGCCTACATCAAGGCACTGGGGCTGGGCATCAGTCTGAGCGAAACGCCCAAGCCTGGCGATTTCCAGTCCATAGCCCAGGCCACGAAAGACCGGCCCGACGCACAGCAAATCCACGCCATGCTTTTGCGTTCTATGCAGCAGGCGATTTATACGCCAGCCAATAGCGGGCATTTTGGCTTGGCCTTTGATGCCTACACGCATTTCACCAGCCCGATTCGGCGTTATCCGGACCTCTTGGTACACCGCGTCATTAAAGCGGTTTTGGCCGATACCCGCTACCAGCTGCCGGTCTTGCCCCTTCCCGGCGAAGCCCATGCCAAGCTAGCGCGGCGCCTCGAAAAAGGCAAGTCTTCCAAAGGTGTGGAAACCGGTACCAAGCCGAAAAAACTCAGCGCCGAAAGCCTGGCTTGGCAGGCGGCGGGCTTGCATTGCAGCGCCAACGAGCGTCGTGCTGACGAGGCCAGCCGCGATGTGGAGGCCTGGCTCAAGTGCAAATACATGTACGAGCATTTGGGTGAGGAATACAGTGGTGTGGTCACCGCGGCCACCTCCTTCGGCTTGTTCGTGACGCTTGATGCGATGTATGTCGAGGGCCTGGTACACATTACCGAACTGGGCGGCGAATATTTCCGCTTTGACGAAGTGCGTCAGGAATTGCGCGGGGAGCGCACCGGTATGCGCTATGCCATCGGCACGCGGGTCGATATCCAAGTGAGCCGCGTGGACCTCGATGGCCGCAAGATTGACTTTCGCTTGGTACAAGGCAGCTTGATGCCACTGGGCAAAAGCCATTTGGACAAGCTGCCACCGTCACCGCCAGCGCGCAGTGGCCGTGGCAAGCCGGGCAAAGCAGCGCCAGCAGCCAAAGCCCCGCGCGGCAAAAACAGTACGCTTGCGACTAAAAAGGCTGCGGCCAAGGCGAAGACGCCGCGTAAGCGGCGTTAAATCTGCCTGTGGCCAAAGTACTGATCGAGGTTGACGCCACTTAGCCTTGGCTGGACTGCACGTCCTGCTCAAACTGGGCCATGTCAGCTTCGGGCCAGCACACCTCTCCCCTGCGCGCTAGCCTGGGTGCCAACTTGAAGTGATGTGCGGCCCAAGGTAATGAATCAGACTTGCAAACTTGTGCCATCGCCAGCGGCTTGGCGACAATCCATAAACGCCTAAGTGAGTTGGAAAAATGGATTGCTTCGCTGTGCCCTCGGTAATGTATTGGGCTTTACGACGCCTTCTCAAGCCGCCTTTTGCGCCTTCAAGCCCATTTCGTCCAGCGCCGCAGCCAGGTGCGCCACGCTGCGGTCGGCGTTGTGCAGTTTGTCCAAACCGAATAGGCCGATGCGAAAGGTCATGAAGTCCGCCGGTTCATCGCATTGCAGCGGCACACCGGCTGCGGTTTGCAGCCCCAGCGCCGAGAAGCCTTTGCTGTTATGCATCGCAGCATCCGTGGTATAGCTGACCACGACGCCCGGCGCTTGGAAACCGGGTGCTGCGACGCTGCGGATGCCCCGGCTTTCCATGAGTGCGCGCACTTTGTGACCCAGGTCCCATTGCTCGGCACAGACTTTGTCAAAGCCATAGTCCTGTGTCTCATGCATCACTTCTTGCAAGCGCGTGATCGCGTCGGTGGGCATCGTGGTGTGGTACATGTGGGTGCCGTTTTCATACGCTTCCATGACTTGCAACCACTTCTTCAGGTCGCATGCAAAGCTACTGCTCGTCGTTGCGTCTATTGCGCTGCGGGCGCGTTCGCTGAGCATGACCATGGCGCAACAGGGCGAGCCACTCCAGCCTTTTTGTGGTGCGGTAACCAGCACGTCCACGCCGGTCGCTTGCATGTCCACCCAAATAGTGCCTGAGGCAATGCAGTCCAATACAAACAAACCGCCTACCTGGTGCACGGCATCGGCCACCGCACGCAAATAGTCATCGGGAAGAATCATGCCGGCAGACGTTTCCACATGCGGCGCGAAGACTACAGCGGGTTTTTCCGCCAAGATCGTAGCGACCACCTGGTCGATCGGGCAAGGAATCCAGGCTGCTTGGCTGTCCTGGCTCAAGCGACGCGCTTTGAGCACCGTGACGTGCGCGGGGATATGGCCCATGTCAAAAATCTGCGTCCAGCGGTAGCTAAACCAGCCATTGCGTAGGACCATCACGTTCTTACCTGTCGCAAATTGCCGTGCTACCGACTCCATGCCAAAGGTGCCGCTGCCGGGCACGAGCACGCTGGATTTTGCAGCGTACACGGACTTCAGCATGGTGGAGATATCGCGCATCACGCCCTGGAAGCGTTGCGACATATGGTTGAGTGCGCGGTCGGTATAGACGACGGAAAACTCTAGCAATCCGTCCGGGTCGATAAGGGGTAGCAATGCGGGCATAGGGGTCTCCGAAAGTTAGGGCGTTGAATGGTGTTTAGGAACTAAACAGGAAATTCATCACGTCGCCGTCCTTGACCACGTACTCCTTCCCTTCTGCGCGCATTTTGCCCGCATCTTTAGCCCCTTGCTCGCCACGGAATTGAATGAAGTCTTCGAAGGCAATCGTCTGCGCACGGATATAGCCTTTTTCAAAGTCAGTGTGAATTACGCCAGCGGCCTGCGGGCCGGTGTCGCCCACCTGAATGGTCCAGGCTCGCACTTCTTTAACGCCGGCGGTGAAATAGGTTTGCAAGCCCAACAAGCGGTAGGCCGAACGGATCAGGCGATTGAGGCCCGGCTCGGTTTGCCCGAGCTCTTGCAGGAACAGCAAGCGGTCCTCATCGCTCATCTCGCTCAGTTCTGCTTCCAGCTTGGCGCTGATCGCAACCACGGGTGCGTTTTGCGCAGCTGCAAAGGCTTGCAAGCGCTCTAGTAAGGGGTTGTTGTCAAAGCCATCTTCAGCCACGTTGGCCACGAACATCGCAGGTTTGGCGGTGATGAGAAAAAATTGTTTGAGCAGTGGCAACTCTTCTTTGCTGAAGTCCAAGGTCCGTACGGGTTTGGCTTCGTTGAGTGCCGACTGGCATTTCTCCAAGATGGCCACTAACTTGATGGACTCTTTATCGCCCGAGCGCGCTGTCTTGGTCACCCGATGGAGGGCTTTTTCCACGCTGGAGAGATCGGCCAGGCAGAGTTCGGTTTGGATAACCTCGATGTCCGCAATCGGGTCTACCCGGCCAGCGACATGGATCACGTTGTCGTCCTCAAAGCAGCGCACGACGTTGATGGTGGCATCGGTTTCACGTATGTGGGCTAAAAACTTATTGCCCAAGCCTTCGCCGGTGCTTGCCCCGGCTACCAAGCCGGCAATATCCACAAATTCCACAATCGCTGGCACCACCCGCTCGGGCTTGACGATGTCCGACAGTTGCGCCAAGCGAAGGTCGGGCACCTCGACGACGCCCACATTGGGCTCGATCGTGCAAAAAGGGTAGTTTTCCGCCGCGATGCCCGCTTTGGTTAGGGCGTTAAAAAGGGTCGATTTACCGACGTTGGGCAGGCCTACGATGCCGCATTTCATGGGAGAGTCCTTCGTTTCGGGAGGTCCGCACGCGCAGTGGGCGGGTCGGAATGGAGTGCGCCCCTGCGTCTGCGCGGGCGAGCTCCATTGTAATAAAGGCGCTTTGCGTGGATTTTGATGAATGCGCCGTGCTTACGCACGCAGTGGACCGTAAGCGCAAGGGGGTTTGCCGGGCGCTTCTACAATGTCCCATATGGCACGACCTTTCGATGTTTGCATACATGGCGCCGGCATCGTCGGAAAGGCGCTGGCTTTGCAATTGGCGGCCAAGCGTTTGCGGGTGGCCTTGGTAGACCCGCTGGCCGGCGACCCCGCAAGCGGCCATAGCGATGTGCGGGCGTATGCCCTGAATGCGGCCTCGCGCGAATTGCTGGAATCCTTGCGCTGCTGGCCAGATGTACAACATGCCACCCCAGTGTTGTCGATGCAGGTGTTTGGTGACCAAGGCGGTACGCTGCGCTTTGACGCGCGCGAACAAGCTGCCCCAGCCCTCAATTGGATGGTGGACGTACCCGCACTGGAATCGCTGCTGCTGCAGGCGCTGGGTTTTCAAAGCCTGGTCACTGTGATGAGCGAGCCCTGTACCACGCCGCTCACCGTTATTTGTGAAGGCAAAACCAGCAGCACGCGCGCGCAGTTTGGCGTGGATTTCGCCGTGCAAGCCTATCCACAACACGCCTTGGCTGCGCGTGTGGACTGCGCTGTGGCGCACCAGCAAGTGGCACGCCAATGGTTTTCAGCGCACCAAGGGCAAAGTGAAATACTCGCCATGCTGCCATTGAACGGCGAGCAGGGCAGCACCTGTGCATTGGTCTGGTCACTGAGCCCTGAACGCGCCTTGGCAATGCAGGCGGCGTCCAGTGACGATTTTTGCCAGGAATTAGGTGTCGCAAGTGGCCACGCTTTGGGCGCCTTGCAGTTGTCCAGTGCGCGCAGCGTTTGGCCCTTGCAAAGTGCCAGTGCCCAGCAGTGGTGTGGGTCGAACCCGCAAGGTGCCTGGGTGCTGGCGGGCGATGCGGCGCATACCGTGCACCCGCTGGCCGGTCAGGGTTTGAACCTGGGGCTCGGAGATGTGGCAGCTTTGGCTAGCGTGCTCGATGGCCGCCCCTACTGGCGCTCGGTAGGCGATATGCGTTTGTTGCGTACGTATGCGCGGGAGCGAAAAACTGCACTGGCGCTGGTCGGCGGCACTGGCGACGCGATGCAACAAATTTTTTACCAACAAAACCCCTTGCTTGCTTCGGCGCGCAACTGGGGTATGTCGGCTTTTTCCCAGAGCGGTCCCCTTAAACAATGGGTGGCGCGCCAAGCCATGGGCCTGCCTACCTCATCTACCTAACAGACCAAGCACCATGACATGCATACATACTGTCGCCACCTTGATTTGCGCCCTGGTGTTTTCGCCCTTAGCGTCGGCACAAGAGGATGTGATTCGCAAAAATTTGCCCATACGCCTGCCGCAGTTCAAGCAAATCGATGAGGTGCGTAAGTCCGAGGTCCCTGGCTTGTACGAAGTGCGGGTCGATGGCACCGAGATTTATTACACCGACGCCAAGGGCGACTTTCTGATCGAAGGCAGTTTGATCGATACCCGCAACAAGCGCAACTTGACCGAAGAGCGGGTGGAAAAATTGACGGCCATTAAATTTGAGAGCCTACCGCTCAAAGACGCGTTTACCGTAGTGCGCGGCAACGGTGAGCGCAAGATGGCGGTGTTCGAGGACCCCAATTGCGGCTACTGCAAACGCTTTGAGCGCGACTTGCAAAAGGTCGATAACGTCACGATTTATATGTTTTTGTACCCCATTTTGGGCGCTGACTCTGTAGAAAAATCTAAAGCTATTTGGTGTGCCAAAGACCGTGGTACGGCATGGCTAGACTGGATGTTGCGCGAACAGCTGGCAGGCTCTGCGAGCGGGGGCTGCGATGCCACGGCGCTTAGCCGCAATGTCGAGCTCGGACGTAAATACAAAATCAATGGCACGCCCACCATGCTGTTTACCAATGGCAGCCGCGTTCCTGGCGCAGTCGATAACAAGAAGGTAGAGCAGCTGCTTGCCCAGGCAGGAAAAAGCTGACGTATTTTTGATCTGACCGCCCATGACAAGCGCACACATGCGTCCATCCAAACCTGCCCTGCAAAGTCCGCAGGCTGCCGTGCATTACCGGGTAGAAGTACTCAGTCATGCCGCCCATTTATGGCAAGTCACGATGATAATTGCGGCACCGGCCAGCAGCCAGTCTTTGCGTTTGCCGGCTTGGATACCTGGCAGTTATTTGGTGCGCGAGTTTTCCAGGCATCTGCACAAGCTGCAATGCGGCCAGGGCGGGCGAGCTGTGCCGGTCACGCAAAGTGACAAAGCCGCCTGGTTGGTCACTTGTGACAGTGCGCTGCCTTTAGAAGTGCGCTACCAGATCTATGCCTTTGATAACTCGGTGCGTACCGCTTGCTTGAGCGATGTGCGCGGATTTTTCAACGCCACCAGCCTGTGCTTGATGGCGCAGGACCAGACCGACCGGCAACATGCGCTGGAGTTGGTGCGCGGCTCAAATATGCAAGGCTGGCAAGTGGCCACCGGGCTGAGACCGCAGCGTACTGATGCAGCAGGTTTTGGTCTTTACCTGGCGGCAGATTACGACGAATTGGCCGATTGTCCGGTCGAAATGGGCGCGTTTTGGAGTGGTGAATTTATTGCCTGCGGCGTGCCGCACCGCTTTGTGGTGGCCGGTGCCTTGCCGTCGATGGATGGCGAGCGGCTGTTGCGCGACGCCCAGAAAATTTGCGAAACCCAGATCTGCTTTTGGCATGCGCCGGGTGCCGCCCCCACCCAGGGCTTGGCCAAGCGGGTTCCGTTTACGCGCTATGTTTTTATGCTGCACGCTGTCGATGAAAGCTACGGCGGGCTGGAGCACCGAAATTCCACCGCCTTGATCGCCAACCGGCGTGACCTGCCGCGTAAGGGCGATGACAAAACCAGCGATGGCTACACCACTTTATTGGGGCTTATCAGCCACGAGTATTTCCACACCTGGAACGTCAAGCGCTTACGGCCGGCTACGTTTGCGCGCTACGACTACAGCCAAGAAAACTACACTGAGTTACTCTGGTTTTTTGAAGGCTTCACCAGCTATTACGATGACTTGCTGCTGCGCCGCGCCGGGCTGATCGATGACGCCACTTATGTCAAGCTGCTGGGAAAAACCATTAATCAGGTAGCACAAACACCAGGCCGCTTGGTGCAAAGCGTGGCCCAGGCGAGTTTTGATGCATGGGTTAAGTATTACCGCCCGGACGAAAACACGCCCAACCTCACCGTGAGCTATTACACCAAAGGGGCCTTGGTGGCCCTGTGCTTGGATTTGACGCTACGCGCAGAGGGGAAAACCACCTTGGACGCGGTGATGCGCGCGCTGTGGGCCCGTTGTGCAGGCGGTCCCATGGCGCAAGAGGATGTGCTCGCAGTATTGCGCGAACTATCAGGTCGTCCATGGACTAGTGAAATCAAAGCCTGGGTGCACAGTACCCGCGAATTGCCGTTGAAAGCTTTGTTAACCGGGCAGGGCCTGGAAGTGCATGAAGAGCCGGCTGCGATGGCGCAACGCCTAGGCATACGCAGTGAGGATCTGGGTACTGCGGTGAAGATCAAAATGGTGCTCAGCGGTGGTGCGGCACAAGCAGCGGGTTGGATGGCCGGTGATGAGTGGCTGGGTGTGAGCGTGGCAGCCGGGCGCGGCAGCGCATCCGATTGGCGCCTGAGCAAACTGGATGATTTAGTGTCTTTGTTGGGCGAGCAAAAGCGATTTAGCGCTTTGGTTTCACGCGACAAGCGCTTATTGCGTCTGCCCGTGGTCTTGCCTGCCAAAGCGTGGACCTGGCGCTTGGCTTGCCCCAAACGCACTGAAGATCAGTGGCCCGCCTTGTGATGCGCTGGCGCCCGGTCTGTGCCGCGGCGCTTTGCGGCATCTTGTCTTGTGCAGTGCATTGGGTATAGTGCGTCCACAACTCCTATGAATGCGCCTGGCGATCATGTCCTACCAACTCATCCAAACGAGAACCGAAGCCGACAAAGTTGGCATCATTACCCTCAACCGGCCCCAGCAACTCAATGCGCTCAATGACCAGTTAATGGATGAACTGGGCCAGGCACTCAAGGCGTGGGACGCTGATGAAGCCATTGGTTGCATGGTGATAACTGGAAGTGAAAAAGCCTTTGCGGCGGGCGCAGATATTGCCGCCATGGCCCAGTACAGCTTTGCCGACGTCTACCAAGGTGACTTCATCACGCGCAAATGGGAAACTTTGCGCACCATACGCAAGCCGGTGATCGCGGCGGTGAGTGGTTTTGCTTTGGGCGGCGGCTGCGAGTTGGCCATGATGTGCGACTTTATTATTGCCGCCGATAACGCGCGCTTTGGCCAGCCCGAAATTAAATTAGGCGTGATCCCCGGTGCCGGCGGGACGCAGCGCTTGCCCCGCGCAGTGGGCAAAGCCAAGGCCATGGATATGGCGCTGACCGGTCGCATGATGGACGCCCTGGAAGCCGAGCGCGCAGGCTTAGTCAGCCGCGTAGTGCCCCTAGACAAATTACTGGAAGAAACCTTCGCTGCGGCTTTGATGATTTGCGCGCACTCCCAGCTAGCAACCCGCGCCGCCAAGGAGGCCGTCAACCGGGCTTTTGAAAGTGGCTTGGCTGATGGCGTGCATTTTGAGCGCCGCCTTTTCCATGCCTTGTTTGCGACGGCCGATCAAAAAGAAGGTATGGACGCTTTCCTCCACAAGCGCAAACCGGTTTTCACGCACCGATAGACTTGGCCACAGCGGGCTGCACCCCTGGCTTAGCCCGCTTATGGCTATAATTTCGGCCTCCGGTGATATAGCTCAGTTGGTTAGAGCGCAGCATTCATAATGCTGATGTCGGTGGTTCAAATCCACCTATCACCACCAATTTACAGGTCTTAAAAGGGCGCTTCGGTGCCCTTTTTCATGCCCTTCAGCCTCTGGACAACACCATGAACCGCTGGATTCACGCGCTGGCGCTGCAAGCGCCTACACAGGTCTCCCAAGCCCTTGGGATTGCACCCAAGGACCAACTGGGACGACTCGCGCCTTGCGGGCGTAAGCACTGCAGTCATGCCTGTGCGGCGCTATCGGGCACGCACACCCAGGCCCGGTCCACAGCCTAAGTCCATTACAAACTACTTTTATGCATAAAAAAGTCTTTATCAAAACCTTCGGCTGCCAGATGAACGAGTACGACTCCGACAAGATGGCGGACGTGCTAGGTGCCGCCCAGGGCTATGAAAA
>Ga0136641_1000299_pt1 | contig 21187 bp, 41 predicted proteins | sample EliLak1302023Y_FD_115312 | JGI IMG/M metagenome (GOLD analysis project Ga0136641, IMG submission 115312) | Freshwater microbial communities from Elizabeth Lake, Yosemite National Park, California, USA - 13020-23Y | ecosystem: Environmental > Aquatic > Freshwater > Lake ...
GACCTTTGAAAAGGGCGGGGATAATTCAAAGAAAAAAAACGTATACTATACAGCTGAAGAAGCAATAAATAGAATCGTAGATGCTCTTAAGTATTCTGCAAGATATGGAGCATAACAATGGCAAGAGAACTTATAGCAAATTTAAAGTTTCAAAAGATGGCGGACCCTGAAGGGTTTGATCCAATTAAATTTGCAGAGATGTATGAGCAAGCAGTATTAAGTGGAAAGAGACCAAATGAATTTACACAGAAGAAAACTTTTAGTCCTAGCGGTGTTGGTTATGGTAATGGTAACTGCCCTAGATATTGGTTCCTTGCTTTTACTGGTGCTGAGTTTGAAAATGAAACCGATGCTATGGGTATCTCTAATATGGATAATGGTACGTATGTGCATGATAGGGTACAAAAGAACTTTGAGAAGTTATCAGTCTTCAAGCAAAATGAAATTGAAGTTACCCACGATGATCCTCCTATTAGAGGATTTGCAGACACTTTTATCGAGTGGAATGGAAAAGAAGTTGTAGGTGAAGTAAAATCCGCCAAGCAAGAGATATTTGATATTAGAAAAGCAGAGATGCAAGGCTTACCTTACCATAAGGTACAACTCTTAACATACATGAAAATTCGTGGCGCAAAACAAGGATTTTTCTTTTACGAAAATAAAAATGATCAAACAGTTTTAATTATTCCAATTAACATGGATGAAAAAAATACTAAGCTTATTGACGGAGTTTGGGATTGGCTTAGAAAAGTTTATTCAGCATACGAGCAAGGAACTTTGCCCGAAAGAACATTTACAAAATCAACTTGGGCTTGTAAAGGTTGTCCTGTAAAAAATGTATGTTGGAAAGATAAGAAAAATGAAGATGGCGATATTTATATTGAGCCTTTGGTTCTTGAAAAGTGATCTGTTTTCGTGAAGAGTGTGGCAAAGATTTTGAACCAAAAACTCACAATCAAAAATATTGTTGTGATGAATGTTGCAGAACAGCAACTAATCAAAAGCTTAAAGATGCCTATTACGAAAAAAAAGCAAGGTTGCAGGGTAAACCTAGGACTTGCAAAACAAAAGACTGTAGCGTTATCTTAAGTAGATACAATGAAGGCAAAATTTGTGATAGATGCGTAGGGGTTAAAAGAGAAGCTGAAAGAAAAGAATTAATAGATTTGGTAAGAAATGTCTCTCGCAAAATTAATTAAACCAAAATCTAACAAGGTTCTTGGGATAGATGCAAGTACCAATAGTATTGCTTTTTGCTTGATGAATGAAAAAATCCCTGTTAAGTGGGGAGAAATACATTTTGAAGGCGAAGATGTATATAAAAGAATTCTTGATGCTAAAAGAAAAGTTAAGGCTTTTAAAAAAGAATTAAACACAGATTTTGTTGTTATAGAGGCAGCTATATCTGTAAAGTCTGTTCACACGGGGATAAAGATGGCTTACGTGTTTGGTGCTATAATGGGAGAGTTGCTTAGTAATAACATGGAGGTAGTAGAGGTCCACCCAATTACGTGGCAATCCTACTTAGGAAATAAAAATTTTACTAAAGCAGAAAAATTGGCGGTTAAAAATGAATTCCCTGGAAAATCAGAAACTTGGTACAAAGGAAAAATTAGAGAGCTTAGAAAAGCAAAGACTATTAGATTTGCTAATTCAATTGGCGTTGAGACGGAATCAGACAATGTTGCAGATGCTGTCGGAATTGCTTGGTATGCGGTAAATGAAATTGTGTAAGGAGGTATAATGGCTAAAAGTACAAAGCTTTGGGATAACAAAGACTGGGTAGTTAAGAGATACAAGGTAGAACGAAAGAGTATCCTTCAAATGGCTATGGAAGCTAAATGTTCTCATATGACAATCCAAAGAGCATTGGAACGTTTTGAATTGATCAAGAAACCTAGAAAGTGGACTAAGTAGTGATACCAGTATTAGCAATACCAGTCTTAAATAGATACGATCTTTTAGATCAAAATTTAAAAACAATTGATTATTCAATTAAAGAAATACTTATTCTTAATAATGGTAGAGATACAGATTATATTCCGCCGATTACTGATTTAAATGTAAAAGTTCTTAATTTGCCATCAAACCTTGGAATGTCTGGATCTTGGAATTTATCAATTAAATTATATCCGCATGAAGAGTATTGGATGTTTTCTTCTGCAGATACACATTGGGTTCCAGGCTCTCTTGAGCAATTGCATAATGCAAGTGGTAAAGAAAAACTTGTTATGACAAACGAAGGTTGGAGTGCATTTTCAATTGGAGAAGACATTGTTAGAAATGTTGGGTTGTTTGATGAATATTTTTATCCAATTTACTACGAAGATAATGATTATTATGAAAGAGTAATGCGTTCTGATATAAAGGATGGGTATGTTAATTCAACTATTAAAGTTAATGCCCCTCATGGTGCTTCACAAACTATTAATAGTGACGAAAAATTAAAGAATAGAAACAATGAAACATTTGTAGTAAACGAGGCATATTTTAATCAAAAGAAAGAACAAGATTTTAAAATTAATGGTGTATGGGATATTGATCGTAGAAGGAGTCAAGAATGGCTGCGGTGATTGGTTTACTCCCCGCTTCTGGCAGTGCTTTAAGACTTGGCGGTATACCCAAGTTTTGTTTGCCAATAACAGATACTCAAAATATACTACAGTGGCATGTAGAACAAATGTTAAAAGTTTGTGATATTGTAAAGATATCTACAAGAAAATCATGGCTTCCAATTGTAAATCAAATGGATTTGCCACCAACTGCTGTTGTTTATGAAATTGAGCCTTCAACAATGTCCGATGCTTTAGTAAAAATGATGGTAAACCCAAACTCCAAATATATTATTGGTATGCCAGATACTTATATGCCAGGATCTGATGGAGATTTTTATAGACAACTTGCATGGTCTGATGCAGATGTGACATTAGCATCATTTCTTTGCCATGAAGATTTAATGGGCAGGGTGGGACAAATTAAATTTGATGAGTATGGTAAAGTTCAAGATGCTCTTGACAAAACCGCTGGATGTGAATATCCTTATATGTGGGGGGCATTGGCTATTCAAAATGTTTATATAAATGAAAAGTTACCTCATCCAGGCATACAGATAATGGACTGGGTGAATGAAGGAAAAAATGTAAAAGCAGTAGTTGCAAAAGGCAATTACCTAGATGTTGGTACAGTGAATGGTCTTAAAATGTTATATAGAGAGGAGCTATAATGTCAGACTACCCAGATAGAAGAGGGTATCAAGCATGGATTACAGATTTACAATTGATGGCAACTAAAGCCCCGTCAGGGCATAAAATTATAGTTTCTTGTTTGGAAATTATGGAGATGCTTATTTGCAAAAATGTTTCATATGGAGATTCAGCATTAAACCCAGTTAGAATATTTGCACAATCTGACAATATTGAGCAAATTAAGATTAGAATTGATGACAAAATTAATCGCGTTAAAAATAATCAAGGATTTGCGGGAGACAATGATATTGATGATTTGATTGGTTATTTAATCTTACTTAAAATTGCTATTGACAAAGACAGGTCTCAGGGAGTATAATTAGATATGCCTATATATGAATATACTTGCATTGAATGCGATGAAAGTACGGAAATTACACGGGGATTTAACGATAATGAAATAGTTCCAGCGTGTAAAGGTGGGCACAGAATGATAAGATCGTACACGGCACCAGGGGTTACATTCAAAGGATCAGGGTTTTATAAAACAGACAATGGATAATGAAATAGAAGTTGCAGGAAAATTTGATCAAATGAATAAAGTGGTTGAAGAGCTACTTAAAGGAAACACGCCTGCAGCAATTGCTAGAAATTTAGAGCTGACCCGCGTTCAAGTTGAAAACCATATACAAACTTGGAAAGAATTTGTTCACGATAATAATGCAATCAGAGATCGTGCAAAAGAAGCTTTGGCGGGAGCAGATGAGCATTACAACATGCTTATTAAAGAGGCTTGGGTAACAGTCAATCAAGCAGATGCAGCAGATGCATTAAGCGTAAAAGCTCAAACATTAAAGTTAATCTCTGATATTGAAGCAAAAAGAATTGATATGCTGAACAAGGCTGGCGTACTTGAAGATAATAGTATGGCTGATCAAATACTTGAATCAGAACGCAAACAAGATATTTTAGTTAGAATTTTAAAAGAAGTTACTGCAAAATGTGAAAATTGTAAATGGGAAGTTTCAAAAAGATTGTCAGAAGTTACAGGGCAAGTTGAAGCAGTAATTGTAGACTAATGGAGTTTAACGATTTTATAGATGCCTTAGATGGCGATGATTTTGCAGAAAAACCAACAGACCTAGAAACTTTTGTAACAAGTAAAAATTATTTAGGATTACCACCACTTTCTGAATATCAATATACAATGCTTCGTGCCTCTACTCAAATTTATAAAAGAGAAACACTTCATGCTGTTTATGGATTTGATGAAGGCGAAAAAATATGGAAACAAACTTGTAATGAAGTTATTTTGCAATTGGGTAAAGGATCTGGAAAAGATTATACATCAACAATTGCATGTGCATATATTGTGCACCTTTTGCTTTGTTTAAAAGACCCAGCGGTATATTATGGTAAACCTCCAGGCGATGCTATTGATATTATTAATATTGCTATTAACGCAGTACAGGCTAACCGAGTATTTTTTAAAGGCTTCAATCAACGTATCGAAAAATCACCATGGTTTCAAGGAAAGTACATTGCTAAAGCAAATAGCGTAGAGTTTGATCATGAAGTAACTGTTCACTCAGGTCACTCACAAAGAGAGTCATGGGAAGGTTACAACGTTATTGTAGTTATCCTTGACGAAATTTCAGGCTTTGATTTAGATTCTACAAGTGGAAGCGAGCAAGCAAAAACTGCATCAAGTATTTACAAAATGTATCGTGCTTCTGTTAACTCACGCTTTCCAGATTTTGGAAAATTAATTTTACTTTCATTTCCACGTTTTAAGAATGATTATATACAACAAAGATATGAATCTGTCATTGCAGAAAAAGAAGTTGTTACAAGAAGCCATAAATTTAAAGTAGATCCCGATCTGCCAGATGGGACAGATGGAAATGAATTTGAAATGGAATGGGAAGAAGATCACATTGTATCTTATAACATACCAAGAGTTTATGCATTAAAGAGACCTACATGGGAAATTAATCCTACAAGAAAAATTACAGATTTTACAATAGATTTTTATACAGATCCACTTGATGCTCTTTCTCGTTTTGCATGCATGCCCCCAGATGCAGTTGATGCTTTCTTTAGATCAAAAGAATTAATTGAAAAAGCATTTTGTAATCCAATATCAAACGTTGATAAAGATGGCAGGTTTGATGATTCATTTTTGCCAGATAAAGATAAAGACTATTTTATACACGTTGACTTAGCTCAAAAACACGATCATTGTGCTGTAGCGTTAAGCCATGTTGACGGATGGGTAAGCATGAAAATTGGTGATAAGATGAAAGAAGCTGCACCAAAAATTATAGTAGACGCAGTTAGATTTTGGACACCAACAAAAGATAAGTCTGTAAACTTTGAAGATGTAAAAGATTATATTATTGAATTAAAAAAGCGGGGATTTAATTTAAAGATGGTTACATTTGACCGTTGGAACTCTCATGATCTTATGCAACAATTAAAAGCATATGGGATCAATACTGAATTGCTTTCAGTTGCTAAAAAGCATTATGAAGATATGTCACTTTGTTTAACAGAAGAGAGAATATCAGGGCCATATATTAAACTACTTATTGATGAATTGCTTCAATTACGTATTGTAAGAGACAAGGTAGATCACCCTAGAAAGGGGTCTAAGGACCTCTCAGATGCCGTATGCGGGGCTATATACAATGCCACAGCATTAACTCCTAGAGACTTAAATCAAGAGGTGGATATATATACCTACTCTGGCGTATTTGCACAAGAACTTGAACAATTAAAAGCTGAATCTGATGCAAGGCTAAAGCATACTATTAGAATGCCAGAGCGCAGAGAGATGCCAGATCATTTAATCAGACATCTTGAACAAGAAGATCTTGATGATGAGTTGCCCGTTGACAGCTTTAGAATACTCTGATAGACTGTCGTCATGATAGCAAACGGAACAATTAAAACAATAGATGACGAAGATGATATTTATATTTCATTAACTGCTTTGTGTAGTTATTTTGCACAATCTGCAATAAACATGAAACAAGAAGTTGACGAAGCCGAACCCAGAGACAAAAGGTATGCAAAAGGTTTGTTAGACATGATGCACACAATTGCTGATGAAATGATTGAGTTGGGTAAATTTGAAGCACAACGTCGCATGATTAATAGTCCAGAAGATTTATTAAAAATGATTGACAGAAACCCATTTGGCAAGATAGAATAAAAACATTGCCCCATAGCTCAGTTGGTAGAGCACCGAACTGTTAATTCGGGTGTCCCTGGATCGAGGCCAGGTGGGGCAGCGAATTACTAATAAACTAATTAAAGGAGTATAATTATGAATATGACTATAAGCCAAGAAATTGAAGCAGTACAAGAAAAAGAATACATTTTGGGCCCCAGCACAAGATGCGATCAATGTTCTGCCGAAGCATTAGTTTTAGTAAAAGGTGTTGTTGGAGAATTAATGTTTTGTAAACATCACTACGAAAAAAATGAGTCTGCTTTATCAAAGTTTGCATATGAAACTATTGATGAAAGAGAAAAAATAAATTAAAATCGCCTAATTGGGCAAATTAACAAACAACTAACAAAGGATAAAAAATGAAGTTCAAGAAATTGATCTCATCTGCTGTTCTATTTTTTGCAGCATTTATGGGAATTGCACCATCGTACGCAGATACACCAGTTGGATTTACACCAGCTTCAAATAAAATAATTGTTCAAACAACCACTCAAACCCCCGTTGGAGTAGGATTTACACCAGTTTCTCAGTATGTTGCAATTAAATCTTTTACGCTTTCTCCATACGTAACTTCTGTTTCTACAAATGTTCCTGCACAAATTTCTTCTTTAAAATTAGTACCAACAAATGTAACTTTTGGTATTCCAAAGAAGTAATGGGGTTGCGGGAATAGCTTAGTTGGTTAAAGCCCCGAACTCATAATTCGGTAATCGTAGGTTCAAGTCCTACTTCCCGCACTTCACCCCAGTAATCCAGCGGTAGAGATAGTGGACTTAAAATCCATACAGCGACAGTTCGAATCTGTCTTGGGGTACAAGGTCATAGATGGCACTTACTTAGGATGTTATAGTTACATATTACAAACTAACTGGGCACATTCGCTCACCATCTATGATCCTTGCGGATGTTGCATATTGGTAGTGCCTCTGCCTTCCAAGCAGAAGGGGTCAGTTCGATTCTGATCATCCGCTCCAAGGAAGAATGGCTGAGTGGTCTAAAGCAATCGGTTGCTAACTGATCGTAGGAGTTAAATCTTACCGTAGGTTCGAATCCTACTTCTTCCGCTCTTTCCCAGATCGTCTAACGGTAGGACACCGCCCTTTGGAGGCGGGTATCTTGGTTCGAATCCAGGTCAGGGAGCAAATTTGGCTTTGGTTGCTAAATAATTAAATTGGTAGTAAAATGTATTTATGACAACAACCAAATGTATGACTTGCGGATGTGATGATATGGGTAATGATCATCACTATATTTCAGATACTCAAAAATGTACATCTTGTATTGACAAGGGTCAAGGCCCATGTTGGGATGGATATGAATACGCTGGAACTAAAGATAAAGACGGAAAAACTGTTCCTAATTGTATTCCCGTTCAAAAAGGTGAGAAGTGCCCATCGTGCATGGAAAAAGGTCAGGGACCTTGTTGGGACGGTTATGAATATGCTGGAACCAAAGATAAAAATGGTAAAACCGTACCTAATTGTATTCCTGTAAAAAAAGCTGATGGATATCAACCAAATGCAGGCATGAAAGCAGCAGCCCGCAAAGCTTTAAAGTGGAAAGAAGATGGAAAAGCAAATGGTGCAGGTACGCCAGTTGGTTGGGGTCGCGCAAGCGATATAGTTGCAGGAAGATCAATGTCCTTAGATACAGTAAAAAGAATGTATTCTTTCTTTTCTCGTCATGAAGTTGATAAAAAAGGAAAAGATTGGGATAAACCATCACATGGAAATGTAATGTGGCACGCTTGGGGCGGAGATGCAGGGTTTGCATGGTCTCGTGCAATTGTTGCAAAAGAAGACAAAATTGCAAAAGAAATTTGGAATGGTGCATTTTCTCCAAGAATAAAAAATGGAAATTAATAAAGAGTCTGCAGGCGCTGGTCGCATAAGCGGTGGCGTAGGTTTTAAACTTGAATATAATGTTCCAGATTGTCAAGGTGGCTACGCAGTAACTAAGGCGGGCACGGGACAAGTAATTGGTTGTTATACAACCAAAGAACATGCAGAAGAAGCTTTAAAAGCAATTGCTGTTAATGAACCTGTAGTTAAAGGTGATCAAACAAAACAAGATCAACAAGAAGGTATTGGTGCACTTCATACATGGTCTGGTTCATTTGCACCAGTTTTTGGTAATGAAAAAGTTCAATATGGATGGATGTCAACATATAACTCCCCACCACAACATGATGGTGAACCATCAGTAGGCTATGCAAATAGCTCTAGCCCAAAGGGTAAATCTAACTCATAAAATATGATATAATAATAGTACAGAATGCCGTAAGGGTTCTGAATTTAACTAACTTGCTGAAAAGGAGCTAAGTAACATGACTAATTTAACATATACAACAAATCCATTTGCACAAATTCAAACTATTTTTAATGACCCATTTTTTTTGGGCTTTGGTGATCAATTTGTAAGATGGGAAACAAACAAGAAAACAACATCTCAATTTCCACCATATAATGTAAAAAAGGTTGACGAAGACAATTATACAATTGAACTTGCAGTTGCGGGGTATTCTCGTGAAGACCTTGATATTAAGGTAGAAAAAGATACACTAACAATTAAAAGCGAGAGAGATAGCCTAGACATTGCAGATTATTTGCACAAGGGTATTGCTGGTCGCAATTTTACTCAACACTTTACATTGGGTGAATACATGGTTGTAAAATCTGCTTCTTTAGATAATGGATTGCTTTCAATTAATATTGAACGTGAGCTTCCAGAAGAGGCTAAGCCTAAGACTATTAAAATAAAGTAATGCTATAATTAAATTCTGCACCCCTTCATCGGGGAGTCGCAGATTGAGGACCTGAGCATGTCCTGTAATAAAAGGCTCTATTTATCTTTTTTGGTTACGGCTTCTTCAATTCTGTTGATTGCATCTCTTACAGATGAACCGCCGTTAGTAAATAATTCAGCTTTAATTGTACTGATTTCTTTTTCAAGAGTGTCAAATCTTGCATTACCATGCGCAAGGCGTTCAACAACTCCAGGAAATTCTTCAGTGCCATACCAGTCATCCATAAAACGAGTTGTAGATTGAATAAATTTAAACATTTTTGTTATAAAGTATCCTATTGATCCAAGTGCAGTTGTAACACCGCCAATAAGCATTAATATATTAAGTGATGACATGATAGGTTAATTATACAATAGTTTATCTCATATAGCAAGATTTCTTGACAAGAATATATTTAATATACTATAATGTTATAAAGCAACAATTAACAGATTGGAATATAATGGGAAAGCATCACGATAAAATCGTAGCAGCACTTAAGCAACGTCAAGCAGCAACAGGTCCAGGAGAAAAGAAAGCTGGATCTATGAACCCAAGAAAGACTGGATTTAGAGGGCATAAAGCTAAAGGCCCTAAGTAAAATTCTGGTATAATAAGAATATGGAAGCAATACTAAAAGAACTACAGTCAATGGCAATGAAAATTTATGCCCAATCACACGGGTATCATTGGAATATAAAAGGACGTACATTCAAGCAAGATCACGCATTCCTACTAAAAATTTATAATGATGTATTTGATTCAATTGATACATATGCAGAAAGCTTAAGAAAAATAGGTGCAGTAGCGCCCTTTGGTTTAGAGCAACTACAACAAAATAGCGCATTAAGAATCAATGATTCATTAAATTTATCTTCAGAGCAAATGTTTGCTGAACTTATTAAAACAAATGCACAAATTATTGATAGATTAAAAGTTGGTTTTGATATTGCAACAGAAGCAAAAGAAAATGGTATCGCTAACTTTTTAGCAGATCGTCAAGATAAACATACATTTTGGCAATGGCAATTGACAGAAACATTAAAATAATAATATAATATAAATATGATTAAACAAAAGGTCCTACGGGGCCTTTTGTGTTTGCCCTTGTAGCTCAGAGGACAGAGCAAACGGTTTCTACCCGTAAGGTCGCAGGTTCGACTCCTGCCGAGGGCGCGGTATAATAGAATTAACAAATATTTATTGGAGGTAATACAATGGGAGTAGCAAAAACAGTACCAACAGTAACAGGTGCAAAAGAAGGAACAGCAGCAAGATTTGTAGAAATTGCACGTTCACAAGTTGGTGTTATTGAAGGGCCAAAAGATAACGAAACAGATTATGGTAAGTTTACAAAGCATGATGGGCAACCTTGGTGTGGATCTTTTATGATGTGGTGTGGATCACAATCAAAAGTAAAACTATTTGATGTAGTTTCAACAATTGCGGGTGCAGCAGCATACAAGAAAGCAGGAAAATGGACAGATGCTAAAGATGCAACTCCAAAACCAGGAGACATTGTTTTCTTTCATTTTGCAGCAGAAGCAAAATCAACTGATCAAATTCAACATGTAGGTGTTGTTGTAAAAGATAATGGAGACGGAACAATCGTAACCGTTGAGGGCAATACCAGCCCAGACTCAAAGCCTGCTGGATCACAAGCAAATGGTGGAGAAATTGCAATGAATGTTCGTGGATATAAAGTCGGAAATAAACGTGGTAAATGGGCGGTAGTAGTTGGATTTGGTCATCCAGATTACATTGTGTAAAAAATGGAATATGACTACTCTAACGAAGAGCATAGGGAATTAATGGAGTACCTTCTTGAAGAAGGAGCAGCAATTCTTGATGGTTTAGATGAAGATGGTCAACCTGTTTATAAGTTTGACATGGAAATTTTAGAAGAAGTAATGCCTGAGTTACATCAAGTTTTAACCGACGATATGGATGCAATATTACTTGATCTTTTTCAAAAAGATTTAATTGAAATATCTTATGATGAGGATTTAAATGCCAGCATGAAAATGTCTTTAGAGGCCATAGACGCGCTTGAGCAGGCTGGTTTTGATCTTTCTGGTGAAGATGAAAACAAAGACTTTTAGTGTATAATTAAGGTGAGGATGGTGATTAACAATGGATAATAATCAACAAGTAGCAGGCGCTGGTACAGAACAACCCGCATCAGCTCAAGCAGTAACAGAACAAGCTGGACCAGAAGCAGGCCTTAAGCCTTCTCCTACAACCAATCTTGGTGTAAACAATGCAGGAACAATTGGTGTTGGATCACCTTTTACTGGCAAAGATGTCTCTATGACAACCCCACAGTATGCTGGTGGTAATATTACAACTACAGAAGCTGGTTCAAAGTAATGAATCAGAAAGACCAATTAAATAAATTTATGGAAGATGTTAAAGAAGCTTTTAATAAAGCTATTGGAACATCTTCTTCAATTAATGAAGAGCGGGACGAAAGAACCGTAGAAAATTATGTTAGAGGAGGTAATACAATGGAAAATACAACAGAGCCAGATCCAAAGGGTGATATTGCAGTAACTAAAGTAATTAGCGGTGCAACAGCACCTGCAGGAGATCAACCAGTTTCAGATGCACCAAAAGGCCCAGTACCAACAGAGGAAACTTTTGTTAGTTCTGCAACTTCAGCAATTGCTCCATCAAAGACAGATGAGGTACAAAATCCTGACACTGTAACAAAAGCAGATGCAGGAAAGTGCGAATCATGTGGTCAAACATTACCAGTTGCTAAGGCTGATGAGCCAAAAGATGCAGATGAGATTGCAAAATCAGCAGCATGTGCAGATTGCGGAAAGTCAATGGACTTATGCGATTGCATGGGCAAAGCAGTAGACGAAAAGGAAACTGCAGCAGAAGAAGCAAAAGAAACACCAGCAGATGAAAAGGCGGAAATGAAGAAGTCCTTATGGGGCGGAGCATTTGCACCAATTAAGTAATTAAATATATACGTATATATTGACATAGAAGGACGGGAAACCGTTCTTCTATGCTTTTAAGAGAGGAAATCATGAAAGTAATTGTTTTTGGTAGCAAAAATTACGGCAGTTATAATGAATTAATTAGACAGATAACCGTTTTAATTGATGATAGAAAACATTTTTATCCAGAAGACAAAGAACACCTTTTTGTTCACGGTGGCATGAAAGGTGCCGAAAACATGGTTACCGAATATATTGGTAAAGTAGAAAAATTTTTGCGTCAAAAAGGTTATTCAATCAAAGAAGAAGTAAAAAGATCAAAAGGTCAGTTAGATGATTTATCATTAATTGAACAAGGATGCGATTTTGCTTTGTTATTTGGTAGATCTGAAAGAAATAATACATGCGAAAAGCTGCTAAAAGAATATGAAATACCCTATAGATATGTTGTAGAATAGTGTTGACATAACGCTGTAAATTCTGATACAATAAGATATAAGCAAAACACCTACTAATAAAGGAAATAAATGACAAATATACAGCCATTAGGCAGTCTGGTTTTAGTTAAAGAAAATAAGATGGAAGATAAGACAACCAAATCAGGTTTAGTTCTTACCGCTTCAGTTATTGAAAGCGGAGTAAAAAGAGGACAGGTTGTAAAAGTTGGATCGGGAGATCACGACAACGCTGGTAATCATTATCCAGTACCTCTTAATATTGGAGATACTGTCATCTATTCTGAGAATCATGTAACAGAAGTTGAAGATGATAATGAAAGAGAAAAGTATTATTTTATTAACTGGAGAAACATCCTTGGAGTACAGGAAGAGACAAACTAATGCCAACAATTGAATTAAACTACGATCAAGCACATGCTTTTGTAGAAAAAAATAAAAACAATTATTTTTATTGGGATGGTTACACAATTGTTAAGTGGACCCCTGGTCACAATGGATTTATGCAAACAAATGGTTTATTTAAAAATAATAAGTGGGGATATGCATCTCGCTACAAACTAAATGCAAATGGCACTTGGAGAATTAGTGACAAATATGCCAGGTTTATTTAGTCATTTAGGTATTGATGAATCTGATATTAAATGGTATCACCTTGCAGCGTGCACAAATATGCCAATCAATTGGTTTTATGATAATTATGAATCAGACAAAGAGCTTGCAAAGCAGATAGATCAAACTTGTTTACATTGCCCAGTTATTAAAAAGTGTCATAGTGAAGGTATAAAGAACAAAGAAAAAGGTGTATGGGGTGGAGTGTTTATGGATCTTGGAAGACCAGATAAGCAAAACAATTCACATAAAGAACCTGAAACATGGAAACAATTAAAGAAGCTTCATGGAAAAAATTAAATACACAACGGAGATGGCTAAAAAAATACGCGGGGTTAAAGTTCCTGTTAAAAATCTAGTATTAGATGTTAGAGCAAGACCAAATTATCTTGCTCTTACTGTGTATGAAAGTAATATCATGGAGATGAATGAAAGTCAACGTATGGCTGTAATGGATTATTTAGTTTTAGTTAGAGAACTTATTATGTCTTATGGAACACCATGTGAAATAGAGGGGATGAAACATACTCATGAGCAAGCAAGAGAACAACGAAGAAGAAATGACTAATTTTCAAGGTGAAGAAGACCCAGTTGTTTATGTTTATATTCCTGATGAAGGATTAAACGGGTTTTTGATTAGAGAGGGAGCCTATATGTCAACTGTTCAATACTTTGATAATGGTGTGGGGTATATTGTTGATATGGCTAATGACGAGTTTATTGTTGTTGATGAAATAGGTATAGGATATATTGATGAACAGGATAAAAATTTATAATGTTATGTTTTAGTTGTAGCAAACAAAAAAATGAACTTCTACCCAAAAAATCCGCTATAATGGATGGAGTGCTTCTTTACATGTGTCAGTCATGTATAGATGAAAAATTTGAGCCCCGTTGGGTAATAATTTTGGCGGGTAGACAAAATGGCGCAGAATCTGTCAGAGACTATATTATTAAGCATCGCTACATAGGTAAAACAATTTTTGCCGAAGAGCTTATTGCGTAAGAGATGTTATGTTAAAAATTACAAATGATATGGAAGAAATTATTAGCCAAGAACGAGCTATAGTTTATTTTGGCGCTACGTGGTGTGCTCCATGTAAACAATTAAAACCACAATTTGCAAAAGCATCTTTAGTTGATAAGGATACACCGTATTATGTAGTAGATGTAGATCAGATTAATTTTAAATATTTAAATCAGTATAGCATTCAAAGTATACCGCAAGTTTTTGAAATGAATAAAGGTTTAATTAATAAAAAAATAATAGGAAAAACGTCAGATGCAATGCTGGCAGAAATGGGTAAATAAATGAAACGTAATAAAATTATGTTAGTAATTGCAGTATTATTTACATTAATTAATGGTTCAGCACTTGCTGCAACAAAAACAATTGATTGGGTTTTGCCAAATTTAAAGGTAACACCAGGAGCAATTAATGCTAATGTTACTCAATCAAATATTAAAAATAATGTTTGCAAAGCTAATTGGACAAGCACAGTACGCCCACCAGTATCTTATACAAATAAGCTGAAGGCTACACAAATGGTTGGAGATTATAAGTCTTTAGTTGCCACCTATGGCGCAGACCCCGCAGGATACGAAGAAGACCACCTTATCTCTCTACAACTTGGTGGAAGCCCAACAGATCCTAGAAACCTATGGCCTGAGCCATATTCTGGCAATAATGCTCGTAAGAAAGATGTAATCGAAACTAAATTAAAGAATCTTATTTGCACAGGAAAAATTCAACTTGCGGACGCTCAAAAGGCTATTGCCACAAATTGGGTTTTAGCGTATAATAAATATATAACCCCTACGGATGTAAAAGCTTCCGTAGATGCCAATAACTAATTAAGGATAAAAAATGACAACCATTGTAGCGGTATGTAAAAATGGTAATGTTACTATGGGTGCGGATGCACAAGTAACAGATAATTCAAGGCCTTCCAAGCATGTAAACATGGAAAAAATTACTAAAAATAATGGTTATCTTATTGCTGGAAGCGGTGATTCTCAACCATGCGATATATTACAACACATTTTTATTCCACCAGTACCTACTGTACAAGAAAGAAAAAATCTTTACAAATTTATGATTGTTAAATTTGTTCCAGCAATGCGTGAAGTTTTAGAAGATAATGGTTGGAAGCCATCCACAGAAGATAAAGAATCAGGATTTAATATGCTTTTTGCTTTTGATGGAGAAGTATTTGACATAGGCGATGACTTTAGTGTATTATTAAATGATAATGGCATATATGGGGTTGGAAGCGGTTCCCCATATGCTATGGGTGCTTTATATGCTGGGGTAAGTGTTGAAAAAGCTTTAGATATTGCTACTATTAATGATATTTATACATCTGGCCCTTATCAAATTGTAAAACAGCAAAAACAAAATAAAACAAAATAAAATTGATTACATCAGTAATCATTATCCTGATCAGGGATACTAACTAGATAGGAAAACATGAAAACAAATAAGAAGATCGCCTTTGCTATTGCTGCAGCTCTAGCATTAACAGGCATCGCAACATCAGCACATGCTGCACCGCTTGCGGTTACAGTTGCTGGTGTATCAAATGCAACAACAACTGCAGCACCAAAGACAGTTGCAGTTCCAGTATCAAATGTAATTGATTCGTCAAATACAGTAGCACTTGCTGCTACAGCAGACACAGGAACAGCAGTCACATATGTTGCATCAGGCGTAAAGCTTGTTTCAGCACTTAACACTACACTTGCTCCAGTAACTGCAGCGTCAGGTGTTTCATCAGTTTCAGTAACATCACAAGGTGTTGCAGTAACCGTATATGCTTATACAACAAGCACAAATGTTGGCTCGGTAACCATTACAAATGGTGCATATTCAACAATTGTATACATCCAGGGAACAGCAGGAGTTGCAGCAAACGTTGCAGTTTCAGTCCCAGCAGCAACAGCAGTTGGAACAATTCCAACAATTAATGTTTCTGCAACAGATGTTTTTGGAAACGCAGTTGCCTCAGAAGCAATTTCAGTAACATTAATTAATGCAACATTTTCTGATGCATCAATTACAAAGACACTCACAACTTCAGCAGTAACTTCTGCAGCGGGTGTAACACCAGTCACCGTTATTGGCTCAGCAACAGGAACTCTTGCTACAGCAGTAGCAGGGACAATTACTGTTGTTGCAACAGATTCATCAATTGCAACAACTGCAACAGGACTTCCTGTAGCGGTTAAGTCAGCAATTGCAACATTTTCTGTTTCAGATCTTGCAGCACAACTTGCAACAGCAAACGCACAACTTGCAGTTGAAAAAGCAGGTCGCGCAGCAGACAAGGTAGCAGCAGATAAGGCACTTGCAGATGCAAAGGCTCTTGCTGCAACAGCACAAGCAGCAGCAGTTACAACAGCACAAGCTGCAGCACAAGCTGCATCAGATTCTGCAACAGCAATTGCTGCAGCAGCATATAAGGCAGAGTATAACGCTCTTGCTACAAAGTGGAACAAAGCCCATCCAAAGGCTAAGGTTGCATTAAAGAAGTAATTTAAATTAACCTGGGGGGGCGGGATTATGTTCCGTCCTCTTTGGTTTTAAAGGAAAATAATGATAATTCAAATTATTGGTTTGCCTGGATCGGGTAAAACAACTTTAGCTACTGAGCTTTCTGGTCGTATAAACGCAGTACACCTTAATGCAGACCACGTTAGGTCAACAGTTAACTCTGATCTTGGTTTTACACCTGAAGATCGCAAAGAACATGCTCGTCGTATGGGGGAGATGTCTCGTTTATTGTCTGGACAGGGTTTAGATGTAGTCGTTGACTTTATCTGCCCAACACAAACAACTCGTGAGGCATTTGGTAAGGCCGATATCTTGGTTTGGATGGACACCATTAAAGAGGGTCGTTTTGAAGATACCAATAAGATGTGGGAAATTCCTACCGTCTTTGACTACAAGTTTGAGACTTTTGACGCAAATGCTCATGTAGATAACATTATTTTTACTTCTAATCTTCATGATTGGAAAGCTCCTACAACCTTGATGTTGGGGCGTTATCAGCCGTGGCATGAAGGACATCACGCTTTATACCATGAAGCTAAGGAACGCACCCAACAGGTAATGCTGGGTGTTCGTAATACTCAAGGAACCAGTGAAAAAGATCCGCTCAGCTTTTATGAGGTAAAGGGGTATATTTTATCAGATCCTGCTATGTCTGAGGCTATGGTTGTAAAGATGCCTAATATTACTAATATTGTTTACGGCAGAGACGTTGGATACAAAATAGAACAAGTGCATCTTGGTGCAAACATTGAAGCTATTTCTGCCACGCAGAAACGTAAAGAATTGGGTATTTAAATGAAAGTGACTAAATCAAGGTCTTTATTTAAAGCATTGCTTTGGAGATTAATTGGTTCTATAGATACGTTTATTGTTTCCTTATTGATTACTGGAAATGGTAAATGGGCAGTTGGAATTGCAAGTGTTGAAGTTTTTACAAAAATAATTTTATACTATTTACATGAAAGATTATGGAATTTTATTAAATGGGGTAAGATAGACAATGAATCAAACCTTAGAAATAAATAAAAAGCTTTATTTTTTACATATTCCTAGGGTGGGTGGCATGGCTATTACCCATATGGTAAATGCAACGTTAGATACAAATAATATTGCACGTTATCCTAGCAAATTTTTTGTAAACAATCTAAATTTAGAGCAGCCTTTAAATTTTAACAACTATTTATTTATACAAAGACATCTTGGCACTTATCCAATAGGAAAAGCAAAAAATTTGGATGTGGCTTGTTTATTTAGAGATCCACTTGAAAGAATAGTTAGCAATTTTCACCTTGCTTGGAATAAATTTATAATAGGAAATCCAAAATATGAAATTTTTGATGAAATAGAAGACAAATTAAAATATTATTTAATTGATGATGAACAGCACAAATTACAAAATAATTTGCAAACAAGATATATTTGCAATTCTATAGAGGAATGTGTTGCACAAATAAGGTTTAATGAAACACCTATGTTAAAAAAATATACTGATGATTTTAATTTAATTGATAAGTCAACGCACAGCTGGCACATACTTAATAATCAAACTTCTGTAGAATTTGCAAAAAAACAAATAGATAGTTTTTCAATCATTGGAATTTCTGAAAAACATGATGATTTTAAAAATAAAATTAAAGATTGGTTTTTAAATAATTACGGATTAATATTAAATGATTCTTTTGTTATAAATAAAATTAATCAAACATTAATTAATTATAAAAACAAACAATATTTAAATTCAGATTTAATTGCTATGTTAAATGATAATGACAAAAAAAACATATTAAAAAATAATCAAATGGATTTTGAAATTTATAATTATGTAAAGGAAAAAATTAATGTTAAATAAACAATTTTATTTGTTGCATATACCAAAAACAGGTGGCACGTCAGTCAGTTTAAGCTTATATAATTCTTTGCATCAAAATGGATTAAAATCTTATCCAAATAAAAGACCACCCCATGAAAAAAATTTGAGCGAATACGTTTATATTGGTGCACATTTAGGTAGAAATCCAATTAACTCAATAGATAATTTAAGTGTTGGCTGCATATTGAGAAATCCTATTTCAAGATCTATTAGTAATTTTTTGTGGATTAAAGATTCTATATTAGAAAACAAATACAAAAATGTTAAAGATAAATTAAGACATTATCTTTTTGAAGACCCAGATTATTTTGATCATTACAATATTCAAACAAGATTTATCTGTAATAATCAAAAACCTATTGATATGATAGATTATCAAATCTGGTCAAGAAACTGGTATTTAAATAATAAGTTGGATGTAAATTTTGCAAAATCAGAGTTAGATTGTTTTGAAATTGTAGGAACACAAGACAAACATCGTGATTTTACAGTTAAAGTACATGATTGGTTTGACAAAAACTATAATATTAAGATAGAATATAATATAGAAAGACATGATTTAAAATCGGAAACTTCTGAATATTTATTAAACACATTAACAAAATCAGAAAAAGAAAAAATTTTAAATAATAATTATAAAGATTATGAGCTTTATGCTCATGCAAAAGAAAGGGTATCAAAATGACTAATGACATTCCAGTAGGGTTAAAAGATTTAGAAACAATTATTACTAAAGTGGCAGCGGATTTGCTTGAAGAATGGGCAATTAATGATAGGTTTAGTGAAGATGATATGGAAAAAGCTTCACAAATGGCAGTTGATGATACAGTATTTGTAATTAATGCTTATATGGCAATCTTTAATGAGCTTATTATTCTTGCTCAAACTGCAAAGTTAACATAATGAAAAAGGCACTCAAATGAGTGCCTTTAATCATATACAATTAATTATTTAGTCTTTGTTTTTGCTCTACGTAGTTCAACTTCAAGATCAGCAACAGATGGCTCAGCAGCATCAATTGTTGAGAATGCTGAATTAATTTCATCTCTTGTTAGTTTACCATCATCTATAAATCCACGAGCAAGTTTTTCAACTACTGCAGCAACTGCAGTTAAGCCTGCAATTGAAATAGCTTTTGCTGTTGATATACCTGCAATTGCACCCGCTCCAACTACTGCCAAACCGTTAGCAGCAAATACTGCTACAATACGCATTAGTATATTCCAAATATTTTTTACACCGTTCATGTTATTCTCCTTCCTTTGGATTACGTAATCTTAATGTAATGATCCATAAGACAAAAGACACTAAAGTTACTCTTCCAATTACTGTTTTTGCAGATCCAGTCAAAACTAACCATGCTGAAAATAATCCAACAAATGTCCAAATTTCTGACATAAAATCTTTTGATACATCTTTAATAAATTGCTTCATGATGTAAACCTCCTTCTTATGGCAGTAACTACTACAGTTAATACCAATATTTTTTTAGCTTTTTTTCTTGTTACTGGCGACATATCGTTTCCAATATTAGCCATTGCTGTATATGCTGCTCCTATTGCTTGTACTGCTTGTCCCGCTCCAGGAATTGCGTTAAGTGCTGCGGGTAAAAATGTACATTGTGAAATAGGATGTTCTGCTCCGTTTACATCTAAATGTATTTCTATACCATCCTTTGTGATTGTTTCACATACATATGTCATTAATACTGGCACAGCAATATCAGGGGCATTAAATGTTGTACCGCCAGGTTGCCCAATAAATGTATCTTGAGTTGTAATTGCTTCTGCAGGAATAGGAAGACCTGATCCTGGAGGTGGGGCGGGAGGAGTAAGTTTGCCATCTTCTCCTACTACTTGAGGTGCAGACTTAGTACCAAAGAATTCAATACCACCATTTTCTACACCAGCTTTATCTGCTTGTATATGTGCTACCAATACTTCTTTAGGTGCTTCTTTAACTACATTATCAGAAAGTTGACTTGGATTGTTAGGCTTTAATCCAGTTTGTTCTTCAATTTTTTTATCTTCTTTTGCTTGAACTGCTTTGTCTTCTGCAACTTTTGCATCTTGTTCCGCTTTAGCATCTATTGCTTGTTGAGCTTTATCTGCTTGATTTTGAGCAATTTTATCTGCTTCAGCTTGTTGCTTATCAGATTCTGCTTGAGCATTTGCTTCTTCTTGTGCAATACGATTAGCTTCATCTTGTACTTTTTGTTCTTCTAAAATTTTATCTGCTTCAGCTTTTGCTGCAGCCTCTGCTTCAGCTTTGGAATTTATTTCTGCTTGAATGCGAGCATCTTCTTCTGCTTTATCCGATGCTGCTTTAGCTTCTATGGCATCTTGTTCTGCTTTAATTCTTGCATTTTCTGCAGCTTTTGCTTCTTCTGCTGCCTTTTCTTGTGCAGCTTTTGCTTCTTCAATTGCTTTTTCTGCAGCTATTCTATTTGCTTCTGCTTGTGCATCTTTTGCTGCTTGTGCTGCAGCAGCAGCTTGTTGTGCAATTAATTGTTGTGCTGCTTCTTCTTGTCTTGCAGCA
>Ga0136641_1000301_pt1 | contig 21087 bp, 17 predicted proteins | sample EliLak1302023Y_FD_115312 | JGI IMG/M metagenome (GOLD analysis project Ga0136641, IMG submission 115312) | Freshwater microbial communities from Elizabeth Lake, Yosemite National Park, California, USA - 13020-23Y | ecosystem: Environmental > Aquatic > Freshwater > Lake ...
ATCCGGATCGACGTGGGGTATGCCCAGTTGTTCGGCCGCTTCGCAAAACAGGCCCGCAGGGCCCCAGAACGCCGAAAGGGCCTGACCGTAGGAATCGGCCTGCACGGCCATCGAGGGCTCGGCCGATCGGTCCCAGGGCAACACGGTGTCGCCGGCGCCGATGGCCAGGGCCTTGGGGCCTATGGTGCTCTTGCAATGCAAGGCGATGTTGCGGGCAGCGCGGCTGCCGAAGTCGAAGCGGACATAGGTGTCGTAGCTGCTGAGCGCAGCGCCCGGTGTGCCGGCCACGAGGCTGCGGGTGATGTAGCGGGCGGCCGCATGCTGGCCATCGACCAGCATTGCGGCTGACGCGTCACTGCCGGCAAACAAGACTTCGAAGGCGCTGCCGTCGAACTTGAAATGCAGGGCACAGGGCGCGCTGCTGATCATCGTGTCCGCACGATGCAGGAAGCGCAGGGGCACGAACCAACTGGCATTGCTGTCCTGGGTGCCGGCATAGCTGGCGGGCCCCTTCTCCCACAGCGCGCGGCGGAAGCCCCACAACTGCGGCACGTCGGCCAGCGTGGCCGGGTTGGGGTTGACGGCGGAGCCGCGCGGGGTGGGCACCAGCACGGCCGTGGGCCCCAGGGAGGGCTGGGCGACATTCGAACCCAGCTGAGACACGTCCACCTGGCGCGTCAGCACGGTGGGCGACCGGGCGGCGGCCGCCGCGGCCTTGAGTCGTCGCACGGCCGCAGCGCCCGGCATGGCTGGTGCTGGTGCTGGTGCTGGTGCTGGTGCTGGTGCCGGTGCCGGTGCTGGTGTGGGTGCGGGTGTCGGTGTGGGTGCCGGCGTTGGGGCGGGAACAGGAAGTGGAGCGGGCGAAGGTGGCGGCGCCGGCACCGCGGCAGGAACCGGTGCTGGGGCGGGTGTCGGGGAAGGCGCGGGCTGCGCCGGCGTCGCGTCGCCCCCGCCACCGCCACAAGCACCCAGGCTGCCCGTCGCACCGGTCAGCGCCAACAGCCGCGTCAGGGCCTGGCGCCGGCTGGGGCCAGGCAAGGGGCAGGGTCCGGGCAGGGGCCGGGTGGGCATGGTCAATTTGCTGTGCTTTCTGATCGGGCCGCAGGCACTGTGGACGGCTGTGCCGCCAGCACCCGCTGGTAGACGTCGAGATAGGCGTCGATGGCGCGGTCGGCGGCATAGCGTTCAGCCCAGCGGATGCCGGCCTGGGCGGCGGCCTGCCGTTGCGCCAGCGGTCGCTCCAGCACCTGCTGCAAGGTGGCCGCAGCCTGCTCGGCCCAGACGGCCAGGCCCGTAGCCGGCTGGGCGCGCGGCAGGTAATGGGCATGCGCGCCGCCGACCTCGGTCATCGGGGCTACGCCGGTGGTCAGCACGGGGCAACCGCAGGCCAGGGCCTCGGCAATGGGCCAGCCAAAACCTTCGGCCAGACTGGGAAAGAGCAGCGCGTCGGTGGTCGCGTACAGCGCCTCCAGCAGGTGGGAGTCGATGCCGGGCATGAAGCGCACCTGCGCTGCGCCGGGCAGACCGTCGATGAGGCCCTGCACCCGCCCGCTGGGCTGGGGGCTGACCATCCACAACTGTGGCACGGGCTTTCCACCCGCCTGACGCAACAAGACCAGCTGGCGGTAAATCTCGATCACGCCTTCGGTGTTCTTGTACCACTGGCCGCCGCCCACGTGCAGCAGGAAGCCATCGGTTGGCGGCTGCAGGCCGCCGGCCGCCAGACGCGACTGCGCCGCTGCCGCGTCCAGCGGCTGGTAGGGATGGTTCAGCCCGAGCGGGATGACCACCGAGGTTTCGGCCTGCACGCCGCCGTAGCGGTGCAGGTCTTGGCGGGTCTGCTCCGAGATCGAGATGAAGTGCCGCGCCTGCCGGAAGCCGCGGCGGATGTAGCGCTGGTAGATGCGCCCGGTCCAGCCTGTTGGGTTCTCGGGCACCAGGCCCAAGGCAGAGCGCAGGGCCATCAGGTCGAGGCCATGCACCACATGCGGCCGCTGCGCCACCAGCGGCATCCAAGGCCCCAAGGCCTGGTCGCAGAAGACATACAGCGTGTCGGCCGGGTCGCGCGCCACCGCCGCCCGCAACGCGCCGGGAAAGACCAGATACTGGTCGACGTAACCCGCCCACTTGGCGAACCGGGTGTCACGGAAACGGCGGCGCCAGTCGTCTCGCGGTTGGCGAAGCTGGACCTGGTGGCCGCGCGATCGGTAAGCCTCCAGCAGTGAACGGGCCAGGCGTGACTGGCTCTGCGAACCGAGAAAATCGGGGTGCGTGAAGAGGACCAGGTTCATGAGCGATGCGGCAAAGACGGCGGCAGGCGCATCAGACAGCCCTGGCCACGGGGTGTGACCGTGTCGATGGGGTTCATGTGAGCTCAGTCGCCACGCTGGCGGCGCCCGATGGCCGACGAATGCGCCAGGCCAGGTAGGCGGCAGACGCCAACAAGCTGGCCAGCGCCGTGGCTGTGTTGATGATGAAGATGCCGCGCACGGTGGAGACATCCACCAGCAGCACGGCCAAGGCCGTGGTGGCCAAGCCGACGGGCGCATTCAGCCAGATGGGCACCACCCACCCGAGCGCACAGCCCAAGCTGTACAGCGTGCCACCCCAGGCGGCCAGCGTACCGGCCGCCAACATCCAGTTCAGCTCGGTCTGCAGGCCACCATAGTGGCCGCCGAGCACCCACAACAGCATCTCGGGCGCCAACCAACCCAGCGCCAACAGCAGCGCCATCAGCAGGGCAAAGAAGGCATGGACCAGCAGCAGGCCCCGGGTCAACTCGGCGCCCGCCCTGCGGCGGGCAAAGTGGGGCAGCAGCAGGGCCGCCGACACCGAACTGATGAGCGCGAACAAGGCTGACAGCCGGCCCAGGGCACCCACTTCGGCCACCTGGCGGGCACTTCCAAAGAGCCCGATCAGCCACACCGTCAGCTGGCTGCTGATCACGTAGTAGACAGAATTCGGCGCCTGCTGGCGGACCAGTTGCCACAGGGCACTGTGGTGTTCAGCGCTCGCCGCAGCAGGCCGGCGGACGTCAGCCGACATGTGTCGCCGCAACAGGAACAGGGCCGCGGCGGCTCCGCACAAGTTGACCGCGCAGGCCAGCGTGGCGTCGAGCAGCAGGTTGGCGGCCACGAACAGGGCCAGGAGTCGGGCCAAACCGACGCCCAGATCCAACCCTTGCTGGAGCTTCACGCGACCCAGCAGCCTCGTCACGGAAAGCAGCAGCGTGGCGCGCAGCTGCAGGGCGGCGGTAGCAAGCACCAGCGCCGTCAACGCGATGGCTTGCCACGTCGGGGCGTGCAGTCGCAGCTGGAGCGCGAGACTGGCCGGCGCCACCACGAGCAAGGGGACCCAGGCCAGCCGCCTGAGCAGCACTTCGGCGTCAGCCAGCAGGTGGCCCAGGGCCCAGGCCTGAGGCGCCGCCCCGACCGGGCCGCCCACCATCAGCCGCCCGCCCACGGCCATCACGGCGCTCGCCAGACCGAGTTCACCCAGAACCGCCGCCATACCCACCATGCTCAGCGCCAAGGTGTAGTAGCCGTACTGGGCCGGCTCCATGGCGCGCACCGTCACCACGCCCGCTAGGAAACCGAGGCCCTGCACGGCGACCTGCGTCGAGGCGTATCGGGTCAGCAGGCCCATGCGGCGGCGGTTGATGGAATCGATCAAGGACATGGCGGGGGCAAGCGCACGGATGCGGCTGTCTGACAGTCGGGCAGGCCGGCTCTGCCGCTCAGGCCGTCAACAGCAGGCGGCGGAAGTAGTCGATGGTGGGCGCCAGACCATCCTGCAGCGACACCTGGGGCTGCCAGCCCAGCTTGTCTGCGGCCAGGCTGATGTCGGGTCGGCGCTGCTTGGGGTCGTCGCCGGGCAGCGGGCGAAAGACCAGACGCGAGTGGCTCTGGGTCATGCGCAAGATGGTTTCTGCCAGTTGCAGCATGGAATACTCGTCCGGGTTGCCGATGTTCACCGGGCCGGTGAAACCGGGCTCCGTCTTCATCATGCGCAAGATCGCTTCGACCAGATCGTCGACATAGCAGAAGCTGCGGGTCTGCTGGCCGTCGCCGAAGATGGTGATGTCCTCGCCGCGCAGCGCCTGGACGATGAAGTTGCTGACCACGCGGCCGTCGTTGGGGTGCATGCGCGGGCCGTAGGTGTTGAAGATGCGCACCACCTTGATGTCCAGGCGGTGCTGGCGGTGGTAGTCGAAGAACAGCGTCTCGGCGCAGCGCTTGCCTTCGTCGTAGCAGGCCCGGATGCCGATGGGGTTGACGTTGCCCCAATAGCTTTCAGGCTGCGGGTGCACCGCCGGGTCGCCGTAAACCTCGCTGGTGCTGGCCTGCAGGATGCGGGCGCCCACGCGCTTGGCCAGGCCCAGCACATTGATGGCGCCGTGGACGCTGGTCTTGGTGGTTTGCACCGGGTCGTGCTGGTAGTGGACAGGGCTGGCCGGGCAGGCCAGGTTGTAGATCTGCCCGACTTCGACGTACAGCGGAAAGGTCACGTCGTGGCGCTTGAACTCGAAGTAGTCCGAGGCCAGCAGCGGGCGGATGTTGCTGCGGCTGCCGGTGTACAGGTTGTCGACGCACAGCACGTCGCGGCGGTCGGCCACCAGTCGCTCGCACAGGTGCGAGCCCAGAAAGCCGGCGCCGCCGGTGACCATCACGGTTTCGTTCAAGACGTACTCCTCATCATTCGTGGATAGGGCCCCGGCCCGCGGCGCACCAGCGCACGCGCGGCCCGGCCGGGTGCCGGTGCTCGCGGCGGCTTGCAGGCGGCCAGCAGCAGCCCGGTGAACAGCCAGCCATAGAAATTGATGGTGCCCTGCCCCGTGAGCTGGCCCAGGACCAGCACGTAGCCCACGTAGGACCACAGCAGCAACGGCATCGGGTCGTTGTCGCGGCGTGTCGCCCGCAGGGCCATCTGGGTCAGCCAAATGGCCAGAATCAAGCGCAAGCCGATGTAGCCCAGGCCGAAGACGGGCCCCAGGTCCACCATGTGCCGCGCAAAGTCGGTTTCGGCCAAGAAACCGACGACGACCCCGTCGATCTTGGCATTCAGGATGACGGCCGCGTTGCCGCCGTAGCCCAGACCGAGACCGAGGAGGGGCACCTCGTCGATCAAGCGCTTGAATTCGATCAGACCGAACAAGGCGCGGCCGAAGACGCCGGTGTTTTCGAAGCTCTTGCCTTCGACGTCGGCCGCAACCTGCCAGCGGCCCGTGAAAGCCTCGTAGCCTTCGGGGAAGAGGATGGGATAGGCCAGCAAGGCCACGGCCACCAGCATGCCGGGCCACAGGAAGGCCCGGCTTTTCAAGGCGCCGCCACGCGCCACGACCCCGACCAGCAGCGCCGCCAGCACAGACTGCCCGCACTGCAGCACCATGCCGCGGCTGCCGCCGAGCGCCAGGCAGGTCAGCAAGCCACCAGCGGTGACTAGCAAGGCGACCCCAGCTGGCTGCATCAGACGCTTGGGCGACAGGAAGTAGGCCAGCAGCACGGCAAAGCCGGCAGCCACGAACTGCTGTTGGCCCGCTGCCGAAGCGAAGGGCCCGGTAGCCCGCGTGCGCTCGGCATTCAGCGTGATGCCCTGGAACTGGAATTCCTTCTGGTCCGAGATCCCCACGTTGATCGGCGCCCCGGGCGGGGCGGCGAACTGGGCCGTCACCAGCACCGCAACAGGCACCGCCAGCCACAGCATCAGCTTGAACAGACGCAAGAGGTCTTCGCGTCTGAACACCTCGCCGACCAGGCAGGCCAGTGGCGTGTAGAGGAAATAGGCGCGCCAGCCGTAAACGCCCAGGATCAGGCGCAGGTCGCTGTCGCCACCGCTGCCCGCCTGCAGGACGAAGAGCAAGACGCCGAAAACGGCCATGCCCAGGCTCAGGCCGAAGAACAGGCTGCGCCGCGGCCACAGCCGGTGCCGGGTGGCGACGATGTAGGCCAGCAGCAGCACCGGGTCGCGCAGGAAGAAGATGTAGCTGCCCAGCTGTGGCGCCACAAATTTCCGGATCGCCCCTTCGACGACCGCCAGCACGAAAAGCAGCACCACCAGCCGCACCACCAGCCGCCGGCCGCGCTCGCGCGACGGGCTCAACGCTGGCGCGCCGCCTGCGGCGGCATGAGGCGCAGCGGCCTGGCGGCCCGCTGGCTCAGGCGGCCAGCGCCGGGCTGCCGGAGCGGCAAGCATCTTCAAAAACTTTCAGATAGGCCTGAGCAACGGCTTCAGGCCGGTGGCGGGCCAGGTGCGCGGGCGCCCCGCTGAGCAGGGCATCCCGGGTCTGCGCTTCGGCCAGCAGCGCAGCCAGGGCATCGGCCCAGGCCTGCACGTCGGCCTGGGGCACCACCCGGCCGCAAGGGCCGACGGCCTCGGGCAGGCCACCGCTGTGCGCCACCACCGGCACGCAGCCGCAAGCCAGGGCTTCCAGGGCGACCAGGCCGAAGGGCTCTTGCCACAGCGAGGGCACGGCCAGCAGGCGGTGTTGGTTGAGCAACTGCACCAGGGCCTCGCCGTCCTGTCGGCCGGCGAAGCGGACCTGCTCCTGCAAACCCAGCCGCCGCACCTGCGCCCGCAGGGCCGCCAGTTCGGGGCCATCACCGACCAGGGTGAGGCGCGGTCCTTCGGTGCCGGCACACAGGCGGTGCAAGGCGTCGATCAGCAGGCTCGCGCCCTTGTCGCTGACCAGGCGGCCCAGGAAGACGATGTCGCCGTCCCGGGCCACGCCCGGCATGCGGCGGAACAGCGTAGACCGGTAAGGGTTGGGCACCAGCAGGCTGGGCTGCGGCAAGCTCAGCGCCATGGCCTGACTGACGCTGATATTCGTCGCCCAGCGCAGCAGCCAGCGCTTGAGGCGGCCGACGCCCTGCTGCGGGATCCAGGTGTGGTGGGCCACGACCCAGGGCCGGCGCAACAACAGCAAGGGCCAGGCCATGCGCAGGCTGATGTTGTTGTGGAAAACCACGTCAGCCTGCCGCACCAGCGCCCACAGCCGGGCTGCGCTGGGCCGGCGCACGACGGCATAGGGTTCCAGCGGCGGCAGCGAGGCGTCGCCGCCGCCCTGCGGCGTCTGTGTCAGGACCGTGACCTGATGGCCCTGCCGATGGAACTGCTCGGCCAGCAGGGCGCTGACGGTTTCGATGCCACCGACCGACGGGCGGAAAGGCACCGAGCAAAAGAGAATTTTCATGGCGCTGAGCCGAGTGGAGAGCTGACCGTGGCGGCGCACCGTCAACTGCAAGGGCCCCGAGACTAGGTGCCGAATGTTGCGAGCGTGAGTCAAGGCCTGTGTTTCGGTCCTGCGACGGCCATGAGCCAGCCGGCGCATCAAAACGTCATCGACGCGGCCTAGCATGGGCTCGATGAGCTTGCCCGTGGTGCCCGACGTCCTGATCGTGAATTTCAATGCGCCCGAGCTGAACCAACTGGCGGTGGCACTGGCGCGCAGCGGGCAACTGGCGCACTTCGTGCGCCCCTACGTCAACCAGGGCCGGCCCTGGGAACGCCTGCTGTCGGCCTTGCCGCTGGCCGGCCGGCTGTACGCCAGCACCTTTGGCCGTCGCCGTCTGGAAGACCCGGCCCTGCGGCCGCTGATCCACGAAGGCGGCGTGGCGGCCGACCTGGCGTCGGCGGCCGTGGGCCGGGCCACCTTCCTGCCCGACGGCACCCGCCACCGCTGGACCAACCGCCTGCGCATGAACGTGCGCGCCGCCGTCGCCCAGGAAGGCCAGCGCCTGGCCGCACGCGCCCGCTGCGTGGTGGCCTATGAAGGCTTCGCCCTGCCCGCTTTCGAAGCCGCGCGCCAGGCCCAGGCCGACAGCCTGCTGCTGCTGAACTACCCGGTGGCCCACCACCGGGCGCGCCGCCGCATCCGCGACGAAGAGAACCGCCGTGAGCCGGCCTTCGCCGCCACCTGGCCCGGCTTCGACGACTGGGGCCCGGGCCACGAAGCCCGCCTGGACCGCGAGATCGAACTGGCCGACCTGGTCTTGCTGGGATCTTCATTCGCCGCCGACAGCTTTGTCGCCGAAGGCGTGCCGCGCAGCAAACTGGCGGTGGTGCCTTACGGCGTCGACTTGCAACTCTTCACCCCGCCACTGGCCGGCACCCCCGCCCTGCCCGCACGGCCCTTCCAGGTCATCTATGCCGGCCAGCTGACGCAACGCAAAGGCATCGCCTACCTGCTGCGGGCCTACGCGGCCTTCCGCAAGGCCGACACGCAGCTGACGATGGTGGGCGGTGTGCTGGGCAGCCGGGAGCCGCTGCAGCCCTATGCCGAGCACTTTGTGCACCTGCCGCACCAGACCCGCCCCGACCTGGCCCAGCGCTACCGCCAGGCCCACGTCTTCGTGCTGCCCACCCTGGTGGAAGGCATGCCCCTGGTGGTGCTCGAGGCCATGGCCTGCGGACTGCCGGTCATCGTCACGGCCAATGGGCCGGCCGGCATCGTGCGCGATGGCATCGACGGCTACATCGTGCCCGAGCGCGACCCGCAAGCCATCACCGCCTGCCTGGAACGGCTGTATGCCGACCCCGTGCTGCGCGCCACCCTGGGGCGCCAGGCCGCCGAGCGCGCGCGCGAATTCAGCTGGACCGCCTATGCCCAGGGGGTGCAGCGCTGCCTGAACCGGAAGCCCGCCAATTGAACACGCCCGAGCCGCGATTGCAGCCCCAAGACCTCGTCGTGGTGGTGTTGACCTTCAACTGCGAGTCCATCATCGGCGAGACCCTCAGCCAGGCCCGCAAGCTGTGCCGGCAACCTTACGTGGTGGACTCCTACTCCAGCGACGGCACCGTGGCGATCGCCCGCGAGCTGGGCGCGCACGTGGTCCAGCGGCCCTTCAAGCACTACGCCGACCAGCGCAACTGGGCGGTGGCCGAAGTGGCGGCCGGGGCACGCTGGCAATTGCACCTGGACGCTGACGAGGTGCTGGACGATGAAGCCGTGCAGGACGTGCTGCGCGTGCTGGCTGCAACCGCCCCCAGCCACGACGCCTACATGCTGCGGCGCATCGACTACTTCATGGGTCGGCAGCTGCGCCACAGCGGCGTCAACCCCTGGCACCTGCGGCTGTTCCGCTCGGGCCATGGCGCCTGCGAAGACCGGCTCTACGACCAGCATTTCGTGTCAGCCGCGCCGGCCGGCCGGCTGCGGGGTTGCATGCACGACAAGAACAGCGTGTCCTTGAGCGACTGGACGGCGCGCCACAACCGCTGGAGCGACCTGGAGGTGGCCGAGATGGCCCGCGCCGAGCCGCAGCCGTCGGGCGTGCTGCGCCCGCGCCTGCTGGGCGACCCCCGTGAGCGCACGCGGTCGCTCAAGGGGCTGTACTACCGGCTGCCGGGCGGGCTGCGCGCGGTCGCCTATTTCGGCTACCGCTACGTGCTGCGGCTGGGTTTTCTGGACGGCCGCGAAGGCTTCTACTTCGCCGTGCTGCAGGCCTTCTGGTTTCGCCTGCTGGTCGACGCCAAGCTCTACGAGCGCAGCCAGTCCACACCGGCCGCGCCGGCCGCATCGCCCCGCGCCCCGGGCTGACCGTCCAGCGGCAGGCCGCACAGTTCGGCCAGGCCTTGCAGCTGCGCGGCCAAGGGGTGCCGGGCGTACCAGGCCCGGGCGGCGTCGGCCATGGCCTGCGGCTGCTCGCGCCACAGCGTGCCGGCTCGACCCAGCGTCTGGTAGTGCAGCCCGGCCTGCAGACCGTCGGCATCCGGCCCGGCGCCGGCCGTGTTCAGGACCACGCAGCCCTGCACCGCGTAGCCCGCGAAGACCGTCGACTTGCCCAGGTGCACCGACGGGTAGTCGATCAGCGCATGGCTCGTGTCCTGCAGCAGCCGGTGCAGGTCGGCCTCGTCCAGCCGCCCAAGGTGCTGGTGGCGCAAGGCCAGAGCCTGCCAGGGCGCAGCCGGTCCGGACCCGACTTCCACCACCTCCTGGATTCCCAGGGCCTCGAGCAGGGCCGCATGGCGCGGCAGGCGCTGCAGGGCACGGGCGCGCGTCGAGGCCGATCCGAAGACCACCAGTCGCTGAGTCCGCTCCGTGAAAGGCCGCACGCGCGCGGGTTCGCCGATGGTGGAAAACACCGGCTGGACGTGAACGGGTGTGCCTTCGCGAACCCGTCCGCGCAACCACTGCGCATGGTGGTCCGAGTTGGTCCAGATGGCATCGCTGGCCTGCGCCAGCCGCGCCGCCACACCGGCCTGCAGGCCGGACAGCCAGAAGGCCGACCGCCACGGCGGGCCCGAGGCAAACAGTTCATGGAACACCGTGACCACACGCAGCCCGCTGCCCAGCGCCAGTCGCGCGGCCTGCACTTCGCGCACCAGCCAGTCGCACAGGCCGCGCGGGTGGTAGCCATAGCCCGAAAAATGGATCAGCAGCGTGCAAGGGCCGCTGGCGGTACTCGGTCCGCGCAGGCGCGTCGCCAGGGGCATGTGCACGGCCAGGGCGAGGGACAAGGCCAGAACCTCGGTCGCGCAGCCCAGTGCGTTCCAGCCCTCGTGTAGGCGCTGCACATAGTCGCGGACGCCGCCATCGCCCGGGGCCAGCAGTTGCACCAGACTGCGCGGCTCAGCGGCAGCGGGGTCCGACTTCAAGTCGGTCAAGGTGGCCGGGTTGAACAGCATGCGCGTGCTCGCGTCCGCCCGGCGCCTACTGCTGCTGGCTGGTGAACTTCAGGCTGGACGCGGTGGCCGCGTCGAAGGTGTAGACCTTGGTGCCCGCGGCCTGAACCACGCCGTTGATCGACCGCGCCGCAAAGCCGGCCATGGCCGACGTGCCAGCGCCACTGACGCTGGCGAAGACGTAGTCGGCGCCGAAATCGGCGGCCCCGGGCAGGCTGCCGATGGACCTGGCCACGCGCGCCTTGGCGTCGTAGGCCACCAGCGTGGTGTCGCCAAAGGCCCGGTCGCCGTAGTAGTCGGCCAGGACGAAGACCGAACGGTTCTCGCTCACATTGAAGTTCAGCGTGGCCCCGGTGGCCAGCAGCATCGGGAAGCCGCCGACGTTGCTCTTGAACAGGGTGGCGCCCGTCTCGTCGATGAAGGACAGCGTGTAAGCAGGGCTGCTCGAGCCCACGCCGGTCACGCGCCACAGCTGATGCACATCGGCGGCGCTGGTGACCACCGTGCTCAGCGTGCTGCGGGGCGTGCTGTCCAGCACCTGCGCGCTGGCGCCCGGCACGAGCTTGTTCAAGCGCGACAGCTGGTTGCCGCTGACACCCAGCGCGGTGATGTAGATGAAGTCGCGGCCCAGGCTGGCCACAGCCACGGCACCGCCACCGCTGCCCATCACGGTGGCCACCGGGCTGCTGCGGCTGACGCGGATGACCTGCCAGCTGCCGGTTTCGTCGCCGCTGTTGCGGTAGGCGTAGTGGTACAGGCTGTCGTAGCCGATGTCCTGCCATCCGGTGGGTGCCGCCGTGCTGACGGACGTTTCGCTGAAGCTGCTGCCGCCCGGGAAATCGACGACGCTGAGGCCGGCAGCGGATTCGACCAGCGCCGATCGGTAGGTGCTGGACACCAGGCGCACGATGGGCCGGGATGCGGGCCGCAGGCTGACGGTTTCGCCGGCAGTGGGGGTCCAGAACACGGCGGCGGTCGGGTACAGCCAGCCCCGCGGCGCCAAGGTGGTCGGGTTGCGCAGCGCGGCCAGCGGTGCATCGCCACTCAAGGGCGTCACCGCGATGCCGGGCTTGCCGGCGCTCAGGCGCACCTCCACCCGGCCGTCGTCAGCGCTGCCGCAGACCCCGTCAGCACCTGCCGTCGACACGATGAAGCGCGATTGCTCGGGTGCGGCGTGGTCCACCGCATCGATGAGAAAGCGGCAGGCTGCGCTGGTTAGTGATGACTGGACCTGACCCTTGGGCGCGCTGCCATTGGCCTGCAGCGGAACCCGCCGCACGTCCCCGCCCACGATGTAGACCAGCGCATAAGGCGTCAGCGCGGAGGCGGTCTGCGCAGGCCCGTCGACCACGCCGCTGGCCACCATCTTGGCATCCGTGACCGCCGCGTTGGCGTCTTCGATGACCCATTCGGTCGCACTGGCGGCCGGGTGCACCAGCGACAGACCGTACTTCAGTTGGCTGGTCGGGCCTTCGGCCTTCAACAACCAGCTGTAACTGCCACTGCTGGGTGCGGCGCTGGGCGCCGGGGAGCCGGTGGCGCCATCGCCCCCGCCCCCGCCACAGGCGCTGAGCAGCAACGAGACGCAGGACGCCGCCGCGCGGCGCAGGTGGGCGCGCAAGGCTGCAAGCGGGGGATGGAGGAGCACATTCATGGGATGGGATGCGCCACAACCCGCGAAGGTTGTCAGCGGCTGGAACTGATCGTGCCTGGGCATCGGTGTTGGCCAGGTCGATGCGAGCTTAGACGGCCTGTGTGACAGCCCCAGAACCTGACTTTGTGACCCTGTCAGGCCGGCATCGCGGCCCGCTGGCCCCGCGCGGCCGGGCGCTGCGCACGACCCGCCCGCCGGGACCTGAGCTTGAGGCCCAACAGGCCCAGCAAGCCCGTTGCCATCAGCCCGTCGGCGCCGGGCAAGGGCACCGCGGAGATGGCCGGCACGGTGTTGCCCACCACGATCGTCAGGTTGCTTTCAAGCTGAATCAGCGGTGTTCCTGTCTGTTGCGCGCGGACGCTGTTGATGAAGCGCCAAAGGCCGATATCGACCAGCAAGGGCGACGTGGCGACCACGGCCCCGCTGCCCCCCGGGTTGACGGCCAGGCGCTGCATCCTGTCGACGACCGGGGCGGATGGGACGGCCTGCCCCATGGCGGCGTCGATCACTGCCGGCGCCCAGCCCGGGGCCGGGGTGCTGGCAGCAACCAGATCGGCCTGCGCCGTCGCACTGTAGAGCACCAAGCCGCCCAATAACAAAGCGCCTCGGAGTGGCATATTTCCCATCACATTTTCCAGTTATATGGGCCGCAGGATATTCTGTGCATAAACCCTGCCGCCACCGTCACACGCATTCGATGTGGGCCAGCCCGGGGCAACACCCCGGTATCTCGTCATGGGCCGGCGTCGATCGCCATCGATCGACTGTCGACATACCCCTGCAACTGGTCCAGAGCCGATTTCGGCCGCGCGCCATGCGCTTCGACCCGTTGCAGCAGTGCCTCTTCCAGCAAGGCGATGGTCTCCTGATTGAGAGACCGGCGGTTGTCGGCGGCCTCCCTGACGATGAGTTCCTTGACGACAGGGGGCATGTTCTTGATGAACAGATCGACGCTCAAAAGGGGCTCCTGACTTGGATTCGAGATATTCAGCCCTATTCCGTGCAGCGACGTCCACCGGCACAAGGCCCGACGGCGTTTCAGCGGCAGCACGACGCCTGAACAACACCAAAACGATAGCAGAAAGCCTGCAAAAAGCCGTCGCAGGCACGGCAGTCATCAAATATTAATTTGATATGACTTCATCACGGACCTGTTTGATTCTTTCGGACCTATTTTGACGGCCTGACCGTCATCTCGAGACCGGCCCGCATAGCCCGCAGGCGCCATCACGGCGCGAAGACCCTGAATGGGGCTGGCCGACCCGGATGGGGCGGCAGGGGTGTGGCCGGCACTTGAAGGCGCGGGCTGCAGGGCTGGCGCCCGGCCCGCCAGCCGGGCTTCAGCTCAGTTCGGCCCAGCCCGTGGGCAGCCGGCGGTAGCGGCCCTCTGCGTCGAGTTCGTCGACGGCAACCGCTTGTTCCGTGGCCGGGAGCAACTGCCCGCTCACGGCACGGATGTGGGCCAGCGTGGCCTTGTAGGCGGCCACGCGCTGGTTCTCAGGGTGGCCTTCGATGATGCGGAAGTTGAAAACCTGTACCTGCTGTGCGTCGCTCATGGCATTTCTCCAGTCCCGGGGCCTTGTCTTCAAGCGCCGCCGCAGTCCACGGAGAAGTTTAGCTGGCCATGACCGCCGGGTGGCAGCCGGGTGGCCGCGTTGGCCCTGCGCTGGATCAAGTCTCTTGCGTCGGGCTGCCGGGTGTCGCCCTGACCTGGCGTCACTCCATTTTCATCAAGCCCCGGTAGATTGCAGAGGATGGTGATGTTGTGAAGTTCAGGGGCGAGGGCCGCGGGTCGGCGTGGCGAGCCTGTGTCGTGGCTGGCGCGCTGGCCGGGCTGGGCTTGCTGGCCGGCTGCGCGCCGCAGACGCTGCTGTTGCGCGGCGTTGCCGATCAGCTGTCGGCGCAAGGCAGCGCGGCCGAAGACGACCTGGGCCTGGCGCGCGAAGCCAGCGCCTTCTACCTGAAGCTGTCCGAATCGGTGCTGATCCAGACGCCCGGTCATCTGCCCTTGGCGGTGGCCGTGGCCGGCGGCTACACCCAGTACGCCTACGCCTTCGTCGAATTCGAGGCCGACCGCATCGAGTCCCGAGACGTCAAGGCCGCCCAGGCCCTGCGCGCCCGCGCCGCCCGGCTGTATGCGCGGGCGCACCGGCATGCCATGGCGGCGCTCGAGCAGCAAACGCCCGGCCTGGCGCGGTCGCTGGCGGCCGCAGGGTCTGCCTTGCCCGGCGACTCAGAGCGCCTGCCGGCCGATCAGGTGGCCGTGGCCTACTGGGCTGCGGCGTCCTGGGGCGCCAGCATCGCGCTGTCCAAAGACCAGCCCGATGCCGTGGCCGACCTGCCGCAGGCCATCCGCCTGGCGCACCGGGCCTGGGCGCGCGACCCGGACTTCGGCGCCGGCGCGCTGGCCACCTTGATGGGCCAGTTCGAGCTGGCCCGCGCCGGCGGCAGCCACGAACAGGCGGTGGCTTACTTCGACCGCGCGGTGGCAGCCGGCGGCGGCCGCAGCGCCGGCCCCTATGTGGCGCAAGCCGAAGCGCTGGCCTTGCCGGCCGGCGACCGCGCGACCTTCGAAGCCCGCCTGCGCACCGCCCTGGCGGTCGCAGCGGCGCACCGCGACCTGGCCAATGAAGTCATGCGCGCCCGCGCCCAGTGGCTGCTGGACACCGCCGACGACCGTTTTTGAACCCCTGAACCCCTGAACCCCTGGGCGCAAACCGCATCCCTGATGAACCGCACACGCCTGATCACCGCCACGCTCCTGTTGCTGCTGAACCTCACGCTGGCCGCCAGCGCCTGGGCGGCGCCCGGGCCCTTGCGCATCGGCACCCTGGTGCCGAAGAACTCGCTGTACCACCAGCAACTGCTGGAAATGGGCGAGGCCTGGCGCAACGCCCAGGGCGAAGGCGCCAAGTTCGTGGTCTTCACCGACGGCAGCCAGGGCGGCGAGGCCGAATTGGCGCGGCGCATGCGCATCGGCCAGTTGCAGGGCGCGCTGCTGTCGGTGGTGGGGCTGCGCGAGATCGAGCCGTCGATCAGCGCGCTGCAGAACCTGCCGCTGCTGTTCCGCAGCTGGGACGAGGTCGATTACGTGCGCGAGAAGATGCGCCCGGCGATGGAAAAGCGCTTCCTCGACAAGGGCTTCGTCGTGCTGGGCTGGGGTGATGCCGGCTGGGTGCGCTTCTTCTCCAAGGCACCGGCCTTCGGACCCGAGGACTTCAAGGGCATGAAGTTCTTCGCCTGGGGTTCCGAGCCCGAACAGCAGGCCATCATGAAGAGCCTGGGCTACACGCCGGTGCCGCTGGAAACCGCCGACATCCTGCCGTCCATCCAGACCGGCATGATCAACGTGGTGCCGTCCACGCCCTACTTCGCCCTGGCCACCCAGATCTACAACACGGCACCCAATATGCTGGAGATCAACTGGGCGCCCATCGTCGGCGCCATGGTGGTCACCAAGAAGGCCTGGGACGAAATGTCGCCGGCAGCCCAGACCGCCCTGCGCGCAGCGGGCGAGAAGGCCGGGGTCGAGATGCGCAACAAGGCGCGCAAGGAAGTCGACGAAGCGGTCGACGCGATGAAGAAGCGCGGTCTGGCGGTCAACAAGCCCTCGGCGGCGCAACTGCGCGAATGGAGCGAGCTGGCCGACAAGCTCTACCCGCGCATCCGCGGCACCATGGTGCCCGCCGACACTTTCGACGAGGTCTTCCGCCACATCAAGGCTTACCGCGCCGGCCAGGGCAAATAGGCCGTGGCTGCCGCGAGGACCTTCGGCTTGAGCCGCCTCCAGCGCTTCGACGACGTGCTGTCCGGGCTGGCCCTGGCGCTGATGATGTTGATCCCCCTGCTGGAGGTCGCGCTGCGCGCCGTGCTGGGCCGTGGCGTCGACAACGCCTCGGTGCTGGTACAGCACCTGGGCCTGGTGCTGGCCATGTTCGGCGCCGTGGCGGCCGAACGCCATGGCCACCTCACCACGCTGGGCAGCAGCCTGCAGGGCCTGGGTGGCGCGCGCTTGCAAGCCGCTGTCCGCCTGCTGGCCAAGGGCAGCGCCGCGGGGGTGTGCGGGGTGCTGGCCCTGGCCAGTTGGCGCTTCGTGGCCAGCGAAATGCCGGCCGCCCAGCCACTGGCCTATGGCGTGCCGATCTGGTGGGTGCAGGCGGCCATGCCCCTGGGCTTTGTGCTGCTGGGCTTGAAGCTCGGGTCACGCTGCTTCGAGCAGCCCGCCCTGCGCATCGCCAGCGCCCTGGCCCTGCCGGCCTTGGGCTGGACCTGTGCCGCCGCTTTCGACGGCACGGCGGTGCCACTGTGGCCCGCCTTGCTGGGGCTGGTGGTGATCCTGCTGGCCGGTGCGCCCATCTTCGCGGTACTCGGCGGGCTGGCGCTGGCCTTGTTCTGGCAGGACGGCCTGCCGCTGGCGTCGATACCGCTGTCGCACTACTCGATCACGGTCAACCCGTCGCTGCCCGCCCTGCCCTTGTTCACACTGGCCGGCCTGGTTTTTGCGCGCACCGGCGCCGCCCGGCGCCTGAGCGACTTGTTCCTGGCCTTGTTCGGGGGCGCCGTGCGCGGCACCGTCATCGCCGCCGCCCTGCTCTGCTCGGCCTTCACCGCCTTCACCGGCGGCAGCGGCGTCACCATCCTGGCGCTCGGCGGCCTGCTGCTGCCGCTGTTGCGCAACGCCGGCTATCCCGAGCAGCGTGGCATCGGCCTGGTCACCAGCGCCAGCGCCCTGGGTGTGCTGCTGGCGCCTTCGGTGCCCCTGATCATGGTCGCGGTGATCGCCCGCGTGCCGATCCAGGACATGTTCCTGGCCGGCCTGGCGCCGGCGCTGGTCATGGTGGCCTGCCTGCTGGTCTTCGGCGGCTATCTCAAGCGCCCTGCGGGCAGCGTGGCAGCCGGCCAGCCGCAGCCGGCCCGGCCCGACGGGCGTCGTGCGCTGGCGCTGGCCTGGGCCGCCAAATGGGAGATCCTGGCGCCGGTGCTGGCCATCGGTTCGCTGGTCAGCGGCCTGGCCACACCGACTGAAAGCGCGGCACTCACGGCGGCCTATGCCGTGGCCACCCAGGCCTGGGCCCACCGGGACCTGTCCTTGCGGCTGTTCGTGCGCTGCTTGTTCCAGTGCGCCCAGGTGATCGGCGGCGTCATGCTGATCCTGGGCATGGCCCTGGCGCTGACCAACTACCTGGTGGACGCCGGCATCCCCGACGCGGCCATAGTCTGGGTGCAGGCCTTCGTGCCCAACCGCTGGGTCTTCCTGCTGGGGCTGTGCCTGTTTCTGTGCCTGGCCGCGGCCCTGATGGAAATCTTCGCGGCCATCGTCGTGCTGGTGCCGCTGCTGCTGCCGCTGGCGCGCAGCTATGGCATCGACCCGGTGCACTTCGGCATCATCTTCCTGGCCGCCATGGAGCTGGGCTTCCTGTGCCCGCCGGCGGGCATGAACATCTACTTCGCGTCGGCGATGTTCGGCAAGTCGGTGCGCTACGTGGCGACCTCGGTGCTGCCGGCGGTGCTGGCGATCTTCATCGGGACGGTCATCATCGCCGGCCTGCCCGTCCTGTCGACGGGGCTGCCGGCCCTGTTCGCCCGGCACTGAACCGGGCGGCCAGGCGGGTCGCTGTCAGGCCACGATGCTGGCGATGCGCAAGCACGACCAGTAGGCCGCCAGAGATCCGATGGTGTAGAGCGCCGGCAGCTTCAGGCGTGCCGCCAGCTTCATCTGGCGCGCCACGCGCCAGACCGCCCAGGCCGCGGCCACGGTCAGCAACTGGCCGGCTTCGACACCCAGGTTGAAGGTCAGCAAGGCTGCCGCCAGGTGCTGCTGCGGCAGGCCGATCTCTTGCAAGGCGCCCGCAAAGCCCAGGCCGTGCACCAGGCCGAAGAGGAAAGCCACCAGGGCCGGCCAGCGCCGCGCCAGCGTCTGGCGGCTGTGTGTCGCTTCCACGGCCACCAGCAGGATGGACAGCGCAATGCAGGCCTCCACCGGCGGCGAACGCAGCGTCAACCAGCCGATGGCCGCGCTGGCCAGCGTCAGGCTGTGCGCCGCCGTGAAGGCGGTGATGGTCCACACCAGCCGGCGCTGGAAGCCCACCAGGAAGAGCAGGCCGATGACGAAGAGCAGATGGTCATAGCCGCTGAGGATGTGCTCGACGCCCAGCACGAAGTAGGCCGAAGCCACGGCGCCCAGACCACGCTGGTCGTCGGCCGAGCCATACAGCTGCACCGAGGGCTGGCCGGCGGTCAGGGTGTAGACCCGGGTCTGGCCATCGCGCCAGTTGATCTTCAGCAGCACGGCAGAAAAGCGGTCGCCGACGCCTTGCATCGTGAGCGTGCCGCGCAGACCGTCCTCGCCGCAGTGCAGCGCGTCGGCATCGGCGCGGCAGTTTTCCGGCCACTGCGGGTGCAGGCTGGCCGCCGGTGAACTCTTCTCGCCGGCGCCCCAGTAGAACTGGAACTCGCCGCGGCCGACTTCGTGCATCTGCAGCTCGGCCATGCTGAGCTCGTGGGCGCTGGCGGGCAGCCCGGCCAGCACCGCGCAGGCCAGCAGCAGCACCCTGAACGCTGTCGCGATCATGGTTGCTTGCCCGCAAAAGTGATCTTGTACTTCTTGGCCAGCGCCCGCACGGCGGCGGTCCGCTGTTCGGCCATCGTGGCATCGGTCCAGTCCTGCAACACGACGTTGCGCAGGGCTTCGAATGAGGCCGCCTTGCCGCCCGTGACCGCGTCCACGCGCATGGCACGCCAGGCATCGCGGGTCTGCACGGCCTGCCATTCGACACCCGGCGCGGCTGCTTCCAGGACCTGGGCCGCGCCGGCGCCATAGCCCTGCTCGAGGTCGGCGTGCGGCCGACCCTTGAAGACGCGCAGACCGGCCCGCGTGCTGCCGGTTCCGCTGTTGAGCTCCTTGACGAAAGCGCGCACGGCCGCTTCGGTGTTCTCACCCGACAGCACCGCCTCCTGGAAATCGTAGCGCGCGGGCTCGTCGTATTGGGCCTTGCGCGCATCGAACCAGGCGCGCAGCACCGGGTCGCTGGCCTCGGGCTGCTTGAGGCCCGACTCGACGATGCTGATCGCCTTGAAGATCACGCGCTCGCGGATGCTGACGTCGCCCCGGTCGACGCGCAGCGCCAGTCCTTCGCGGTACAGCACCTCGTTGTCGAGCCAGACCTGACGCAGGGCGGCCAGCTGCTTGGCATCCGGCTCCTGGCCGCGCGCGGCCCTGAAGGTGTCGCGCGCTTCCTTGTCGACCTCGGCGTCGACGACGATGGTGTGCGGGTCGTCGGCCCGCGAGATCAGGACATGGTCGACGGCAAACAGCGCTGCGCCCAGCACCAGGAAGTGCAGCAGCGGCTCGCGCAGCCAGGCCGCCCGCGCAGGGGCAGACGGCACGGTTTCGGCTGAGCCGGTCAGGGGTGTCGTGGGATGTGGGGTCATGGAGGCGGTATCAGGAAAAAAAGCGCCGCGCATTGCTGCGCGGCGCTTGGTGCGACAGGGAACTTGAAGATCAGTTCACGCCGGCAACCGTCGTCGAACCGTTGACCTGGATGTAGATCGGGTTGCTGTAGAACCACAGATCGGCCCAGGCCGCGACGTCGAAGGCCACCATCTTCTTGCCACCCACCACCGGCAGGTGGGTCGGGCAGCCGTCGATGCTGTTGCCGGTGTAGGCCGTGCGGCTACCCAGCGCGGGCACGTTGGTGCCGACGGTCTTGCACTCGATCTTCAGCTGCGTGCTGCTGTTGGTGTTGTTGGTGTAGTAGTCCGGCAGCGGGTTGCCGTTGGCATCGGTCTCCCAAGGCGTGTTGGCCGGGATGTTGGTGCCACGCAGGCGGAAGTACTTCGAGACGGCGGGGTTGACCGTCATCGTCATGACCTGGTAGGTCTTGCCGTCAGAGCCCGCAACCGACGTGAAGCCGCTGGCACCGCTGAAGGTCGACACCACGCCGGCCGTCAGGTTCTTGGCCGCCGCCGGCACCGCGCTGCTGGCCAACACCGTGGCAGCCGTGTTCGCACCCGTGCCGTAGTTGTTGGTCGAGTACATCCAGTTGCTGGGCCACTGGCCCGCATAGTCGGCGTCCGTGGACACCTTGGGCTGGCTGACCACGTTGCCGGCGATCAGGTCCACATGGTGCAACACCGGCTTGTTCAAGGGCTGGGTGATACCGACCTGCGCCAACGACGGGTTGGCGAAGGTGTAGGGCGAGAAGTTCGCCTCACCATTGCCGCCCGGGTTGCGCGCCGCGATGGCGATGACGACGCTGTCGCCGGCATTCACGGTCAGCTTTTCACCCATGTTGACGCAGCTCGTGCCGTCCACCGGGGCGTTGGCAACGGCTGCGGTCAAGGCCACCTGGGCGGCTTGGGCTTCGGTCTTGCCCGTGCAGGCGATGAAGGACAGACGGTCGACCAGCGCACCCGATGACGCGAAGGCATTGCCCGAGCGCAGGCCGTCGACGATGGTGTTGGGGCGCAGCTTGTCGCCGTTGTTGCGCACCACCGCGTAGGTCTTCTGGTACTCGCCCGGCTGGAAGTCTTGCGTCGAGCGGCGGTCGTCAGGGCCGAAGACGCCGCGGTTGTGCCAGTCGGAGCTGGCGAAGAACCAGAAGCGACGGCCTTCGCCCAGCAGGGCGTCCCACACGCCGCCGATTTGCGCGCCGTAGACGCCCGTGCCGCCGTAGGTGGTGCCGCCGACCGAGTCCTGAACGTTGGTGCCGCAGGTGGGCGAGGCGCCGATGGCCGTGAAACCGCCGTTGCGGCACTGGTAGTACTCACCCCGGTCAGCCGAAGCACCGTGGCCAGGCTGGGTTTCGAAGCCG
>Ga0136641_1000302_pt1 | contig 21083 bp, 15 predicted proteins | sample EliLak1302023Y_FD_115312 | JGI IMG/M metagenome (GOLD analysis project Ga0136641, IMG submission 115312) | Freshwater microbial communities from Elizabeth Lake, Yosemite National Park, California, USA - 13020-23Y | ecosystem: Environmental > Aquatic > Freshwater > Lake ...
CACCAGCCATGGCAACGCGGGCATTTTCCGTGTCGTAGTGGGTTTGCAAATTGACCCAGCTTTGCGCATCGGTGCCAAAGAAAACGCTCAGGCGCAAGGCCGTGTCCACGGTGATGCCGCGCAATCCTTTGACAATTTCATTGATGCGCCGGGGAGGCACGTCAATGGCTTTGGCAAGCGCGTACTGGCTGATCCCCATGGGTTTGAGCCAGTCTTCCAGCAAGATCGTGCCGGGGTGTATCAAGGGAACTTCGCGGGGCATATCGGCTCCTTTAGTGGTAGTCAACAATCTCAACGCAGTCGGCGTGACCGCCTTTCAGCCACACAAAGCACACACGCCACTGGCTATTGATGCGTATGCTGTGCTGGCCCCGGCGGTTGCCTTTCAAAGCTTCCAACATATTGCCTGGCGGCACGCGCAAGAAATCTAACGCAGTAGCGGCATTCAACTGTTGTAACTTGCGCAGCGCAACAGCTTCAAAGTTAACAAACCGAGCAATGCGCTTGCCCGCGAACAAAGCCGCCGTGTCGCTGCATTGAAAACTTTGAATCATGGAGAATAATAACGACGCTCGTTATTAAAGTCAAGCCATGCCATTTGTTATTTACGCTTTCCATGGCATGCAAAGACAGGACCAGCAACTCGCCGATCAAAGTTACAAATTCGGTGCGAGCAACCTCAGCAAATCTTTGTCAGACACGCCTTGTCGTTGTGACAAGTCGTGCACTTGATCGTCACCAATGCGGCCCACGTTGAAGTACTTGGCCTCTGGGTGGGCCAAGTAAAAACCGCTGACGCTGGCGGCCGGCGTCATGGCCAGGCTTTCGGTAAGAGTCATGCCAATATCTTGGCATTGCAGCAAATCGAACATCTGCTTTTTCACACTGTGGTCGGGGCAGGCGGGGTATCCGGGCGCGGGACGTATGCCTTGGTATTTTTCTTTGATCAACTCTTCATTGCTCAGGTGCTCATCTGATGCATAGCCCCACAGGTCACGCCTGACACGAGCGTGCATACATTCGGCAAACGCTTCGGCCAAACGATCGGCCAATGCTTTGAGCATGATGGCGCTGTAATCGTCATGGTCGTCCATGAAGTATTTCTCTTTGGCATCAACGCCCACGCCAGAAGTTACCGCAAACAAGCCTACATAGTCCTTGTAACCGGTGTGGTTGCCGTTTGCATCTGTGAACGGTGCGACGAAGTCAGACAAACAACGGTTCGGGTTTTGCACGCCACCGTGTATCGGTTTTTCGGTTTGCTGACGCAGTCCTTGCCAAGTAAGTACACGCTGCGTTCGTGTCTCATCGCTCCACAACACAATATCGTCCCCGACACTGTTGGCTGGATACAAACCGACCACGCCGTGCGCATTCAACCAGCGCCCCTCCACTAAGCGTTTCAACATGCGCTTGCCGTCGCTGAACACGCGCTGCGCTTCAGTGCCGACCACTTCATCTTTCAATATCGCAGGAAACGGCCCAGCCAAATCCCAGGTCTGGAAAAACGGGCCCCAGTCAATATAGCTTTCCAGTTCTGCCAAATCAAAGTTTTTGAACACCCGTTTGCCAATGAAGCGCGGGTTGGCTATGGTGTAAGACGCCCAGTCCATCCAAGGTGCATTGGACCGTGCTTTAGCCAAGGGCAGCAGCGGGGTTTGTTTTTTGTTCGCGTGCTGCTCGCGCACCTTGGCATAGTCGATGTTCAGCTCTTCAATGTATTGCGCCGCCTGCTCGCTGAGCAATCCTTGTGCTACACCGACACTGCGCGATGCGTCGGGCACATACACCACCGGCCCTTCGTAATGCGGCGCGATTTTCACCGCCGTATGCACGCGGCTACACGTAGCGCCACCGATCAACAAAGGAATCTTTCGCATGCGGAAATGGTCGTCCTTTTGCATCTCACTGGCGACATATTGCATCTCTTCCAAGCTGGGCGTGATGAGGCCAGACAAGCCAATGATGTCAGCGCCCTCTACCTTGGCCCTGGCCAAAATTTCATGACAAGGCACCATCACGCCCATATTAACCACGTCAAAATTATTGCACTGAAGCACCACAGTGACAATGTTTTTACCAATGTCATGCACATCACCTTTGACCGTGGCAATCACAATCTTGCCCTTGGTTTTCACTTCTTGTCCAGCCGCTTCCTGCTGGCGTTTTTCTTCTTCAATATAGGGAATCAAATGCGCAACGGCTTGCTTCATCACGCGCGCGCTTTTCACCACTTGAGGTAAAAACATCTTGCCTTGACCAAACAAATCACCGACGATGTTCATGCCATCCATCAACGGGCCTTCGATCACATGCAAAGGCCGACCACCCTGTGCCAGTGTGTCGCGGTAAGCCTCTTCGGTGTCCTCGGTGATGAAATCAGTGATGCCATGAACCAGAGCATGGCTTAGGCGTTGCGCCACTGTTATCGGCACTTCGGCGCTACCGCGCCAAGCCAGTTTGGTGCTGTCGTCGCGGGCAGCACCTTTGGCGTTGTCTGCAATCTCTATCAATCGCTCGCCCGGGCTCAAATGTTCTTGACCTTCTTTGTAGTGCGGCGTGCGATTTAAAACCACGTCTTCCACACGCTCGCGCAACACCGGTTCCAAGTCGTCGTACACACCGACCATGCCTGCATTCACAATGCCCATGTCCATGCCCGCTTGAATCGCGTGGTACAAAAACACGGTATGTATGGCTTCACGCACCGGGTCATTGCCGCGAAAACTGAATGAGACATTTGACACACCGCCGCTCACCTTTGCGCCAGGCAGGTGGTGTTTGATCCAGCGCGTGGCCTCGATGAAATCCACTGCATAGTTGTCGTGTTCCTCGATACCGGTAGCAATCGCGAAAATATTCGGATCAAAGATGATGTCTTCCGGCGCAAATCCGACTTCATCCACCAATATGCGGTAAGCGCGTTCACAAATTTCAATTTTTCGTGCGTATGTATCGGCCTGGCCTTGCTCATCGAATGCCATCACTACCGTCGCTGCGCCATAACGCTTGATCAACTTGGCCTGGCGTTTGAATTCATCCACGCCTTCTTTCATGCTGATGGAGTTCACAATGCCTTTGCCTTGAATGCAACGCAAACCGGCTTCGATCACCGACCACTTGGAGCTGTCGATCATGATGGGCACGCGTGCAATATCCGGCTCGGACGCAATCAAATTCAAGAACCTCACCATGGCTGATTGGCTGTCAAGCATGGCCTCGTCCATGTTGATGTCGATGATTTGTGCGCCGTTCTCTACTTGCTGGCGAGCGACAGCCAATGCTTGTTCATACTCCCCGTTCAAAATCATGCGAGCAAAGGCTTTGGAGCCGGTGACGTTGGTGCGCTCGCCGATGTTGACAAACGTAGCTTGGGGCTGCGCAATCAGAAGTTCTTGGAGCGCCTCATCGCCGCTTTCTTGGCCTGGCTGGCTGGAAGAAATCAAAACAGGCTCTAAGCCTGACAACTTCATGGGCGCAACGGTACGGGCAACGGTATTCATGGACTCACCTGGTGGAAGCGAAACAGGTGAGCGTCGTTGCGAAAAATGGTCCCAAGCCTGGCTTCGAGGGAAGCTGCAACGCTCCTTGAGATATGCCCTATTCTAGGGTCTGCGCTGCCAGCCCTTGCCGCCACAGTTTTACACTAGCTATCCATGAACCATTTCATTCGACCCGAGCTACGGCCTTCATGGCTGGTGCTGCAACGCTTGTCAGAAACCAAGCCAGCGCATTTGCGCGAGTTGCTCAACGATACACAACGTCATCAACGCTTGCAGTTCAATGCGGCCGGACTGCGACTGGACGCATCCTACCAATGCGTGAATGCCGAGGTGATGCAAGCATTGATGGGCCTGGCCGAAGATTCTGGTGTGCTGCCACAAGCGCATGCCATGTTCAGTGGTGAAAAAATCAATGTCACCGAAGACCGTGCAGTTTTGCATGTGGCGCTACGAGGCAGCGCACAGCAAGACCCGCCATGGGGCAAAGACATTTCAGCAGGCGTCGCGGCTGAGCTTGAGCGGTATTGCCGTTTTGCCGAACAACTTCGCGCGGGTGAGTGTCTAGGCTTTCAAGGCGAAGCCATCACCGATGTGGTGAATCTGGGCATTGGCGGTTCAGACTTGGGCCCGCGCATGGCCACAGAAGCACTGACACACTGGGACAGCACGGCGACGCACCCTGTGCGATTGCATTTCGTCTCCAATGTTGACGCTTGGAGTCTGGCAAACACATTGTCAGATTTACTTCCTGAACGCACCTTGTTTGTGGTGCAAAGCAAGTCATTCAGCACGCCAGAAACCATGTTGCTGTTGGATTCTGCATTACGCTGGCTGAAAGACGGCGGCTGTCCTGACAGTGAACGACACCATCATCTGGCTGCCGTCACATCCAAACCCACACTGGCATTAGCCAAAGGTATTTCTGCCAGCCAGTGCTTTGGTTTGTGGGATTGGGTGGGCGGCCGTTATTCGCTGTGGTCCGCCATCGGGCTGCCTTTGGTTGTGGCCATCGGCCGAGATGCTTATCTGCAAATGCTTGCCGGCGCGCATGCCATGGATACGCATTTTCTGCACTCGCCAGCTGCGCACAACATGCCCTTGCTGATGGCGTTGCTTGGTATTTGGAACCGCAACTTTTTAGGCCTGCCGACCCATCACATTGCGCCCTACCATTCTGCACTGGGCAAATTGGTGGCTTTTTTACAGCAACAAGACATGGAATCCAATGGCAAACGCGTGCATATAGATGGCAGTGAATGCACGGTTGCAACCGCGCCGGTTTTGTGGGGCGGGTTGGGCAATGACGGTCAACATGCCTACTTTCAGTTGATTCACCAAGGCAGCCAAAGGGTGCCGGTGGACTTCATCGGCGTTAGACAGCCTCACACCGATTTGCCTCACGCCCATGCACACCAACACATGGTGTTGCTCAATATGCAAGCCCAGGCGCTTGCTCTTGCTGTAGGTCGCACCGATGCACAGACGCATCAGTTATTGCTGAGCGAAGGCATGAGCGAAGCACATGCCGCCAGCCTTGTGCCGCACCGCAGTTTCGCGGGCAACAGCCCAAGCAGCACCTTGTGGATGGAGCGTTTGACGCCTTTTAACCTTGGCTCACTCATTGCGCTGTATGAACACAAAGTATTTTGTCAAGCCGCCATCTGGGGCATTAATGCTTTCGATCAGTGGGGCGTAGAACTGGGCAAAACCATGGCTTTGGCCATCGAGCAAACCGATACCAGCCGTTGAGCTTTTGACCATGCCTGTAGGCTATTGCTTTTTAAATGAAGCCTTTCATACATGCTTATTTTTTAATCCAAGCTTTATGTACCGCCCATTTCATTTGGCCAAAGCAAATTGCTTGTAACTCCCGCCAGCGTGAACACCGCGCGGCTGCAAAGGCATCACTGACTGTGCAATGGCGCTGATGTGTTCAGGCGTGGTGCCGCAACAGCCGCCCAGGATATTGACCAAGCCCTCGGCCGCGAACTCATGCAGTAAGCGGCTGGTGACGGCAGGCGTTTCATCGAATCCTGTGTCGCTCATGGGATTGGGCAGACCCGCATTCGGATAGCAACTGATGAAAGTCTCGCCCGCCACCTTGGCCAATTCTTGGATATACGGCCGCATCAAAGCCGCACCCAAGGCGCAATTAAGCCCAATAGCCAAGGGCTTGGCGTGCCGCACACTGTGCCAAAAAGCGGTCACGGTCTGACCGCTCAATATACGCCCAGAAGCATCTGTGACAGTGCCGCTGATGATCAACGGCAGCCGCTCACCGCTGGCCTCAAAAAACTCATCAATGGCAAACAACGCCGCTTTGGCATTCAAGGTATCAAAAATGGTTTCTAGCAATAAAACATCTACACCGCCTTCGACCAGCGCCTGTACCTGCTCGAGGTAAGCCACCTTTAATTCCTCGAAATGGATGTTGCGCGCGCCAGGGTCATTCACATCCGGACTGATACTGGCGGTTTTAGGGGTCGGCCCCAGTGCGCCAACCGCAAACCTGGGTTTTTCAGGTGTAGAGAACTTGTCGCAAGCGGCGCGAGCGATCTGTGCCGAGGCCTTGTTCATTTCTATGGCCAGTTCGGCCATGTCGTAATCGGCTTGGGCGATGGTGGTAGCGCCAAAGGTGTTTGTTTCAATCAAGTCTGCGCCGGCAGCCAGGTAGCCTTCATGGATATCTCGAATGATGTCTGATCGGGTCAGGCTGAGTAATTCATTATTGCCTTTAACGTCGCGGGGAAAGTCCTTGAAACGGTCATATTGACTGCCCGCGCCACTGTGACCCTGGCCTCGGTATTGGGCTTCGTTAAGTTTGAACCGCTGAATCATGGTGCCCATGGCGCCATCAAGAATGGCGATACGCTGCTGCAAAATAGCGGGCAAGGCAGCCCCACGGGTGTAATGGACTTGGTCGGTGGTGGTCATCTGATCGTTGGCCTTCAAAACTGAGAGTTTGCGCAAAGCTACGGTGGTTATTTGCAAGCTTAAACCGCTATTTTCACTGACAGTTTAAGGTCAGGTCCATTGTTTTAGAATACAAAGCTGTAATGAACCCAAGGTGTCACCATGTCAGAACATAACCCTGCTGAAAACTCCACAGATGTCGTGGAGTCGATTGTCCCTTTGATGCCCATCGTTTTGCCTATAGGCGGCGCTTTACTTATTTTCATGTTGGCTTTCATTGCTGTCTTCATGGCTTGATTGTTTTCAACTATTCGAAAATACATTTCATTTTTTTAAAACGCCTGTGGGCGTTTTTTTACATACAGGTACTTTGGGGACCTCCGAGCTAAATCCCTTGCAAAAACATTCTTAAAATACCATCCCCGTTCTCAATCAAAGGATTGAGGTCAGCACCTCGAAGCGGGATGCTGGCCTTAATTTTTTGAATGAGGAGTGTCAGATGAATTCACCCGCTTATGTCAAGCACACACGGCTCAAAGCCTGGGTCGACGACATGGTTGCCTTGTGCAAACCAGAACACGTCTATTGGTGCGACGGCAGCCAAGAAGAGTACCAGCGCTTATGCCATCAATTGGTTGATGCAGGCACCTTCCAAAAACTCAATCCGGCCAAACGTCCGAATTCTTTTCTGGCCTGCTCTGACCCTAGCGACGTGGCTCGGGTAGAAGACCGCACTTACATTTGTTCCGAGAAAAAGGATGAAGCGGGTCCCACCAACAATTGGATGGCACCGGACGAGATGCGCCGCACCCTGAAGCCCTTGTTTGACGGCTGCATGAAAGGACGCACCATGTACGTGGTCCCGTTCAGCATGGGTCCGCTGGGTTCTCCCATCGCACACATTGGCATTGAACTGTCCGACAGTGCTTATGTCGCGGTTAACCAACGCATCATGACCCGCATGGGTCGGGCTGTCTTTGACATTTTGGGCGAAGACGGCGATTTCGTCCCGTGTGTACACACGGTAGGCGCACCTTTGAGCGCCGGACAAAAAGACGTTCCTTGGCCTTGCAACAGCACCAAATACATCGTGCATTACCCACAAACCCGCGAAATCTGGTCATATGGCTCGGGTTATGGCGGTAATGCACTGCTTGGGAAAAAATGTTTTGCGCTGCGCATCGCCTCCAACATGGGTCGCGACCAGGGATGGCTGGCAGAACACATGCTGATTCTGGGTTTGACCAGCCCACAAGGCAAAAAATACCATGTCGCCGCTGCTTTTCCTAGCGCTTGCGGAAAAACCAATTTCTCCATGCTGGTTCCTCCCGCTGGTTTTGACGGCTGGAAGGTCACAACCATTGGCGACGATATCGCCTGGATCAAGCCGAGCCCCCAAGGCGAACTCCGCGCCATCAATCCCGAAGCTGGCTATTTCGGCGTTGCACCTGGTACCAATTTCCACACCAACCCCAATTGCATGGCCAGCCTCGACAAAAACGTGATTTTCACCAATGTGGCTTTGACCGATGACGGCGACGTATGGTGGGAAGGCATGGAAAAAGACAGCGGCCATTTGCCCGATCACTTGATTGACTGGCAAGGCAGAGATTGGACGCCAGCGATTGCCAAGGAAACCGGTGCCAAGGCAGCGCACCCAAACGCACGTTTTACTGTGGCTGCCACCAATAACCCTGCCTTGGACAATGCTTGGGACGACGCCAACGGCGTCAAACTCGATGCGTTTATCTTCGGCGGGCGTCGCTCGACCACCGTCCCCTTGGTCACGCAAGCGCGTAATTGGACCGAAGGTGTTTACATGGCGGCGACCATGGGCTCAGAAACCACGGCAGCAGCAGCCGGTCAGCAAGGTGTGGTTCGACGCGATCCTTTTGCCATGCTGCCGTTCATGGGCTACAACATGAGCGATTATTTTCAACATTGGCTCAACATGGGCGAGCAGCTGACCTCCCAAGGTGCGCAATTGCCTGCCATTTTTTGCGTGAACTGGTTTCGCAAAGGCGACGACGGAAAGTTTGTCTGGCCGGGTTATGGCGAAAACATGCGTGTTCTCAAATGGATGATCGATCGCATTGAAGGCGCGGCCAAGGGACGGGAAAATGTATTTGGCATCAGCCCGGTTTACGAAGAAATCAATTGGACAGGGTTAGCGTTTAGCGCAGCCCAATTCCAAGCCGTCACACATATCGACAAAGCTGCATGGCAGGAGGAATTGAAATTGCATGAGGTGTTATTCACGCAATTGGCTTATCACTTGCCTAATGCGTTGACCGAAACCAAAAACGCCTTGTCTCTGCGCTTAGAAGCTTGATCACAAGCCTTGTTTCTAAACGGTTGAGCCTGTTTTTGTTTATACGATTCAACTGAAAATATTCACATGCGTATGTCGGATGTAAGTGCTGAGCAGCAACAATGGGAAAACCACTTCTCGCCGCAACGTACGCTGCGTTGTTTCAGCCATAGACCACACAGCCTTCACAGCTTGCTTGAACACGCTGTGCTTTCCCAGCCGGATCGCACCGCATTGGTCTGTGGCAACACGCGTCTGAGTTACCGCGAGTTGAACCTGCAAGTCGGACAACTGGCCGCGGGTTGGCATACTTTGGGGGTGCGAACGGGTGATCGCATTGCTTTGCTTCTGAGCAACCGCATCGAATTTGTACTGTGTTTGATGGCTGCTGCCCGCCTGGGTGCTGTCACAGTCCCCCTCAGTATTCGGGAACAAACACCTGGACTCCATTACATGTTGTCCCATTGCGCAGCAGTCATGCTGGTACACGACGCTGCATTGTCCTCTGTGGTGCCCGCCAAAGAAACATTGCCCGACATGCGGTGGCAAGTCAGTGTCGAAAACTATCCACAAAGCATCGACCTCTACAGCCTGATGCCAAGCACACCTTTGTCCAAGGTTGCCACCGTGAGCGAAGAAGACACGGCTGTCATTTTGTACACCTCTGGTACCACGGGAAAACCAAAGGGCGCCATGTTGAGTCACTTGGGGATAGTGCATTCATGTATCCACTACCAATTGGGTATGGGCTTGGATGCAGACGCTGTCGCGATTGCCGCCGTACCGCTGAGCCATGTCACTGGGCTCGTTGCCTTGGTCACAACTTTATTGCATGTGGCTGGCACGTTGGTGATATTGCCTACATTCAAAGCTGCGCATTTTTTAATGGTGGCACAACAGGAAAAAATGACGCATACCATCATGGTGCCTGCCATGTACAACCTGTGTCTGTTACAGCCTGAATTTGAGCAAATGGATCTCCACCATTGGCGCGTGGGCGCTTATGGTGGCGCTCCTATGCCAGTTGCCAGCATTGAAGCCTTGGCACGTACGCTGCCCCATCTGTTACTGATGAATTGCTACGGTGCGACTGAAACCACATCGCCCGCCACCATGATGCCAGCTGGCATGACTGCGAGTCACCATGACACCGTCGGTCAACCCGTGGTCTGTGCCGAGATACAGGTGGTGAACGACGAAGGTCACCCTGTACCCGTTGGTGACCAAGGCGAGATCTGGATCAAAGGGCCTATGGTGGTTGCCGGTTACTGGAATAACCCGCAAGCCACGGCCAATGAGTTTGTCAATGGCTACTGGAAATCAGGTGATATCGGCAGTTTGGATGCACAAGGCTATGTTCGTATTCTGGACCGCAAAAAGGATATGCTGAACCGAGGCGGTTACAAAATATATGGCATTGAGGTTGAAAATACCTTGTATCAGCATCCCGCCGTGGCTGAATGTGCCATAGTCGGGAAACCATGCCCTGTATTGGGTGAACGTGTTCATGCGTTTGTGAGTTTGCGCCACGCAGCCAGCGCAGATGAATTGATACTTTTTTGCAGCACCCGTTTGTCTGCGGAAAAAGTACCTGAAAGTTTCACCTTCAGCAACGAACCCTTGCCACGCAATGCCAACGGTAAATTAATGAAACGCCAGATGCGAGAGACATTGTTGACTTCATTGATTGGTTAAGCACAGGTTATTGAGGCGCGTCTGATTCATCATTCTTATTTTTCATACCAAGCTTTTCACGCTGTGTTTATGCCAGCGAGTGTTTGTGCGAGAAACACATATTGCTGTACCGGCACTTCTTCGGCGCGACGCTGCACATCAAATTCCCCCGCATAACCACGCTCGCTCAACCATTTTCCTAAGGTATGTCTGAGCAATTTACGCCTCTGACTGAAAGCAACCTGTACCATCTCGCTCAGCAATTGCTCATTGACGGAGGTTACCTTTGCGTGCGGACACATGCGTACCACCGCACTGTCAACCCTTGGCGGCGGATCAAACGCTTGGGGTTTGACCAGCAACACCATCTCCATGTCATAGCGCCATTGCAACATCACGCTCAATCGGCCGTAATGCGCGGTTGAAGGTGCTGCCACCATGCGCTCTACCACCTCTTTTTGCAACATAAAGTGCTGGTCTTTGACCACAGCTACATGCGATAACAAATGAAAAAGAATGGGGGTGGAAATGTTGTAGGGGAGGTTACCAACGACACGCAACCGCTGATGGTTAAGGCTGGCTGACAATTCAGTGAAATCCACCTTCAGCACATCTGATTCAATGACTGTGAGTTGTGAATGCGTACGCAATCGCTTGGCCAAATCGCGGTCTAATTCAATCACATGCATATGACCCAAACGTTCAACCAGCGGTTGCGTCATGGCAGCCAGTCCCGGACCAATTTCCACCATGCAGTCGCCGGGCGCAGGCGAAATCGTTTGGATAATCTGATCTATGACTGCGTGGTCGGTCAAAAAATGTTGACCAAAGCGTTTACGTGGCTGATGTTGCGCCATCAGTCTGGCAGGTATTTATTGTGGCGGGTCACGGTATTCCACGTAAGCACGACCGCGCATTTCACGTTCCCAATTTTTCATGGTTTCATCGAACTTGCGTTCACGCAAAATATTGCGTGCCAAGTCTTGTTTATCACGTATGGACAACGGCGCTTCTCGGCGCTCTAACACTTCGATCAAATGCACACCAAATCGTGAGACCAGCGGATCACTGATTTCGCCCGGGTTCAAACTGTCCATGACTTTTTCAAACTCGGGCACCATGGTGCCAGGATTGGCCCAGCCCAAATCTCCGCCTTGAGTCGCACTTCCATCTTGAGAATACAGTTTGGCCAATTCTGCAAAACTGGCTTTACCGTTGTCAATTTGTTTTCTGTAGCCTGCCAACTGTGCGCGTGCCGCATCTTGGCTCAGCTGATTACCGGGGCGCAACAAAATATGTCTGGCATGGGTTTGCGTCAGGGTTGAAGGTAATTCATTGGCTGATTTGCGCTCTAATAATTTCAAAATGTGAAACCCTGCGCCGGACCGAATTGGGCCAGCCAAACCACCTACGGCCAAGGGAATGACCGCTTCCACAAATAAAGTCGGGTATCTGTCTGGGCTGCGCAATCCAAGCTGGCCGCCATTGACGCGATCTGGCGCTTGTGAAAACTCGGCGGCTAATTTTCCAAAATCAGCACCTGATTTGGCTTGTCGCAATAACTCGTTGGCTTTGTTGAATCCCTGTGTGACTTCATTGGCATCGGCCTTGTCTGGCAAGGCAATCAAGATATGTGCAATATGAATATCTGACTTGCTGGTGTCCTCGGCCTTGCTGCTTTCCAGTAAGAACGCCTCAACCTCTTGGTCTTGGATTTTGATGCGGCTCGTTACCTCTCTCTCACGTACCCGTTGCAACATCAATTGACGTTTGATCTGGTTACGGTACCGCTCCCATCCAATGCCTTGAGACATCAGACGATTTTTCATTTCTTCAACCGTAATTTGGTTGCGCTGTGCCGTGTTGTTTATAGCCAGTTGCAATTCTTCTGGAGAAATTTGAATATTGATTTGTCTTGCAATTTGTAACTGCGCAGATTCATTGATCAGATTTTCCAGTGCTTCGCGCAATAAATTTTCACGCCCGATTTTATTGGCGGCCGGGTCAACCATAGATGCCAAATTATTCACCTCTAAATTGGTGATGGGCTCGTTATCCACGACAGCGACAATATAGTCTAATGATTTGAGTACGTCGTCCAATGGCTCAATGGTGATCAAGCCTGAGGGCCTGCGCAAGTTCAAACGCTCAGAAGAACCATTGGGAGAAACCGGTTTAACCAATTGTGCGTTCGCGCACAACACGGTTGCTGACAAACAAACAAGACAAAATAGTCGCATATTAAAACGAAAAGCTGGACACATAGGGTCAATCATATTGAGCAAATGGGCTGGGTGAAAACCTGAAGGATTCACGCAGATTCTGATAACGGGAAATATTTTCTTTGGCTGAGTTCATGCTGCCAACCCCAAGGCGGGAAAAGTCATTGAATTCCAATTGGAACATCAAACTGGTCGTGGCCGTTGACAATGTCAGTTGTGTGCGTTGCAATGCAAATCGGCTGACCCAGCATCCTGCATCGTATTCCACGCCGAACATAGATTCAACCAGCCTTTGTTCCAATAAGCTGAAGTTCAATTTGCCTATGCTGTAGAGTTTGCCTGCGCCCAATCCTTGACCTTGCTGTTTGTCTACGCCGTAATCGCGCCACAAGTCATTGATTGGCCACTGCCAGCTTACATCAACCACTTCGGATGACTCGCGTTGGTAACGGTAGGACGCATTGACCACACGGTAGCCGCTGGGGTTGTATCGCACCCCAAAAGATTTTCTTTCTGTGCGATTGTCTTCATTGTTGTAATCCAATAAGCTATCGAGTGTGATGCGAGGCGTCAAATACATGCTGGCACCAGCCAATATGTCACTGTTTCCGCTTTTTGATGCAGATGTAGTTGGCGTCAATTGCACGTTCTGGTCACTGAACCTGTAGCGCTGTGCCAGTCCAAATCTGGCGCCTTCAGCACCCGTTTTCGGGTTAATGAATCTGGAGGTCGCGCCCAAGGTCAATGTATGAGAATCAGAAAACCGGTCTTGTCCTGAAAATGTGTTTTCGGTAAATACAGAAGCAAAATTGAAGTCGTTTGCGCCTGTATCAAAATTCGGTAAATCACTTTGGTAACGGTAAGGTGTTTTGACATAAAAACCCCGTGGTTCTAAGGTTTGTACCCAATTCAATCCCATCAAGGAAATGGGCCTCTCCAAAGTGGCGCCTGTGTCCAGGCTGAACGATGGAACCACCACCGCGTTTGTATCCGTACCTACAGACTTATTGAAAGTCCCGTAATACGTTTCGTCGTACTGGTATTGGCGCGCATTCAGCAAGACCTTGGGTGTGATGTATCCGTAAGGTGTGATGAAAGGCCTGCTGAGTTGGTTGTTCACCACCATGCGCACACCATTGGGCTGGTAGCAATAAGCACTGCTTGAATAAAATGAACAGTAAAAATTGCGGTCAACGGTGAAGTGGGTCAATTCACTGTTGACGGTCCAATCAAACCCGCCCATGTCTGGGCGCAAATAATTGACATTGATTTGTGGCAATTTATCGTAGGAAGGCGCAATTGCCGTACTGGCGTCAGTGCCTTGTAAAGTCTGTATTTTGGTCACGCTGAAACTGGTTGACCATCTGCCGTAACCCCAGCCAACACTGGCTGAGTTCGTCAGTGCGCGTTGAACCAGTGGATCGGTTGGGACGGTTGTGAAGTCTTTCCAGTAGTTGCTGTCGCTGACGCGATTGATATTCAGTGTCAAGCCTATGGGCTGGGTGGCATTGGGTAGGCCCATGTGCTGGTAACTCACGCCCCACCTTGAAGTATGTCGCAACTCGTCTGTGGGCATCACGTCAAGGCGAGCTACTCCCCTGAAAGGGGGTTGCGGTTCTTTTCTTTCCAAATACCTGAACTCATTGCTGAACAGCACACCTCGCTGCGTCATCGGTGTGGTGGTGATGGTCATATCTCGGTTGGGCGCAATATTCCAATAATAGGGAAGACTCATCTCTACGCCACCCAGGTTATTGATATAAAAGGTGGGCGGTAAAAAACCGGAATGTCTTTCACTGTTGAGCGGGAAACTGAAATAAGGGGCAGCCAATATAGGCACGCCGTAAAACATCAATTGACCGTTGGTGGCGATACCTTCATTTTCATCTTGGTCAAAACTGATCCGATCGGCTTTCATGAACCAGTCCGGTAACCAGTCTGGTCCAGGTTTACGTTTGCAAGTACTGAAAGTGGCTTGGGTGGCATAGGCTTTTTTGTCATTCAAGAATTGCATACGTTCAGCTTTTCCCACACCATTGCCTCGTAAAAAGAAAAAGGTCGGGTCTAACATATAGCCATCCATTGCATCAAGTTGCATTTCCAACTCACTGCCTGTAAAACGGTTGCCGGCACGGTTGATATAGACATTGCCCGTCGCCTTTACCAAGTCGCTGGGTTGGTAATAATCTATCCGTTCAGCTCTGATCAATGTGTTGCCACGGCGAATTTCAACCTCCCCTTGCATTTGAATGTCAATATCGCTGCGTCCGCCTATTCTTTGTGCATGGATATAGCTTGGAAATTTTTGCTGCGCAGTGCCGTTATTGTTTTTGTTTAAATCACTGCTCTGCTTAAGCACGAGTGGCTTTGTCGGTTCAAGGCGGCCGTCTGCATCATGGGAAGGTTCGGTAGATTGATCCAGACTTTGTAAAGCGTCTGTGGTCGTCAACCATGGTGTTTGCGCTTGCGCCAAGCTTGCTACAACGCTTAATAAGCAAACGCTGAGTGAACACCTCAACAAAGAAAAAGACAGGCACATGGGGGCTTCGGGCGCAGTCAAAGCGCTGTTTGTAGAATTTAGATTATCCATGAGCACAACCCCACCCGATTCCAGCGCTGTTTTATCTGTTTCCGCTGCTGTCCACGCCTTAGGCTGGGACCAGCTTGAGCGTGAGCTTGCCTTTTGTCGTTGGTTACAAACCAATGCATTGCAGCATGATTTTTACCCTGAAAGTGTGCAAACAGCCAGCGCCGATGCGAGTTTCAGGCGATACTTTCGCGTCATAGGTAAAAACCGCTCTTTGATAGTGATGGACGCGCCGCCCGACAAAGAAAACAGCCAGCCCTTTGTCACTATTGCCGCTTTATTTGCGTCTGCAGGTTTAAAGGTTCCTCAGATCTTTGATTGGGATCAAGCACATGGATTCATGCTGCTAGCAGATTTAGGCACTCAAACCATGATGCAAGTGGTGTCCTCTTGCGATTCAGACACCCGGTCATCTTTATTTAACCAAGCCACTGACTCCTTGGTATTGCTCCAATCTTCTTCCACGCCGGGTTTATTGCCGCCTTACAACCATGCTTTGCTGCGGCGAGAGCTAGACTTGTTTCCCGAATGGTATGTTTCTCAGTACAAGCAATATGCGCTATCCAACGAACAACTCAGCAAGCTTCACTTGGTATTTGAGCAGCTGATTGCATTCAACTTGACGTCCCCCATGGTGTTTGTTCATCGCGACTTCATGCCGCGTAATCTGATGGTGGCCGACCACGGCGATGACTTGCGCTTAGGTGTTCTTGATTTTCAGGACGCCGTATACGGGCCCGTGACTTACGACATTGCCAGCTTAATGCGTGATGCCTTTATCAGCTGGGAAGAAGATTTTTGTTTGGACACGACTGTTCGGTACTGGGAAAAAGCCCGCAAAGCAGGCTACTTAAACCATGAGGATTGGCACAGTGACTTTGGTGCTTTTTATAAAGCTGTTGAATGGATGGGCCTGCAACGCCACCTCAAAGTCGCTGGTATTTTTGCCCGTTTGAGTTTGCGCGATGGAAAAGCTAAGTACTTGGCTGATACGCCACGTTTCATAGGTTACATGCGTGCCACTTGCAGCAGATACCGTGAGCTCTTTCCTTTGTCACGTCTGTTGGATCAGATAGAGGGCCAAAGTTCTGCCGTTGGCTTTGCTTTTGGCCGGGTTTAGCAGCGGTGGTTAGAGTATTTTTCAACTCGCCTTTAAAGTCTGAGCAGGTTCACCGACTTTCCGATGATGCGGCGCGTCATGTGCAAGTGTTGCGCATGCAACCAGGTATGTTGCTAGATGTGTTCAATGGCCTAGGCGGGTCTTACCGCGCGATCATTGAAGACATGGGTAAACACAGCGTGACTGTTAAGGTTTTATCCTTTGATTCGACAAACTATCCCCCTGCTTGTCAAAGCCATTTGGTGATTGGCATGCCTGCCAATGAACGCATGGATTGGTTGATTGAAAAGGCCACCGAGTTGGGTGTGACGCGCATCACGCCGTTAATGACTCAGCGTACGGTGTTGAAATTGCATGGTGAGCGCGGCATCAAAAGGCAGCAACACTGGATGGGTATCGCTCAATCAGCCTGCGCTCAAAGCGGTCGAAACCAATTGCCGCTGATTGATATTCCGGTCTCTTGGTCTGATTGGCTGACTTCCTCGCCATCGAATCCTAGTCTTCACATCGTTTTATCGCTTTCAATCGGGTTACCTTCTTGGCGTGATGTGTGGCTCACACCGCCTAGCCATTTGACATTGCTCAGCGGTCCAGAAGGGGGATTGACGCCTGAAGAAGAAGCTCAAGCTTTGTCTATGGGTTTCAAGGCCGTCTCACTCGGCCCTATGACTTTACGTGCCGAGACTGCTGCCATCGTTGTTTTAGCGCAATTGCTTTGACATGGTTTAATTAAAGCCGAATGACTGGTTAATTCTTTGCGCTCTAGCTGTATCTTTTATCGAGCCATTGATTCATTTTTTGAAATACCAAATGCTTTTCCGGGTCATTGAAAATCTCGTGGTACATGACATTGAAGCATTGGCTTTGAACGTAATGTGTGGAAGCATTTTTTATAAACGCTGTACTTCCTTGCGGATTGACCAATTTGTCTTGTCCCGCGTAAAGCAATAAAGCTGGCATTTTCCACTCGGATGCTTGCGCTACGGCTAGCAGCCCCTGCTGAATGATCCAAGAAGCCAAGCCAGCAGAAATTTGTTTGTGAACCAGTTTGTCTTCCTTGTAATCTCGCACCACCTGGGCATCTCGGGCTAACCAATTCAGTTTCAATCCATTATCAACACGCAAATGGGGAAACCATTTGGGTAAAGTTGCCAATAATATTTTTTGTATGGGGTTGGTGAATGCAGCCAGCGCAGGTGAGCTCATGATGATGGCATCGACTCCCGGTATGTTGTCTGCGACGGCTCTTTGAACCACCAAACCACCCATGCTGTGACCCAATAAAACCAGTGGCGAGGAAGCATTTTCTTGCTTATGCATCATCACGACGCGCTTTAAGTCATCGACCAGTTGTCCAGATGCCGCCATGTCGCCGCGAACACCTGTGGATAAGCCATGGCCTACATGGTCATACCCTGAAACGGCATAACCTGCTTGATTCAGCGCTAATGCTACATGGGTGTATCGCCCCATGTGTTCACCTAAGCCATGAACCATGATCACATGTGCTTTAGGCGTATTTACCGGCTTGGGCCACTCATAAAAAGCAATGGTGTTTTCACCTAACGTTATTTTTTTTATGTCAGGTTTAAAAATATAAGGTGCAGTCATCGTGTTCTTTTGTTCCCATGTTTATCTGCCGTCAGTTGAAAGACAGCGGTTGTTGCCCTGAGATTAGGTATCCATTGCACGATGTTTTCTTCATTCAAACCAAAAGATGCTTTTACGTGTAATTTCTTTTTTCGGGTGAGTGCTTGAAAGTCGGCAAAAGTACCCACGCGGATATTTGGTGTGTCATACCATTCGAAAGGCATTTTTCGAGTCACAGGCATGCGTCCTGCCAGCACACTCCACCTGTTAAACCAATGCGCAAAATTGGGAAATGTAATGATGCCCATTTTTCCCACTCTCAAGGTTTCCATCAACATGGTTTCCGCATTTCTTAAGTTTTGCAACGTATCAATTTGCAGCACGACATCAAAACTTTGGTCTGCAAAGATGCTGAGTCCTTGATCTAAATTGAGTTGTATGACGTTCACACCTCGTTTGACACAAGCGGCTATATTGTCATCATTGATCTCTACCCCGTATCCGGTACATCCACGGTTCGTTTGTAAATAGCTCAGTAAGCTGCCATCTCCACATCCTAAATCCAGCACTCTGCTGCCATAAGGAACCATGTCTGCCAATGTTTGTATCACGGCTTTATTGCTCATATGCACTCTCCCGCAGTTTTATTGATGCGTTCAAAGTACAAACGGACAATATTGAGATAGCGCGGATCATCTAATAAAAATGCGTCATGGCCGTGTGGCGCATCAATTTCTGCATAACTGACATCGCGTTGATTGTTGATCAATGCTTGAACTATTTCTCGGCTTCTTGCAGGTGCAAAGCGCCAGTCGGTGGTGAAGCTCACCAGTAAAAATTTCGCTTTGGCCTGTGCCAGCGCCGCGCTCAAGTTGTGATCAAACTCTTTCGCAGGATCAAAATAATCTAGTGCGCGGGTGATGAGTAAATAAGAATTGGCATCGAAGTATTCGCTAAATTTTTCACCTTGGTACCGCAAATAACTCTCTATTTGAAATTCAATGTCCAAAGTGCTGTATTTGAATGCTTCGCCACTTTGTAGTGTTCGTCCAAATTTTGTGTTCATCACATCGTCACTTAAATAGGTGATGTGCCCCAGCATGCGCGCAATACGTAATCCTCTTTTGGGAACCACTTTATGCTCATAAAAATGACCCTCATGGAAATCAGGGTCCGTGGTGATGGCACGTCGCGCCACTTCATTGAATGCAATATTTTCAGCATTCAAATTGGGTGCACTTGCTATCACCACAGCATGCCTGACACGGTCTGGGTACTGCAAACTCCAACTTAGCGCCTGCATACCACCCAGACTGCCTCCCATGACAGCAGCCAACTGATCAATGCCCAATACATCTAGCAAACGTGCTTGTACGTTCACCCAATCTTCTACTGTGACAACAGGAAAATCTGCACCATACGTCTTTCTAGTGAGGGGATTGGTGTGCATGGGGCCTGTTGAACCAAAGCAGGATCCTGGATTGTTGACGCCAATGACAAAAAACCGGTTGGTATCCACTGGTTTGCCTGGTCCAATCATGTTGTCCCACCAACCTTCGCTTTTACCGATATTTTGATAACTTCCCGCCACATGGTGTGATGCGTTCAGCGCATGACAGATCAACACTGCGTTGTTTTTTTCTGCATTTAACTCGCCATATGTTTCATAAACCAAATGGTAATTTGACAAACGTCCACCACTCTTGAGCGGCAAGGGTTGGTCAAATTGCATGGTTTGTGGTGTAACTATCAATGGCATGACTGTTCCGGCATTGCTAAAAACGCAAGCGGTTGGCATGACGTGTTTAGCTGTACTTGTTAAAGCGCCCGCAAGCGATGGCAAATCGGCGCTGTCTTTTCATGAGTATAACCAAGCGTACATTTTTGACTTCACTTCTTCATTTTTCCCATTTGCTATTTTTTTAATCAGCATCGCAGCTACCGCTTTGGTGCGTTATTTGCTTCAAGTTGGTGCGCGGGCATAATTCGTTTAAATATGCCCTTTTTTTGTTCATATTTCACCAGGAGCGAGCATGGACGCACTTAAACAGGGCGCAGACGCTTTGTTCATCTTACTTGGCGCTGTGATGGTATTTGCCATGCATGCAGGTTTTGCATTTTTAGAACTTGGTACTGTGCGACAAAAAAATCAGGTCAATGCTTTAGTGAAGATACTGGTTGATTTCAGTATTTCTACTGTTGTTTATTTTTTGCTTGGTTACTCCGTAGCGTATGGCACCGATTTTTGGGTGAATGCATCGGTACTGTCCGAGCGTAACGGCTATGACTTGGTGAAGTTTTTCTTTCTGCTGACCTTTGCTGCGGCCATCCCTGCGATTGTTTCAGGCGGTATCGCCGAACGTGCCCGTTTTTTTCCTCAGCTGATAGCCACCGCAGTGATTGTTGGTTTGATTTATCCACTGTATGAGGGCATGGTATGGAACCAGCATTTCGGTTTTCAGGCTTGGCTATTGAGCAAAACAGGTGCAGAGTTCCATGATTTCGCCGGCTCCGTCGTTGTGCATGCGTTTGGTGGTTGGATTGCCCTGCCTGCCGTTATTTTGCTGGGCGCACGTAGCAACCGCTATCGCAAAGACGGCGCCATTTCGGCTCACCCCCCTTCTAGTATTCCTTTTCTGGCTTTAGGTGCATGGGTTTTATGCGCAGGCTGGTTTGGCTTTAATGTCATGAGCGCTCAAACCTTAGACAAAATTTCTGGACTGGTGGCCGTCAATAGTTTGATGGCCATGGTCGGCGGTACGCTGGCCGCGTTGTGGCTGGGGAAAAATGATCCAGGGTTTGTGCATAACGGCCCCCTTGCTGGTTTGGTTGCCGTTTGTGCAGGTTCTGATGTGATGCATCCTATCGGCGCCTTGATGGTGGGCGCTGTCGCAGGCGCTTTATTTGTTTATATGTTCACGCTCACCCAAAACCGCTGGAAAATCGATGATGTCTTAGGTGTCTGGCCCCTACACGGTTTATGTGGGACTTGGGGCGGTTTGGCGGCAGGTATTTTTGGCAGTACAACGCTAGGCGGCATAGGAGGCGTCAGTTTGACAGCTCAAGCGATCGGAACATTGGCAGGTGTTGTCTGGGCTTTTCTCAGCTCCTACTTTTTATACGCCTTGATCAAATGGATTTGGGGTCTGCGGCTAAGCCAAGA
>Ga0136641_1000303_pt1 | contig 21076 bp, 13 predicted proteins | sample EliLak1302023Y_FD_115312 | JGI IMG/M metagenome (GOLD analysis project Ga0136641, IMG submission 115312) | Freshwater microbial communities from Elizabeth Lake, Yosemite National Park, California, USA - 13020-23Y | ecosystem: Environmental > Aquatic > Freshwater > Lake ...
CGATGTTGTCTTTCTTCCAACGGGCACCTCCATGGATGACCTGCGGCCCACACTTGCCTTGGCTCGAAGGCTTTCCAAAACTCGCAAAGTGGGTAACAAAATTGTATTGATACTGTCTAAGGTTGGCCGTTCTGAGCGATTATTGGAAATCGCTAAAGAAACTATTGCAGATGCCGGTTTTGAGATGCTTGACAGCATTTGGCCAGAGAGAGACGGTTTTCAAGCAGACCTAGATATTGGCAAAGCAGGTAGCGAATCCCATAACCCCTATTTACGAGAAGCCGCGGAGGCGATTGAAGCTGATCTGTTGGCGCTGTCGCTGTTTTCCAGATAAACGCAAAAGAGACGATGTAAGTTCACTGCGTGGAATTTAGACAATTGAACGCCTCAATACATCAAGAAATACTTGTCGCGTGGGTAGCTGTATCAAATGCTTTGGCTTTGCCGATGTAGAAGCGATCAATGCGCCAATCTTTGAGTAACTCGATGGCCAATTCAAATTCCTGAGCGTTGAGTTTGTAAAGATCTGTGACTGGGAAATCATGACCAGATTCCAAAGCAAGTATCACCTTGGCAAAGGTCAGACCTTCAAAAGAATGTGGAGCATTCTCAATGAATCTTTTGACTTTTTTAATAGCACGCACAAAATTCCTTTGTAGATAAACAAGGGTAAATGATACTGTTTTTGTTAGCAGTTAAATATGACAATTTGGTGTCAATTTATTGAGTCTGGGGTCTTGATGGACCCCATGACAAAGCCTCAAGCTCTATTCAATCGCCTGATACACCAGTTGCTTGACCATGCGGCGGTAATACTGACGTTGAGGACCAGGTGTTTGCGCCATCAATAAACCGATGACTTGTTCTTTCGGGTCGATCCAAAAAAATGTGCCTCCCGCGCCAGCCCAGGCGTAATCGCCTTCAGATCCCGGAACGCTTGCCATCCCTTGGCCTTGACGCACCATGAAACCCAAGCCGAAGGTGTAACCTTGTACACCCATGAGCAATTCCCCAGGTTGTAAGGGCGTTGCTACTTTGGGGCCGAGTTGATCGGAGGTCATCAATGCAACCGTTGTACGACTCAGATACCGTTTGCCTTCCAAAGTGCCGCCGTTCAGCAACATTTGGCAAAACCGCAGGTAGTCGTCAGCGGTAGTTGCCAAACCCGCACCGCCTGAATCATTGCCTTGCGCCTTGGTGATATCCAGCATGGGCGGAAACGGTTTTTGAGTCAAAGGATCTATCGCCAAGGGCTCTGCTATGCGATGGACCTTGCTTGCAGGCACCACAAACGATGTGTCTTTCATGCCCAGCGGTTTGATCAATCGTTCCTCGAGCATCACACCCAGCGGTTTTTTGCCTACGGCCTCGAGCACACGACCCAACAAATCGGTAGACAAACTGTATTCCCATGTGCTGCCAGGTTGCCACTGCAATGGCGCTTTGGCAAAGGCCTCCACTTGTTCTTCAGGTGTCAGCGTGATCCATTTGGCGCCGTTTTCAAGTGAGAACAATCCCGCATCTATGTAGGCTTGTTTCATGGCGGCGGAGCGGGTGAATTCCGCATAGGTCAAACCGGAGGTATGACGCAGCAAGTCTTGGACTGTGGTGCCACGCGCCGCAGGCACCGTGCTGCTGCTGCCATCCAAGGGGTTGGCTAATACAGTTTGCTTTGCCAATGCAGGCAGGAATTTAGCCACAGGATCAGCCAGCTGCAATTGGCCTTCCTCCACCATCATCATGGCAAGCACAGACACCATGGGTTTGGTCATGGAGTAAGCACGAAAAATCGCATCATGTTTGACGCCGATGTCATCGCTAAACACCACCGCCCCTTTGCGCAATACCATCACAATCGCACCCGGCATTTGCTTGTTGTCAATTTCTTTTTGAATCACGGGCCGAATGCGCTTGAGCCTTTCCGCTGACATGCCAACGGAGCCAGGCGTTGCCGTGGGTATATCTGCCGCAGCCAAGCCGGCGAACGACAGCAATGCACACACTAGCAAATTTCTACGTTGCAGAGAAAGTTTCATGGCATACCTTTAAAAATGAATCATGGCAGTTGAACAGCTTTGCGTAAAACAGCCGCATAACTCGCAGTGAGTTCCATGTGCGGCCCTAGTCCTTGTTGGATCAGCAGGCGATGCGCCTTTTTGAGTTTCCAGCAGGGTACAAAGGTGAATAAATGGTGCTCTAGGTGGTAATTCACCCAGTAGGGCGCCACAAAAAAACGCTCGAATAAATTGGCAAAAGTCGTGCGTGTGTTGCGCAATCGGTTGTATCTGTCGCCAGTGACCGCATGCTCGGCAATATTGCGTATGCGGCTGAACAGTTGAAACCAAGTCAGCAGTGGCACCAGCCACATCCACACATACAACATGGGCTCACCACAGGCCCACAAGATGCCAAACACTATCAAGTTGCTGAGGAAAAAGGCCTTTTCATGCCGCAGTAATTTCTTCAGTCTCAACATGGGCGAACCCTTATCACCCAGACCAGAGAGCAGTTGCTCTGAGCGTTGTTTCAAACCGGTTCTGCCGCTTAAGTCACGCCATACTTTGCGCCATAAGCTGCTGGCTGACACAGGGAAAGGACGAGACAACACCAAATCGGGATCTTCATCGAGTTGGGTGTGGCGATGGTGGGTCAGATGGTAAGGCCGGTAGCTGTACATGTGTGCTCCTACGGCCCCGCCAGCCAACCAGTGACCGATGAAATCATTCCACTTGGAATGATGCATCAGCACGCGGTGGGCCGCGTCGTGCATCAATATGCTCAAGCCCAGTTGCCGACCACCGATCACTGCACTGCAAATCAAAAACGTCAAAGGATGAGGCCAAAGTGCAAACACAGCCATGCCAATGGCAATCACTAGCCATGCATGAACCACCAGCAGTGCGCCGAACAAGTTAGACCGTTGACGCAATTGAACGTTCTCAGCCTCACTGAGTTTCACGTCCACGTCTGAGAAAGTTGCTTCATTCATGGTTAAGTCACAGTGTATGCAGTTTGGCAGTGGTTCAAGTGCCGGTAAAACGAGGATTGCGTTTTTCAATGAATGAGCGCACACCTTCTGCCGCGTCTTGACTGCGGGACAGTCGCTGCTGGGTGGTTTCAAACTTAGTGACCGCTGCCGCAGTACCTTCTTCAATGCACTCAAGCACAGATTGACGGGTAGCAATCACTGCCAGTGGCGCTTGTTCAGCGATCAAATTGGCAATGCGTATGGCTTCTTTCAACTCTTCCCCTGTAGGAACAACTTTTTGCACAAAATTCAAGCGCAAGGCTTCGGCTGAATCGAATTCGTCACCAGTCAGCAAATGCAGCATGGCGTTACCCGCCCCAGCGCGTTGCGACATGCGAAGCGTCGCGCCGCCAGTGGCCATGATGCCTCGCTTGACCTCAAGCTGTGAGAAGCGACAGTTATCTGCTGCGATCACCACATCAGCAGCCAGCATCAATTCAATACCCAAGGTATAGGTGATTCCCTTGACCGCCATCACCAAGGGTTTGACGCGTCGACGATAGCCTGTCATGCCAAGGTCAAAAGGATCGACCAGACCATCTTTAATGGCACGCTCACCGCGTTGCATCAAGCCGGCAAACGTGGGTAAGTCCAGGCCGCCAGTGAAATGCTCTCCTTGGGCGCAAACCACACCCACCCGCAGTTCAGGGTCGTCATCTAACAGGCTATAAGCCTGGGCCAGCTGGTTCATCATGGCAGGTGTGAAGCCATTTCGCTTAGCTGGTCGGTTGATGCGAATCATCAGCAAACTATCCTGTATCTCGTGCTCAATGCTTCCAGTTGCAGTGTGTTCTGTGTGTGACATGGTTCTCAATGGATCAAAAGCTGACAGACAAACCCGCCATGCGCTGGGCAATGGCGTGGAATTGAGAGACTGTGTCGTCAATGATGGTTTGCACGCTTTTCACCTCATGGACCAAGCCTGCAGATTGGCCCGCCAGTGCAGGTGCGGCGTTCATATTGCCACCGAAATAAACATCTTGTATGCCAGCGAATGCGTCAGGACCCATTAAACCTGCTTCGTGAATTTGGGCAGTGAAATCGGCTTTCAATGCGCGTATGCAAGGGGAGGATTTGGTGTTGAGCATATAGGTACCCGTGGCAGTTGCGTTCACAATCGCTTGCTTGTAGTTGTCGTGCACAGGACTCTCCCTGCTGGCGACAAAGCGCGTCCCCATTTGTATGGCTTCTGCGCCCAGTGCGAACGCCGCCGCCATGCCTCTGCCGTCGACAATGCCGCCGGCCGCAATCAGCGGGAGCTCTGTTCTTTCCCGGATGGATTGCAGCAGCACCAAGGTGCTGACCTCTTCAGGATTTTTGAATCCACCACCCTCAGAACCCTCTACCACCAGGCCGTCTACGCCCGCATCCACGCATTTCATGGCCGCATCAAGCGTGGGCACCGCATGGTAAACAACGATGCCAGCTGCTTTGAGCGGCGCCATGAACTTGGCTGGGCTACCCGCAGAAGTGGTGACAAAACGGATGCCGGACTCGCATACATAGCGCAGCATGGCCTCGTCTTTCAAAAAACGTATCGGCAGGTTCACGCCAAAGGGCAGTCCGCTGTCAAGCATGATTTGTATTTCCCGTTGACAGTTAGCGGTTTCGCCCGATGAGGTTTCAATGATGCCTAAGGCGCCCGCACGTGACACCGCGCCGGCGAGTTGACTACGGGCTATCCAGCCCATGGGCGCTTGAACGATGGGAAAACGTGCGCCAGTGTGTGCAAGTACGCGATTCATGAAGTGATTCCTAGGGTGGGTTGTGCGAGCTCAACGCGGCCATCAGCATGCTTGGCAAAACGTCCGGCTTCACGCGGGTGAACCGGGTCATTCGAGGACCAAGGCCAACCGCCGAACTCGGTACGCCTGTAATCGGCAAATGCCTGGTGAATTTCTGCTTGGGTGTTCATGACAAAGGGGCCGTATTGCGCCACGGGTTCGCCTATGGGTCGGGCTTGCAACATCAGGACTTCGCTGTCTTGATCGCCATTGACCAGCAGCAAGTCCGTTTGTGTGTTTACCTCGGCGACGTGGCGGTTGGCCACCAGTTGTCCGCCGATATCCACCCCCTTGCCTTGAAACACATACAACTGTCTGCGTGTATCTGCATGTTGTGCGCTGGGTAGCGTCCAGCTGGCACCCGCTTGAAGGTGAACAGTGAAGATAGCCAAGTCTGCATCAGGTTGGCTGGCCCACGAGTGAGGCGGCGGAGGCAGTCCTTTCGCCCCTTCCAGCGTACCCGCTACGACCATGACATCGGTGTGCAAACCCTTGTTATCGGTATGCCGTACTTTTTGAATCTGTTCGTTCCACAGCATGGTGAAGTGGGGTTCAGCCATTTTGTCCTTTGCAGGCAAGTTCAACCAAATTTGAAACAGCTCGCAGGGATTGGGTTGATCGCGATGGCGCAGTGGAAACATTTCACAGTGAACAATGCCTTTGCCGGCAGTCAGCCATTGCACATCGCCGGGCCCGAAACGCGCTGTCGCACCCAAAGAATCTGAATGGTCAATATGTCCTTGACGAACGATGGTGACCGTTTCAAACCCTCGGTGCGGGTGCGAAGGAAAACCTGGAATCGTTTGCCCGTGGTACATGCTCCAGCCGTCTTTGTTAGCGAAATCGCTGCCGATTTGCCGCCCTGTCAGCGAGGCGACTGGTCCCATGTGTTCGTTTCCAGCAGGGTAGTGGTCCACATGGTGCACGCAAAACAAAAACGGATCCAGCGTTTGCCAAGGAAAAGACAAGGGGACAGATTGCAAAACAGATGGGTTTTTCATAGCTGACAAGGTTATCAGACTACTTAACGTTGCGTTAAATACACAAAATTAACAAATTAATAGGTTAATTTGTTTAAAAAACTAAAAAAATAGAAAAAAAGTAACTAATTAAGTACCGGTATCAAATATGATTGAGACCAATTTAACTCTTTTATGAAACCGGAGGTATACCGTGGAATCAACCGAAACAGAAGATCAAAAGTGGTGGTCACTGGTTAGCAGCATGGCTGAACTGCATCAGTGGGAGTTGGAAAACCATCCCATGTTGTTGTCATTGACTGGCAGGCACTTGTACTACCGGTTGGCCGAGGAGTCTGTGAAAAACGATCAGTCAATGACCCGTGCACTCAAGGATTTCTTCGGTGGCATGCATTTCACAGAAAAAGCATTGCGCACACGCATTCGGCAAATGGAAGCAGATGGCTTGATTCAAGCAGTCACCAGCCAAGAGGACGCACGCTCCAAGCATTTGGTGCCAACAGAAAAATTTAATGCCCTCATCACCGCACACGCAGAACAGGTCAAAAAGATTTTTGACAAGCACTTTTTGTTAATTGAGAAATAAGTCACGCCGTGAATTTGTGGACAACTGAATTGAATAGGTCATGACATGAAAGACAAATCTTCATTCAACGTGAACCAAAGCGCACAGCCAATGTCTGTCGTTTGTGAGCGTGGCAACCTTGACGGAATAGCGTATGTTTAACCGTTCCTTGCGCTTTGCATTGCTGGCAACTTTATGGGGTGTCTGTGTCATGGTGTGTTCGACTAGCCTGAACGCACAAACCGCGGTGCCGCAACCCCATATACCTTCAAAAGAAGGCCCACAGGCGGAATCACCCGCAGCGCCAATCAAAACCCAAGCGGGCTTGTCAGTGGAGTCTGTCTCTAACCCATTGACATTGATAGAGTTGTTGAATGCAGCCTCGGTTTCTTACCCGATGTTGGTGGCTGCCAGAACCGAAGCCAAAGCCACGTTACAAGACGTGAAGGCGGTGGAGCGCTCGCGTTGGCCCAATGTGTCTGCCACTGTCGAATCCAATACGGGCAATTTACGCTCAACGCCCAGTCAGGCGCTTCAAGTAGAACAAACTATTTGGGATGCGGGACGAAGTTCTGCTCGCATCAACGAAAGCAAAGTCTTGGCAGACATTAGTTTGCTCAAAGTGTATTTACAGCAACAAGACGTATACCTACAAATCGCTAATGCTTGGCAGAGCGCGATTGCATCGCGCGAACGATTGGCGGTGGCTGAACGTACGTTGTTGCGCTTGCGAAGCTATCAATCACAAATGCGTCGTCGCGTGCAAGCAGAAGTTTCTCCAGTGATTGACCTCGAGCTGGTGGATTCGCGGATATTACAAACGGAGGTAGAAGAAAGCGCAGCCAAAATGTCATTGCAAGTGGCGCTGGCCCGTTTGGAGCAGTTCTCGGGCAAGAACAATTTAGCCGATCGCACAAGCCAAATGGCCTATCCCGCCAAGCTGTCAGACACCTTGGCTTTTAACCAGTTGCTAGACCAGATGGATTGGCTGCAAATCGCGAGCAACCACCCGTCGGTAGCCAAAGCCCGTTTGGAAGTTACCCAGGCCAAGCACAAACTGTCAGCCAAGGAGTCTGAGGTCTATCCGCAGGTGTTTGCGCGTGTTTACAAACCGTTCAATTCATTGCCTGGTAATCCTGATACATCCTTAACAGCGTTTGTGGGTTTGAGATACACACCAGGTGCAGGATTTGCCAATATTGTTGAAGCACAAGCGATCAACACCCGAATTTTAAGTACCGAGCAATCGGTTGAAGCCGTGCTTCGCGAAACGCTTCAATCCATGCAAAACGACCGAGAAGAATTCACCAATGCGCGGGTTCGGCTTGCTTCTTTGGATCAATCGGTCAAAGGCTCAGACAAGGTGCTTGAGTCTTACCAACGACAGTTTCAAGCAGGACGTAAATCCTGGTTGGATTTGCTCAATGCAGTCCGTGAGTTGGCGCAAAACCAGTATGCATTGGCTGACGCCAAGGCCAGCATGGCAGCTGCCATGCTCAGGTTGCAAATTCGCATGGGCCAAGACCCTCAATAAACCATCAGTCCCTCACCATGAATTCCAATCCGCAAAACGCACAATTTATCTGGGCCATGCAACGCTTAGCACAAATGCAAGGCGGAAGCATTGACATGCTCAACCTGCGCTCAGCCAGTTTGTTATTGGATTTCACAGACAAGCCCTTGCAAGCCTTGTCTGAGATTTGCCAACAGCTGACGTTGCCAAAACCCAAAATTCTTAAATACCCTGACCGTGTGCATTTGCCATTGATTTGCTACAGCGAGGAATGGGGCTGGGGCTTGGTTATCGATCGCAATCCACAAAATTTGTGGGTGCTGGTCACTCCGCAAGGCCAGCATACCCTTGGGTTGGAAAAACTCTCAGGTAATACCGCTTTGTTGCGTATCGCAGAGCCGATTCAACTTGGATTTGGTCTGTCTTTTTTAGGTGCACAAGTTCCTGATAACAGTTTCAGTTCGCTGGTCTCTCAAGGTCTCAAACAGAACCAAATGACGCTCTTAGAGGCTTGTCTGGCGTCTGGCTTCATTGGTATTTTGTCGCTGGCCACCTCTTTGTTTTCTATGCAAGTCTATGACCGGGTCATTCCTGTTCGCAGCGACTACACATTGATTATTTTGGGCGTTGGCGTGCTGATTACTATCTTGATTGAGTTGGGCATGAAATACGCCCGTTCGCACGTGATGGATCACCTTATCGTCAGCTTGGATCAGCGTTTTTCCCGAGAGATATTTCAACGCTTATTGCAATTGCGGGTAGACCAAATGCCTGCTTCGGTAGGCAGCTTGTCTGGGCAATTAAGAGGTTATGAACAGGTGCGTGGTTTTTTCACGGCAACCACATTATTTACATTGATTGACTTGCCGCTGGCCTTGGTGTTTTTACTTGTCATCATGGTGATTGCCAGTCCGTGGGTATCTGCGGTTCCATTGGTGTTCTCAGTGATTGCCTTGTTGATGGGATTTTCTATCCGCAAACAAATCATGTTGCGTGCCAAAGAAGGTGCCGCCATGTCAAACATGAAAACCGGTTTGCTGGTGGAGGCGGTCGAAGGTATAGAAACTATCAAAGCAGGTTCGGGAGGATGGAAGTTTTTGTCACGTTGGATCAACGTCACCGGAATGACGATTCAAAATGATTTGAAAATGCGCAGTGCCACAGAAAACGTGGGGTATTTGTCGGCGACGGTTCAGCAAGTGAGCTACGCTTTGCTGGTGGCTGTGGGTGCATTGTTGGTGATGCAAGGGCAAATGACCATGGGCTCATTGATTGCCAGTTCCATCCTCAGTGGTCGCATACTCGCGCCAGTCATGGCCATACCCGGATTGCTGGTGCAACATGCGCATGCGCAAGCTGCGTTACAAGGCTTAGAGCGAATTTTTCAGCTAAAGACTGACAACCATGGAACCCAAAGTCCGCTGGCACCTGCTCATATAGAAGGCCACTTCACCATGGAAGAAGTGAAATTCGCTTATGGAGAAAATCCACCTGCGCTGAACGTGCCCAAGCTTGATATTCAACCCCATGAACGCATTGCCATTTTGGGGCCGATTGGTGCGGGTAAATCCACTTTGTTGCGCCTGCTCAGCGGCATGTATGTACCCATGTCTGGCAGGGTGTTGTTAGACCACCTCGATTTAGCGCATATCAACAGGCAAGTCATCAGTCAGCACATAGGCTATTTACAGCAAGACCACCGATTGTTTCAAGGCAGTTTGCGTGAAAACCTGTTGATTGGATTACCTGATCCGGGTGATGAACTCTTGTTGCAGGCGATGCGGCAAACCGGTATGGATCGTTTCGTGGCCAGCCATCCCAGAGGCTTGGACAGGCAAATTTCCGAGGGTGGTAAAGGATTAAGCGGCGGACAAAAACAATTGGTGGCGTTCACCCGCTTGGTACTGTGCAATCCCAGTGTCTGGTTGCTAGACGAACCGACCGCCAGCATGGACGACGAGCAAGAACGTCGTTGCTTGCATGTGTTGTCGCAACAAGCGCAACAAGGCAAGACCCTATTGATCGTCACCCACAAATCCAGCGTATTGCCCTTGGTCAATCGCATCATTGTGGTTTCTGGTAACAGCATCGTCATGGACGGGCCACGAGACGCAGTCCTGAATGAACTGCAATTGCGGCACTCGCAAACTACTGCTGAAATCACTCCTCAACCTACTTTTGTACCTGCTGTATGAACGAAATCTCAACGCATATTCACCGCGATGCAATCAACCCATCGGCTGCACCCCGTTTTGCCAGATACAGTTTGTGGGTATTCATGTTCGGCTTGATTGCGCTGGTGATCTGGGCCTACTATGGCCGAATTGATCAAGTAACCCGTGCACCCGCTCAACTGATTGCACAAGAACGAACCCAGTTGGTGCAATCCTCGGACGGGGGCGTGCTGACACAGTTGCATGTCAAAGAGGGAGACACTGTCAAAGCTGGGCAACTGTTGGCCACTTTGCAAAAGGAACGAGCAGCCGCGGCTGTATCAGACAGCAGCGCCAAAGTGGCTGCATTGCGCATCACGCTGGCGCGTTTACAAGCCGAGGTGTACAACACACCTTTGAAATTTGAGCCCTCGTTGTTGGTCTATAAAGATTACATACGAAACCAGACTGATCTGTATAACAAGCGACAAACCGCATTCAAGGACGACATAGCTGCTTTGGAAAATATCTTGAAGTTTGCAGATGATGAATTGCGCATCAACAGCCAACTTGAAGCCTCGGGTGACGTCAGCAGGGCAGAAATATTGCGGTTGCAACGAAGCGTAGCCGATATCAAAGCGCAAATATCAAGTAAGCGCAATAAGTATTTTCAGGATGCGCAAGCCGAAATGACCAAAGCACAGGAAGAATTAAGTAGCCAGACCGAGCAACTCAAAGACCGATCGCAGGTGCTAGAACATACCGAATTGACCGCGCCAGTCGATGCCATCGTCAACAACATCAGAATCAATACCTTAGGTGGTGTCGTACGTGCAGGCGAAACGGTGATGGAGTTACTGCCCGCTGGGGACCACTTGATTGTCGAAGCCAAAATACCGCCTTCAGACATTGCATTTGTCGCGCTGGGTCAGCCTACCAGCATCAAATTGGATGCTTACGACTCGTCCATTTATGGTTCGATGAGAGGAGAAGTGACATACATCAGCCCTGATGTGTTGATTGAAGAAACAAGACAGGGAACAGCCAGTTTTTACCGCGTGCGTGTGACTGTGACAGGCAAGGAATTCAGTGGTAGCAAAGCTGATGCCATACGTTTGCGCCCTGGCTTGACTGCCACCGTGGAGATCAAGGCGCTTGACAGAACTGTATTGAGCTATTTGACCAAACCGATCACCAAAACCTTGACCCAGTCTTTAGGCGAAAGATAAAGCGTCTGAAAACTGACTCTGATCAGTTCCCTGTGGCTGTTTTGGTGTCGCGGGCTTGTTTGGGTGTGGGGGAATTGAAAGTCGGATTAGGCGCCCTGTTGTTGAAAGCGTTGTCAACCGGATTGGGGGGTTGAAGGGCAGGCGCTCTTTCGTTGCTTGTTCTTTGTGGTGGCGCTTGCATGCGTGCGGGGGCATTGTCCATCAATGCCAATTGGTTGCGGTTGAGCCCGCTCAATTGCTGGGGATTCAATAGCGTCACCACATTGTTCAATTGTGCGGGTGTGAATTGCGCAACTTGCTCAGGGGTAAATGATTGCAACTGTTTGTTACTGAACGACCATAACAATCGCGGTGGAATGGCGTTGAGTTGCAATGGCGTCAAGGCTTGCAATTGATTGGTAGACAGGGCGCCGATTTGGGGCGGGGTCATATTGGCCACCTGAATGATGGTCAATGACTGAACTTGCGGTATGCCCATGACGGCAATGGATTGAGGCGGCAGCGCCACAAATTGGTTCAAGCCCATATTTTGCAAATGACTGGCTTGAATATTAACGAAGGCGGTCGGTGTTATCGCATTGATTTGGTTGGGTGACAATGCCCTGAATTGTTCTGCTGTCAATGCATTCCATTGGGCTGGACTCCATACAGCCACTTGAGTATCGGTCAGCGCTTGCAGTTGTGCCGGTTTGAGCGCAGCTATTTGACCAGGTGTGATCGCAGCCAATTGTGAAGGTGACAAGGTTTGCCATTGCTCAGAACTCAAAGCGTTGAGTTGCTTAGGATTCAAACTCTGCAAATTGGCCGTTTGCACATTCTTAATCTGGTCAACGGTCAATGCTTTCACTTGAACATCGTTGAGTTGATTCAACTGTTCAGGCGAAAGTGAGGCAATTTGGGCAGGACTCAGCTTTTGCACTTGCGTTGCATTCCATGCGACCCATTGTTGCGGGCTCAATGTTTGTAATTGGGCGGCAGTGAGTGCTGCCACCTGTTCTCTGTCCAAGGCGTTGATTTGCTGAGGATTCAATAGGCGTAATTGCTCCGCTGTGAGTTTGCTCAATAGTGTGGGTGGAATGACATTCAATTGAGCAGGTGTCAGGTTTTGCCATTGAAGGTTGGTGAGCGCTGTCAATTGCGTGGGACTGAGATTTTTCAACACTGCAGGTTCAATATTTTTCCAGGCGTCAGGAGAAATGGCGCTGATTTGCGCAGGTGAGAGTAACTGCCATTGCGCAGGACTCAAACTCGTCAATTGCGTTTTGCTTAAACCGGCCAGTTGTTGCGGTGTCAGCAATCGGATTTGCTGGGGCAACAACACAGGAATTTTTTGTGGCGTGAATTGATCGGCTGCTAATTGCTGAAAGTCTTTGTCCAATACAGTATCGGTGGCGGTTTTAGGTTTGGGCAGTAGCAGTGGATTGGTGAAAGCCTGTAATTGCTGGGGATTGAGTTGAGTTAATTGCTCTGGCAGCAATGCCTGTTGTTGTTTGAGTGAGAACGCAGCCAATTGCTCGGGTTGCAAAGCCGCCATTTGCTCTTTGCTCAAGGCATTCAATTGGCTGGGCGACAGTGTCGTCAGTTGCTCAGGTGTCAAACGCTTGAGCTGTGCCGATTGTAAATTTTGAATTTGCAGCGGTAACCATTCACGCCATTGGTTTTTGCCTATTTGGGCAATCACATCGGGAGAGATTTGGCTGATTTGTTCAGGCAAGAGTGCCTGTATTTGCATGGGCTTGAGTGCCGCTAAATCAGTGAATTTGACCGCTGCCAATTGCGCAGGTGTCAGCGCCTGTATTTGTTCTGGCGTCATGGACTTCAACATCAACCGCACAAAAGCATCATTCAGGGTGGGCATTTGTTCAGGCAAAAGGTGCTGAACTTGTTGAGCATTGATTCTTTGTAACTGGTTTGGCGTCAGCGACTGTAATTGCTGGCTGTTCAAGGCCTGCCATTGCTCACGGTTGAGTTCGGGGGCTTGGTTTTTGATCAAAATCTGCAACTGCTCGGGAGAGAGTGATGCAAGTTGTGCGGCAGACATGCAGTCTGGTTTTTTCTTCACCAGATCTTTAAAAACACCCAAGGGCAAGCTCGCCATTTGCTGGGGCTTGAGTGACTTGAGTTGGTTGCAAGTCAAGCAGCCCAACTGGGTTTTATTCAATGCCAAAAAAATGTCTGTGGACAGCGCATTGAGTTGAGCAGGTGTGAGTGACTGCAATTGAGATTCTTGAAATTTTGCAAATGCTTTGGGTGGAATGACATTCAATTGCAAGGTCGACAGCGAGCTTAATTGATTTTCGGTGAGTGAAGCCCATTGTTCAGGTGTCAAGGCGCTCAACTGTGCATCGCTGAACACGGTCAACTGTGCGGGCGTTAAGTTTGCCAATTGGTCGTTGTTCAGCGCCTTGAGCTGCTGAGTACTTAGATTGCTCAATTGTGTTGTGCTCAGTCCTTTGATTTGCGATGGGCTCACAAAAGAGAGTTGCTGCGGCGAAAGATTGGCTATTTGTTCTGCATTCAAATATTGAATGCCTTTGATGTCCTTGTCTGACAAGGCATTGAAGACTGTATTTTTCCTGTTCAGCCAGTCATCCGTGGTAGGCGCTTTGTAGCTGATTTTGTTTTCGTTACTGAGTTGAACATTACCAGATGCGGTCACTCCATCCTTTCCGCTTGTAGCGTTTGAAGAAGCAGAAGCAGTGGTTGTGCTGCTGGTGGAGGAAGTGGTTGATGTCGACGATGATCCAGAAGATGAGGTTGGCGTGGTGATGGTCGGTGTGATGGCCCAAGTAACTGCTGTGGAGTCCGAGAGTAAGGTCAAGCCAGATGCACTGAGACCACTGGCATAGGTGAGTTTGTAAATACCGGCACTTGAACTGTTGCTGAGCGAGGTGCCTGCCACTGTTGTTCCGCCTTTGGTGATGGCATTGGCTGCCGTACCGGAGGGTGTCAAACCAGTGACTTGGTTACCGCTGTCGTCATAAACAGCATATGAAATAACAGGAGTGTTGCCCACGACACTTGAACCGCTGATGGGTCGGCCGTAGAGTTTGCTGGCACCAAGCTCAGGATAGCCGCTGCTGCTGGTTCGCCACACGCTCAGGTCCCATCCTGCAGCCAAAAGTGCGCTGGTGGATTGCATTTGTGCAGTGGACAAACCGCTTAACCCACTGATACCTGAAGCACTGGAAATACCAGATGTGGTGGTGTTCCAAAAACTGTTGCTGACCGTGCCACCAGCGTCAGACCCGAGGAATCCGCTCACCGCACCGGCGGTGCTGCTGACTGCGCCCATAGAGTAGGTATTGCTGAGTGCACTGCCGCTGCCGTTCACGCCAGTGAAGCCAGCCACATTGCTGGCTGTACCCGCTATGCTGATAGAACCGTTCGCATAGCTTTTGGACACCGATCCCCCAAGCAGGTCTCCGCTAAAGCCGCCAATGCTTGATCCTGTCTTACTGCTGTCAGACAGTGTGACCGAACCTGTGGCATATGAACCAGTCACAGTGCTTGTTTTGCCGTAGCCCATCAAACCACCTATACGTGTGCCATTGCCTGAAACCACTGTGATGTTGCCAGTCGCGTAGGAATTACTGACGGTGGCGTTCTCGGCAAATCCTATGAGGCCGCCAAATCCGGATGCATCGCCAGTGGTCGTCAATGATCCTGTGGCGTAGGAGTCGCTGACTGTGCCAGACGAAAACCCTAGCAATCCACCGACGCCTCTGTACGTTACACCGTTACCCCCAGAGTTTGCGCCTGCAGTGATATCGCCTGTGGCATAGGAAGATGACACGGTACCCGAATTGGAGCCAATCAATCCGCCAACGGCTTGGGTGGCAGCGCTGCCAGAGATTCTGGCTGTAGAGTAGGAATTGCTGACTTTTCCAATGCTGTAGTTGACGCCGATCAGGCCACCTATGCCAATGGCACTGGCACCCGTGGTGGTGATACTGCCAGTGACATAACTTTGGTCCACAGTACCTTCGTTTTGTCCGGCAACACCACCGATGTATTTTGAGTAGTTGCTGGTGGTTATTGCGTCAATGGATAAATTTGTCAAACCCAGGTTGGAAACCTTGGCCGTGGAACTCAGCTTTGTGAATAATCCCAGCCGGGTGTTGTTGTCCCCGTTGATGGTCAAGCTGTCAATGGTGTGACCCAAACCATTGAATACCCCTGTAAAAGAAGTGCTGGCGCCTAAACTGTCGTAGCCAATAGGTACGAACCCTTTGTTGCTGTTCCAACCAGCGGTTGCTGAAGCATCTATGTTGCTGCCCAATGCGTAGTAACCAGCGAGGTCGTTTTTCATACCTTGTAAGTCGCTGGTGCTGGTACTGTCCCAACTGCCCACACTGTTAATCACTTTATACATATTTCCACCGATGCTGAGCGATGGATTGGATCCAGACAGCGTGATGGATTTGCCGTTCTGCAATTTCATGGAGCCTGAAGATCCATAGATCACGGCCAAACCAGCGGTGTTACCCGTGGCATTGATGTTGGCATTGATGTACACATCATTCGCTGCGGTCAAAGTTAAAACCGCATTGGATGACCAAGAAATGCCACTGTTAATAGAAATATTACCTAGCCCCGAATGTGATCCGGATATACTTTGTATGGTGTATTCACTCACGTTTGCCAAGATGTATTGCAAACGTATATTGCTGATGTCCCCGTCTTTGAACGCCACCACAAAATCCACGGGATCGATCAAATAACTGCCTGACTTACCGTACTTTGCGTAAGCCGTGATTTCCGCGCTGTCTGCAATCGTTACCTTGGCTGCGGAAGTTTCAATGGCACCACCATTTCCGCCGTTCGGTGCGCTGGCATCCAGTTTGCCGTCGACCAGAGTTGTGCCTGATGTCATGTCGCCCATCAACATGATGCGACCGTTTTTGTTCGCAATGGTTTGGGCTTGCACAGTTCCGCTGTTTTTCACCAGACTGCCCATCAAAGCATTGGCGCTGCGTGCAGTCATCAACACCAAGCCACCGTCTGCCATCAACATGTGCTTGTTGTCAACCAAGGCGTTGACAATGCCTTGGTCTACTTCGATGGATGTCAAACTGCTGCCGCTGAAAACCAAGGTCGCTTTATTGCCGGCTGCCAATGAAATATTGCCTTGCTGGGCAATGATGATGCCTTCGTTACGCACTTCAGGCGCAAGCAAAGCGACAAAACCGCCAATAGCCGCTTGCAGTTTGCCTTGGTTAACCACGCTGGCATGGCTGCTATTGCCAGAAAAACTGCTTTTACCCAACATAAAGTCATCGTTGCTGATGCCCATGGTGGTCACTAACAGACCACCGACATCAATTTGTGATTGGGGGCCAAAAATAACCCCGCCAGGATTGACCAAAAACACGTGCCCTGTCGCATTGATGCGCCCCATGATTTGGCTAGGGTCTCCGCCGATCACTCGGTTAAGCGTGACCGAGGCCGCAGAGGGTTGGATGAAGTTGACGCGGGCATCACTGCCCACATTGAATTGGTTCCACTCGATGGCTGCGCGGTTGCTGGTTTGGTTGATGTTTAAGGTATTACCGCTGTTATTGATGGTCGCGCTGCCGCCTACCAATTTACTTCCACTGGGTAATTGATTGGCGTTCACAGGGGTTTGTGCCTGCACAGCAGTCAGGCTCAGGCACGCAACGGTCAGCACCGCTGTGAGTTTGAAGCTGAATGGCTGACTGGATGGCATGGTTAAAACACCTGACTGGCACTGAGCCAAAAACGATTCAAATAGTAGGTGCCATCTGAATCATTGCCGTTGCTGGCACCTGGGTTGCTGCCTATTCTGCGGGCCCAAGTGACTCGCCATTGTGACTGACCCCATTTGTTCGGATAGGAAGCGCCCAACCACAGCCCCAAGCCTTGCAATTTATAGGCATTGGTGCTGCTGGTGGAATCTTTCTCTTTTTTGTGATCCCCAAGGTCATAAAAAGCGCTGAATTTATAGGCTTGGTTGTTCCAATCTAAGTCGCGCTGAAGTTCAATGGTCAGCAAACTGGCTTGTGTACCGTTGGCTTCACCCGAGGGGTAGGCGCGTACCGCACCAGAACCACCGATATTGAATTTTTCCGAACTGTCCAAGGTTCTGTTAGCCCATTGGCGTTGGTAGGAGGTCAGCAACATGTATTGGGTATCTACTTTTTGTTTGCGATTGATATTCAACCGCCATTTGGTGTAATACCCTTCTTGGTTGCTAGCGCCTGCAGTTTCGTTGTTGACGAAGCCACGCGCAACCTGCACATTGGCATTGTTCTCACCCCCTCCCATCCACAAGTCTTGGTGGGTGGCTTGCCAACTCGCTGACAGCGAATCGAGTTGGTATTTTTTGGTTGAATCGCTGATATGGTTGGTGAACTTTTTATGGTCACCATTCAATACCAAATCACTGCTGAAATTGCGTACACGTACCAAGGGTTGGCTGACATAAGCATTCACACCAGTAGAAGGGCCGTGTAAATCCAAGGCGTCATAAGTGCTGTTGATCACGGTGTACTTCGTGAACTCTGTACCTAGTCCCCAACGCGCTCCGCCATAACCCATGGGTTCGCTGTAGCCCAATCGCAAGTAATCCAAGCCTTCACTGTGCAGGTATTGTGCGTTGGTCGCATCCCCTCGGCCAAGCAGTCCGTAATGGTTGTATTGAGAGCTGAACCTGTAAACACCGGTGTAAGTAGAACCTGTGTTGTCAACAGAGACTTGTCCATCGTAGGGTTTTTTATCTTGCACTTGAATCAACGCCAGGGTTTCTCCTTCGTCTGTACCGGTGCTTAACCGAACACTGGCTTGCACTCCGGGTATTTCCTTGAGCAACATGGTTGCTTTGTCCATCTGGGGTAAACGCACTGGCGTATTTTTGGGCTGGACAGTGTCAACCAGTTTCACCAAAAAATCATGTGGGAGTTTGGTGCTTTCAGGCGTTTCCATGCGGGACCCAGCAAACCGTCCTTCGGTGATTGTCATGGTGACCACACCTTCGGTCAGGTCTTGCGGCAATAAGTCAACCCTGGCCAGCACGCCATCGTCCTGGTAAAGATTGGCTACCGCTTCGGCGGCTTGTTGCAGGTCGTTCAAGTCTTTGATCGAGGAAAATTTTCGAGTCAGCATTTTGCTCAAGGTGGTGCTGCTGTAAATCGTGTTTCCTTCAAAATGGAATCGCTTGAATTTGAACTGGTTGCTGCTGTCGCCCACAGGTGAATCAGCAGGTAAATTTTTTCCGTCTGTTTTTTCAACCGTCTGAGCTTTCTCAGGTGGTGAAGGTTTTTGGGGCGTTGCTGCAGTCGGCGTTGAGGGAGTTTTATCCTGTTGGCCAGACTGTTCTGTTTGATCAAGGGGTTTTTCTACAGGTTTGCTGGACTTTGCTTTGGGTGCAGGTAGGGCTGGAAATTGAACCCAATCAGAGGCATTGTTGGGTTCTGGCCGTGGCTGGGGTTTGCTTGGGGTTTGTTCGTTGGTGTTGGTTGCTGCAAGTGATTCGCGGTTGTCCAATGCCTTTATGGGGCGTGCAGGAAAACGAATCCAATCGTCTTTGGGAAAAGCTGCGGCAGTGTTTTCTAATTTGGAAGCCGTGACGGGACTGACTTGCGCATACGCTTGAATGAGGCAGGCGCTCGCAAGGTAAGCACTGATCCATGCAGCTAGCCGCACAAAGTGGTGTACCTTTTTTGTTTTTTGAATACTTTTGCAATCTAAAACCATTTAGATTTTCCCGTCTAGCCCAAACCATTTCACATTCAAGGTATCGGCACGGGTAGGTTTAAATTAAATTTATATGCTTATCGTTATGAATTCCAAGACATTCGCGTCATTACATCGATGGCGTCGATGCGGTAAACGCATAGGCTATGCAGGTCAGTGCGTCAATGCTGCGTACACCAGGTTACTGATCTCATTGAGTCTTTGCGAATGCCAAGGCTCAGGCACACGCGAGTTGGTCAAGTAAGCAAACGAGACACCACTGTGGGGGTCAGCCCAGCAATAAGAGGTTCCTACTCCTCCATGTCCGAAAGCATTGGATGGGGCTTTGCTACCCAGTCCGCGAATCTCCTTGGTCGTTCCCCGCAAATGGGGTCCCAGTCCTCTGTGCATGGGCATGCCCATGAACTCGTCGACCCGCTCAGCCGTATGGTTTTGAATCGCATAGGCCAGCGTGTTTGAAGACAATAATTGCACCCCGTTTAAAGCGCCATGACCCAGCATCATTTGATACAAAGCCGCCATGCCGCGTGCGGTTCCGTAAGCACCGCCACCGGGCACACCTGCGATCTGCCAATGACGGTTGGTGCTTTCGTCGCGCAAGCGCTGTCCCAACGGGGCATTCACATCAGGCTCATACAGATAAGCCAAACGGTGCAGTTGCGCCTCAGGCAGGCCCATGAACAAATCGTCCGCCAAACCCAATGGCTCAATCACCAGCTGTTGAACCACTTCTCGAAAATCCTTGCCAGTGATAGCCTCTGCCACCATCGCCAATACCCAATGGGCGCTCAGTCCGTGGTAATGCACACGCGACCCTGGTTCCCATTGCAAATGAAAATCACATACGGCTTGCAGAATGCGTGCATGGTCTTGCCACACAGCCGCAGGAACCTCTGCGTCCGGAAAACCCGCTTGGTGCGTGATGAGTTGAAACAGCGTGATGTCTTGTTTGCCATGCGCAGCAAACCCTGGCAGATGATCAGCCACGCGGTCGCTGAAACGCAATAAGCCTTTGTCATTCAATACCCACAAAGCGGTGGCCATCAGTATTTTGGTGTTCGAGTACAGCAACCAGACATGCCGGTTGTCAGCTGCTATTGCCTGCTCGTCCAAGGGCTGACCGCAACCTGTGCGAGACAAACCAAAGCTATGGTTCACCAGCAATTGGCCGCGCCAAGCCAATGCGATTTGGCAACCGGGATACCGTTGATCATCGATATGCGACTTGATCAGCGAAAAAAGTGGTTCCAGTCTGTCGGGATCGATGGGGCCGGTTTGTGTAGGTGCCTGTGTGAGCGGAAATGACATGGTCTGTCTCCATGAAATGACATGCAGTTTTGATGTGAATAGGAATAGGCCCAATGACTAAGTGATGTCATGCGGCCTTGGCTTGTGCTTTCAAAACCAAACCTCTGTAAACCGCAGAATGCGCCGGCGTGGGTACACCTAGTTGTAAACCCAACTGGTGCATGCGTCCTGACAACCAAGGCAACTCCAATGGTTTGCCACGTTCCAGATCTTCCGACATGGAAGAGCGAAAAGACGGCGGTGCTGCTTGCAAAGTTTGCATGTATTCCTGTGCAATACCGGGGCGAACTGATTGACCGTGCGCCAATGCAACAGCAACAGATTCATCTATTAACTGTTGCATGAATGCCGTGGATTCTGGGTGACTGAAGATTTCGCCAACGCGCGCTCGCAACAAACTGGTACATCCTGAAAACGCAGCCAATCCCATGAATTTTTCCCAGATGATGGTTTCAATGTCATCAATCAAAGAGATATCCAGCCCCGTGCAACGCGTACCCCAATCGCCGAGCTCTTGCATCACTGGGTCGTTGTTTGACTTGTCTGCTACGACACGGTGAAAGCCGCCCGGACTCTTGATCACACCTGGACTGTCTATGACAGCAGATACGTAAATCACACCGCCTAAGACTTTGGCTGTGGGCAATTCATGCTTGATCATGGCCACACTGTCGATGCCGTTTTGCAATGTCAACACGCGGGTGTGGTCAGTCACGACCGAACGCAAGGCTTGCGCGGCAGTCGCCGTGTCTGTGAGTTTGACAGCAAACACCACCAAATCCATACCGCCAACGGACGAG